>Ga0316204_10004972_pt1 | contig 22840 bp, 17 predicted proteins | sample 6monrhotite_MG_2_FD_205661 | JGI IMG/M metagenome (GOLD analysis project Ga0316204, IMG submission 205661) | Microbial mat bacterial communities from mineral coupon in-situ incubated in ocean water Damariscotta River, Maine, United States -... | ecosystem: Environmental > Aquatic > Marine >... | reverse complement strand
GGCGGGATTTGTATCGCGGACGAGGTGCAGACCGGATTGGGACGGCTTGGCGAACACTATTTCGCGTTTGAAGCGCAGGGCGTGGTGCCGGATATTGTCGTGCTTGGCAAACCCATCGGCAACGGCCATCCCTTGGGCGTGTTGATCACCACGCCTGAAATCGCCGCCGCCTTTGCCAAGGGCCCTGAGTTTTTCTCGACCTTTGGTGGCTCAACGCTTTCGTGCCGTGTGGGTAAAACCGTGCTGGACATTGTTGATGACGAAGGGCTGATGCAGAACGCTGCAAAGATGGGCGCGATACTAATGTCAGGCCTCAGGAACATGTCGGAAGCTCATGATATTATTGGAGATGTGCGCGGTATGGGTTTGTTTGTCGGGGTTGAACTTGTGACGGACCGCGCCACAAAAGCACCTGCGACGGAGCAGTGCAGTTATGTCCTCAACCGGATGCGAGAGGAACGGATCTTGATGGGCCGGGAGGGGCCGGATGACAATATCCTGAAAATCCGGCCACCGCTAAGCGTGGATGCAGAAGGCATTGAGATGTTGCTGGATCGGCTGCATGCGGTGCTGGGCGAGACCGGCAGCAGGCCCTGAGATCAGGCCGCGCCGGGGATTTGTACCCGGCGTCCGCCTTCTTGAAAGGCATCCATCTCAAGCGGCCAGATCGTACCGGGCCAGCGGACTTCCATCTGTTGCAGGCGTGGCCGGTATACGGCCGTATAAAGCGTACCAAAACCGGCATCAAAAGCGGTTGAATACAGCGGCGGGCGCAGGAAGGCGCCGATGAACTTGTCTTCGGGGTCGCGGTGCAGCGTCAGGCGTTGCAGCAAGAAGCGTTCGCGTTCCACAGTCGCGGTGAACCGTGCATGGCTCACCCATTCAACGTTTTCTTGATGGTTCGTTGCCACAGCGGCATGGGTGATCACCGCAGGGCGATCCGGGGCCATCATGGCGGTCAGGTAATGGCGTTTGGCATCCAGCACGGTGACGTTATAGCTCATATGGGTCGGCACGCGGGCCAGAACCGCGCCCGCCTCTTCGGCGGTTGCGCAGGTTTGCAGCACATAGCGCAGGATCAGCGGCACCCCGAACCCGGTCCCGACCACCCGCCGCCCGCCGAATGTCAGTGAGATCGCCAGCCCGGCATCGTTCATGCCATCCACCATCCCCCACAGCCCGTCAGAGGTGCCCATAACACGGCGGCCCTGCCATCCGGTGTGCAGGATCAGGCTGTCAAAGGCATTGGGATTATAGTCGTAGTTGCGCACCAGAACCGGCTCTTCGCCCGTCCAGATCGCTTGAGAACAGCCAGACAGGTAGGGCGGAGGGCAATAAAAGCTGAGGAACCGCGCCGCCTGATCGCCGCCGCCTGCCAGATCACACAGATCGTCATAAAGCGGGACAATCTCGGGCATATGCTCTTTCAGGGCGCGTTTACTTTCCAGATAGCTGGGGCGGGCGCTGTCGCCCTCTTTGAGCCACCAGCGCCTATAATCGGGCCAATATTCCGCGAAAAGCCCGGCCCACTTGGGGCCGGGCAGGTCTTCGCTAAGGGCGCGCCAGTGCATAGGCAGTCCTTACAGGATTTTGAACGCCGGGTCTGCGAGGGCCGGACCAGCGTTGGCAACGGGCAACGGCTTGCCATCGACCGTTTTCTTGATGCCGTGTATCCATTTCTTGGCGCGTTCATTCAACTGGAAATTCTTGGTCATAGAACGACCTCGCGTCACCAGGATACCAATATCGGCCCCTTCATAGCGGTAATCACCCGGTTGCAGGATGCGCAGGAAGAAGGCTTCGTTCTCGCTTTCGACGGCGCGGCGGTGATAATCAAACCGGTCATAGACCACGCTGCCGTCCTCCAACATCTTGTAAATGCCGGTTTCTGGCGATGCGGTGCAAATATCCACACTGTCGTCTGTATGTTTGATCACCATCTGCGACCAGCTGTCGATCATGTTGGGATCGGCCCAACGGTCGTTCAATTCGCTTGTGTCCAGATCGAACTTCTTTTTGGAAAATTCAAGAAGGTGGAACAGGAACAGTGGCGCATCGGCATGGGCAAAGGCCGCATGGTTGGTCATCGAAGACGCACCGGTGATGCGCGGGTTCAATTCACCGAGCCAGATATCGCCGGTCTTCTTGTCGATCAGGAAATCCAGCTCAAAGTAACCGCGATAGCCTTCTTTGCGCAGCTGTTCACCAAACTTAAAGGTCAGCTCGCGGGCCTTCTGACGCACCTTGGGCGGAAACGCCGTTGAAAGGATCTCATTGCCGCACCAGCCGCCGCGATAGGGGGTCAATTCCTTGAAGCCCACCAATTCGGTCATCAGCGGGCCTACGATCGTGCCTTCTTTGGTGGCGCAGCCTTCGATGGCAGAGCCGCGGCAATCGATGCGTTTCATGATCTTGATCTCGCCTTCGCCGACGATCTCATGTTCATGGCGGCGGAAATCAGCCTCGGATTTGATAAAGAACGTGGTGTGCCCGCTATCGCCAAAGGCCGATTGCAGCACCAGATCATGACCGATCCCGGCCTTTTCACAGGTCTTTTTCAGATCCTCGTAATCTTTGACCTCGGCCAGCACATTCGGCACCGACGGAACGCCCGCCTTGTTGCCGATGCGCACGGTTTCGATTTTGTTGTCCATATTGGTGCGCAGCTTGGCCTTGGGGAACCACACGTCCGCGCCCAGCTCTTTGGACAGGCGTTCGGTTTCCTCGTCAAACATCAGGAACACAAACTTTGGCTTGCCGCCGCGGCGTTTGATGAAATCAATCACCTCTTTGTGTTGCAGCAGATAGTTGTTGATGTCCTCGATGGACTGGAATTCCGCATGCGGCTGTTCTGAGGGGCAGAACACATTCGGGTGTTTGCCGCCATAGCAATCGATATAGCAGATGTATTTGAAATTCTTGACCCATTCATCGAGGCCGAGAAGGTTAAAGTTGGTCGCCGAAATGAAATAGACGGGGTCTTCATTGCGATGAAAGAACCGGCGGATTTCGGAAATATTCTTGAGCACTGTTGGCATCTTCGTGTCCTTTTCTTATTCGGCGGCTGTTGTGATTGATTTGGCCTTGGGCAAGGCGGCCAAGGCCTCTGGTGTGAATACACGCAAGCCAAGATCGGCGCGGTATCCGTGGATTTCGTTGACGTCGAGCGCCAGCATAAATGCGAGGATCTCGCGGCTGACAACTTGTCCCGGCACCAAGATCGGAAAGCCGGGCGGGTAGGGGATGATGAAACTGGCCGAGACGACCTCTTGATCGGACTCCAGCGCCTCTTTGAGCGATCCGTCCAACTCCAGATAGTCGCAGTTTTTCTCATCATAGCTGAGGTAATATGCGGTGCGGATGTCGCCCTCGGGGGTCAGATCATCGGGGCGGAACGCATCGTGGAACCGGCTGAAATCGGGTAGCGGCGGATAGTTTTCCGTCAGGTTTTTCACGCGCCGGTCGAATGACAACCGCTCCATTTTAGAGGCGTCATCCAACAGCTCGTCCAGCTCATTTGCGATCTCTACCAGCACCTCGATAAGATAGGCCACCGAAGAACGCGTTGTGCCGATATTGGTCATAAACAGAACGGTATTGCGCGAGGTTTTATTGATCTGGATACCGTATTTATCCATCAAAATCTGGGTCTTGAACGTGTCACCGTCCCAGCCCGTGCCGCCCACGGCCAATGTCACGCGGGTGGCGTCGAGGACAAAATCGTCCTGTTCCCAACAATCCCACATGTCAGTCCAGCCTTGTTCATTGTCGAAATAGCTGGTGACGCCGCTTTGGCGGTACCGTTCGGGGATCATGTCACCGGCGGTCAAGACCTTGAAATATTTCTGCAAAAGCGGATGACTGCTGACCGCCTTGCGCATCGCCATGGCGGCTTCGATCTGGCGCTGCACAAACTCGAACCCTTCCAGTTCAACCTGCCTGCGCCCGACATCAAGCGAGGCGATGATCTGGTAATTGGGAGAGGTCGAGGTATGGGTCATGTAAGCTTCGTGGAAGCTTTGTTCGACTTCGCCTTTAAAGTCCTGATCGTTCACATGGATCATCGACCCTTGCCTGAGCGAGGTGAGCGTTTTGTGTGTGGATTGAGTGGCATAGACCCTGATCCGCGCCTCCGGCGGGGCGATCAGGCGGGTCTCGATCAGCGTTTCGTCGCTGGCATCTACCAAGGCTTCTTGTTGGGCCTCATAGGCGCGTTTGTGCTCTTCTGTGCGCAGGCGTTTGCGCAGGTTGTTGGCGGTGCGCATCCCGGTCCGCTGGCGGTAGGTCGGGCTGAACCGGGCAAAGGCAAACCACGCCTCGTCCCAGAGGAAAACCAGATCAGGTTTGATGGCAAGACATTCCTCCATCACCCGCTCCACGTTGTAAACCAGCCCGTCAAAGGTACAATTCGTCAGCAGCAGCATCCGCACGCGGTCAAGCTTGCCTGCTGCCTTAAGTGCAAGTAATTGATGCTTAATTTCCTTGAGTGGCACCGCGCCATACATCGAATATTGGTTCAGTGGATAGCTGTCGAGGTAGACAACTTCGGCCCCGGCCAGAACCATGCCGTAGTGGTGCGATTTGTGGCAGTCCCGGTCAACCAGCACGATATCACCGGGCCGGACCAAGGCCTGCACAACGATCTTGTTACATGTCGAGGTGCCGTTGGTGGCAAAGAAGGTCTGTTTCGATCCAAAGGCGCGGCTGGCCAGCTCTTGCGCCTCTTTGATCGGGCCTTGTGGCTCCAGCAGGCTGTCGAGCCCGCCGGAAGTTGCCGATGTTTCAGCCAAAAAGATATTGGGTCCATAGAACGCGCCCATGTCCTGTATCCAATGGGACCGGGTGATGGATTTGCCGCGGCTGATTGGCATGGCGTGAAAAACACCGGTTGGTTGTTTGGAATATTCAACCAGCGCCGTGAAAAACGGGGTTTTGTTGCGTGCCGCCACACCGCGCAGGATGTTCAGGTGCAGCTCCATAAAATCTTCTTGGTTGTAGAACACCCGCCGGCAGATCCCCAGATCCAGCCCTGCGATATCTTCCACAGACCGTTCGGTGACCAAATAGGCGTCCAACTCGGGGCGGACACGGGCAATCAGGCGGCACAATTCGGGGCCGTAATCCTCGGGCAGCATCGCGTCGATGGCATCTGAATCGCTGGCGTTGGTGACATATTTCGACAAAATCTCATTGTCGTTCTTGGATTTCAGCACCAATCCGGGGCGCACAACAATCGCTTGAATGTTGTGGTTGAAGAGGACGGCAATCAGGGCGTCCTCAAGGCTGGGCACCACCACGGCCTCATAATGAAACGGATCTTCTGGGCGGCGCATGCGGGCAACATTGCTTTTGAGCCAGCGTTCCTGATGGTCATTGACGTTGTCGACGATCAGCACCTCGAAATAGGGGCGGGCCATGGCGCGGGCCTCGGGCGATAGCATCGCCTCGTCGTTGTGTTCGTCATCGTCGGTGGTGTCACGATCCAAAGGGATGCTGCGCCGCCGGTAGGCGCCGGTGGTCAAGGCGCGGGTGACGCGGCTGATTGTAAAGGATAAATCCTCAAAGTTGCCATGCTCAAAATTGCGGCGCATGTGGTCAAAGGCAGCCATGCCAGGAAAGGCCCAATAGGGCTCGATAAGGGCCAGAGATTCGAACAAATCGCCAATGCGCACCTTGAGCGCCGCGACCTTTTTCGCGGCGGTCTCTCGGGACAGGGATGCGGCGGCTTCGCGCAGGGCGCTCCACCGATCAGCACGCAATTGGGTTGCGGAATAATACTCGCTGACAGAATCCATCGTTCATCCTCCTCAAAAAGGCTGAAACACGATGGGTCCGCGGTATGAATGCCGCAATCGTTGTGTTTCAGCCGCCTGACGTTTTGCCCAAAGCGGGCGAAATCCCGAACCCCATGTGAGGTCCGCGTTCCAGTTTTTCTGCCTCTGCGTTTGCCGGGACATCGACGTGCAAACCCGCACGAGAGCCTTGCTGTGGCACTTCAAGCGGGCCCAGCGAGCTGAGATAGCTGTCCACACCGCTGCTGCGGTCGTAGACGGAAAAATCGGTGGATCTGTCGCGGAAGCTTTTGAGAACTTGCCCCAGACCCTTCATACCGGTTTCGCGTTGGCGTCGGACCATGGACAGATCGACCTCGATGGGGAACATATCCTCTTGGCCCGCTGATTGGTGCAGCACCAATGATGTCGGATCGACAACCAGTGACTTGCCCACGCCGCCTGCACCCAAGCCATTGACGTCAATGACATAACACTGAAATTGCGCTGCCGTTGCGCGGGCGATGGCCAGTTCGGCGTCGCGGTCGGTTGTGCCGGTCAGAACCGGATGCAACAGCACCTCAACCCCTTGCGATGTCAGTTGCCGCGTGGTTTCCGGGAACCACATGTCATAACAGATCGACAGACCAAAGCGGCCCACATCCGGCACGTCAAACACACAAAAATCTGTGCCCGCCGCGATCCCCGCCTCATAGGGCAGGAACGGGAACATTTTGGCGTAGCGGCGGATCACTTCGCCGTCCGGGTTGATCACCAGCGATGTGTTGTAGACGCGCCCGTCTTCGGGATGGGTCAGGAACATCGAGCCGGGGATCAGCCAGATCTTGTGCCGCCGCGCGGCCTCGCAAAACTTGTCGATCACTTCGTTTTGCTGGGGCAGCTTAAATTTCTCAAGCGGGCCAAAGGGCGCAAGTTCGCTGAACAGCACCATCTGGGTCCAGGGAAAGCGCATCATCAGAATGTCGAGACGATGCAACATGCCATCGACGTTGGGCTGCAGGGCGTTGACGTACATCTGCACGCCGGCAATTGCGAAAGGGGTCATAATCTTACTGCTCCGTAAATGCGGAGGCGTCCCGTCTGGGCCATCCATGTCTCCGCGTTACGCATCCCCTACGCCCTTGCGCCGGAAACGAAAACAGAAGAATGGCGCAAGGCAGGATTGGCACATCGTGCAAGCAAGAGCCCGCGCATCCGCAGCGGTATTTTGACCGGTGCAATCGCATAGTCCTGCGGTGTGATGGCTGACACTTTGATCTGTCCCCTTTTGCCGCTTGAAACGGTCGTGTTGTTTAACGAATTCATATTCTGCGCCCCACAAGATCAAGGGCGCCAGAGCGTGAAGTCAACCTTTGCGCGCAGTCAGATGCGCGTTCTTCCCGTGTTCTGCGCTATCAAAAGCGGGCTTGGCCGCTTTGATTTCACATTTATGCGTCCCGAACCAGATTTCGGAACACCATTGTTACTAGACGCAGATACCCCAAGCATTTTATGCCGCTTAACGACATAACTATCTGTTTCTATTCAAACTCTAGAATGCCGCCACCCCTCCCGAAGGTCGCGTCATGAGCGTTCCGTGATGCGCCAGAGCGATCTGGCACAGCATGGTTGTCGTTGCGCACCCTCAACCGGATCGCCAAGGTTAGCGCTGTTTGTTAAGACTGACGAAGGCCACAGCGTATTGCAACTAAATTTCTGAGGGTTTTGGTGTTTTGTTTAATATTTTTAACAAAATGCGCGAAATTCGTCTAAATCCCTAGCCGCATACCGGAAATTAACTGCGGTGGCGGCCAATTGTCCGAGAAAAAAACGGAACGTTTTGCAGGGCGCACAAAAAAGGGGCAGCCGTGGCGGCCTGCCCCTTTCAATCTGTTTTGGTCGGGATCAGGCGTTCTGCTCTGCAATTGCAGCAACCAATGCCTCTTCGAAGATGGCAATGCCTTCGTCGATGATCGCGTCTGACGCCGTCAGCGGCACCATGATCCGCAGCGCGTTGCCGTGCATCCCGCACGCCAGCAGGATCAAGCCGCGCTTCAGCGCATGGGCAACAACGGCTTTGGTCAGGTCGGCATCGGGCGTCGCGGTTTCAAAGTCCGTGACGAACTCGACCGCCAGCATCGCACCCAACCCACGAATATCCCACATGCGGAACGGGGCCACGCGAGCACCGATTTCAGAGAAACGGGCACGGAAGTGTTCGCCAAGCGCGGTGGAGCGGGCCAGCAGGCCTTCTTCTTCGATGGCTTCAATCGCGGCCAGTGCCGCCGCGCAGGCCACCGGGTTGCCGCCGTATGTGCCGCCCAAACCGCCGGGGATCACCGCGTCCATCACTTCGGCGCGGCCAATCACGCCCGCGATGGGATAACCGCCTGCCATGGATTTCGCGACAGTGATCAGATCCGGCACTACGCCGGAATGTTCCACCGCGAACCATGTGCCGGTCCGGCCAAAGCCAGCCTGAATTTCATCTGCAATCAACAAGATACCGTGGGTGTCGCAGATCTCGCGCAGGGCTTGCATCATCTCGAACGGTACCGGTGTATAACCGCCTTCGCCCAAAACAGGCTCGATGATGATCGCCGCCACACGCTCTGGCTGGGCGTCGGTGAGGAACAGGTTCTGCAAACCGGTCAGCGCGTCTTCGACGGTGATGCCGTCGCGCAGGCTTGGGAACGGTGCGCGGAAGATGTCGGACGGAAAGGGGCCGACGTCTTTTTTGTAGGGCGACACTTTGCCGGTCATGCCAAGCGTCAGCAAGGTGCGGCCATGATACCCGCCGGTAAAGGCGATGACGCCCGGACGACCCGTGGCAGCGCGGGCGATTTTCACCGCGTTTTCAACGGCCTCGGCACCTGTTGTGACCAGAAGGGATTTCTTGGCGTGATCACCGGGGGCCAGCGCATTCAGCTTTTCGGCCAGCGCGACATAGGGTTCGTAAGGCACAACCTGAAAGCTGGTGTGGGTGTAGTGATCTTCTTGTGCCTTTGCGGCCGCGATCACTTTGGGGTGGCGGTGGCCGGTGTTCAGCACAGCAATGCCGCCTGCGAAATCCACATAACGGTTGCCTTCGACGTCCCACAACTCGGAGTTTTCGGCGCGGCTGGCATAGATCGGCGCAGCAGAGGCCACACCGCGGGCGACGGAAGCATCGCGGCGGGCAACCAGTTCGGCGTTGGTCACCTTGCCTGCCTCAACCGTTGGCACGATAGAGATGTTGGCCTTGCTTTTTGCGGGCGTTTTGCGGGTCTTTTTCTTTGTGGTGGTGGTCATATCAGAGTTTCCTGTCACAAGGGGAACACGACCGAGCACTTTCGGGGGTGTTTAAAATTCTCATACGCTGTTAAATTTATCTGTCAATACGGATTGAGACAGTTGGATTTGACCTGTCCATTTCCGGGGCAAATGGTCATAAAAACCCTGTGGAAATGGGTTACAGCCGAATGCGAGTTGCAGTACCTTGATCTTGCAAGAGAAAAGCGGCGACAGACAAAGGATCACCGGGGTGGACATAGGCAAAAAGCTGCAAGCGTTGCGCAAATCGCATGGGTTGTCTCAGCGGGAACTTGCCGCCCGCGCGGGGCTGACCAATGGCACCGTGTCGTTGATCGAGAAGAACAAGACCAGCCCGTCGGTGGCCTCTCTCAAGAGCCTGCTGGATGCGATCCCGATGAGCATTGCGGAGTTTTTTGCGACCATCGAAGAGGCCGAGCAGCCCAAATTTTTCTACGCGCCCGAAGATTTCACCGAGATCGCGCCGCAGTTTGGCACATCGCCTGTGTCTCTGCGCCAGCTTGGCAATGCCAGCAGCCACACCCTGCAATTGCTGGATGAAACCTATCCACCCGGCGCTGATACCGGGCCAGAGTTTCTGTCCCACGCAGGCGAAGAAGCCGGGATCATCATGGAGGGCGAGATCGAGATCACTGTCGAAGATCAGGTGCAGGTTCTGGGGGTCGGCGAGGGTTACCTCTTTGACAGCCGCAAGCCGCATCGGTTTCGGAACACGGGCCAGAGCATCTGCCGGATCGTCAGCGCCTGCACGCCTCCGACGTTTTAGACGTTGGGGCAGCACTCTGGCCTTTGTCGATAGTCGCGTTAAAGTTGTTTGCGACAGGGATTTCCATCCTTTAGACAGATTTCTGCCGCTTAGTTGCTGCCTTTGTGCGGCAGCGTCCGGCCAAGCACGTATGCAAATGAGAGATCAACGTCATGCCGATTATTACTATGCCAGACATCAACGGCGCCTTTTCACTGACCGTAACCGCCCGTTTTGACACCGTGATCGGTGGCACCGGGCAAACGGTTTTTGATTTTGGCGATGGCACGCGGCAGGATGACATCTTGCTGGCCCAGATCAGCAATTCGGCAACCTTGGAGTTTGTTGTTTTCCTCGGCGGCCAGCGCCATGCGATTTCTGCGGATGATGCAATTGTCGCTGGGGAAACGGCGCAATGGACTGTGGCTGTGGATGCAACCGGGGTGATGAGCCTGAGCAAAGCAGGCAGTCTTTTGGCACAGGGGCAGGGTGCAATTCCCGCAGATGTTGATCGCGACACAGCGCAAACCGGCGCGGCCAATGCCGCGGACAAAGGGCCGCTGAACGGCGCTGTTTCCTCTGTCGAATTTGATGGCACTGAGTTTATCGAAGGCATCACCGACACAGGCACAGATGAAGATGATGATCTGGCGGGCGGCGATGGGGCCGATACGCTGGAAGGGTTGGAAGGCAATGATTCATTGACCGGTCAGTCTGGTGACGATTCCCTGATCGGCGGTGCGGGTGATGACACGTTGCGCGGTGGTCACGGCGATGACACCCTTTTGGGCGGCGCAGGCAATGACGAGATCGAGGGCCTTTTCGGTGCCGATGAGATTGATGCCGGATCGGGGGATGACCATGTGTTTGCCCGCGATGGCGATGATCTGGTCTATGGCCGCGGTGGACTTGATACACTGATTGGCGGTATCGGCGCGGATACGCTGTTTGGCGGTGATGGCAATGACTTGCTTGCCGGCAGTCAAGGCGATGATGAGATCCACGGCGGCGGCGGTAATGACCTAGTTTTCATTGGCAATGACGAAGATTCAGACCGTATCTTCCTTGATGGCGGCAATGACCACATTGATGGTGTCAGCGCCAGTTCGGCGTTTTATGCCGAGGGCGGTGATGGCAATGATCTGATGACCTCGGGCGTTGGCAATGACACGTTGTTGGGTGATGGCGGCAATGACACGATCACCGCCAACGCGGGCGACGATACCCTCACGGGGGGCGCGGGCAATGACACGCTGAATGGCGGTGAAGGCACCGACACCGCGGCCTTTAGTGGTGCGCAGGCCAGCTACACCCTGACGGTTGCACCCGATGGGTTGTCGATCGAAGACCGGCGTGCGGGTGAGAACGGCGTTGATCAGTTGATTGATATCGAATTCCTTGATTTTGATAGCAATATCAACGATACGCCCTTTGATCTGGCGCGTTTCGCCGGGCCTGCGGGCCTGTCGGAGACTGAGCTGGAAAGCTTTGTTGAGCTTTACATCGCTTACTTCAACCGGGCGCCCGATGCAGTGGGCCTGCATTTCTGGGGCACCGCATTTGCCACGGGCTCAACGCTTGAGCAGATGGCAACGCTGTTCATTGATCAGGATGAATTTGAGGCAGCCTATCCCGAAGGCACCACCAACCTTGCCTTTGCCCATTCGGTTTACAGCAATGTTCTGGGCCGAACCCCGGATCAGGCCGGCATTGATTTCTGGGTGGGCCTTCTGGATCAGGGCGCAGTCGAGCGCGATCAGTTTATCCTAGAGGTTTTGCGCGGTGCGCGGGCCGATCCCAAACCGGAGTTGGGGCCGGATTTTGTCGCACAGCAAGAGGCCGATCAAGCCTATCTGACCACCAAAGTTGACATCGGGGCCTATTTCGCGGTGCACAAAGGTATGTCGGATGTGGATGATGCGATGGCCGCGATGGCGCTCTTTACCGGTTCTGATGCCAGCCGCGATGCGGCGGTTGCCGCCATTGATGGCTTCTTTGCTGATGCGATTGATCCAACCGATGGGGCATTCCTGATGCCGCTTGTTGGCATTCTGGATGATCCGTTCTCGGCGGCTTGATCATCCTATTTTACGCCGCATCAGCCATTCAAACAGGGCAGGTGACGCGCGGTTGATCAAATAAGACAGCCGCGCAATGCGCCCAACCGGGATAAACGGTTTGCCCCGTTCCAACCCATTCAAAATCACTTTTGCCGCATCGTCAGGGCTCATGTAATCGACGCCATCGGTGGCCGATCCGGGGCGGGCGATGCCATTGTCCTGCGCCTGCGCATTGCCAAGGTTGGTGGCAACAAAACTGGGCGCGGCGATCATCACCTGAACGCCGTGGGCGGCCTCTTCGGCCCGCAGGGATTTGAAAAACCCCTCCAGCGCATGTTTGCTGGCGGCATAGGCGGTGCGGTGCAGCAATGGCGAAAACCCCGCAACAGAAGACATCGCCAGATGTGTGCCCTTGGATTTGCGTAGATCGGTTTGCAGCTCTTGCGCCATGCGCGTTGCAGCAAAGTAATTGATGTCAAAGACTTTTCTATGGGTGCTTTCGGTCAATTCCGCGCAGGGTCCGATATGGGTCACTCCGGCATTGTAGATCACCAGATCAATGGTTGGGCAATGATCGCGGATCTGGGTGCAAAGGGCCGACAATGCCGCGCTGTCTGTGAGATCGCAGGGCAGGGTGTGTCGACCTTCGATGTCTTCCAATGCGTTCAAGCCCGGACCGGGCAAATCGACCAACACCGTGTGCCAACCTTTGCCGCGCAATGCATTGTCGAGGGCAAGGCCAAGCCCGCCAGCGCCGCCTGTGATGATCGCGGTTCTGTGGGTCATAGTCCGGCCGCCTTGCGCCAAAGGTCAAAGGTTTCTGCGCTGCTTAGTTCCGGTTCATAGCCAAACACGGTTTTCAGCGCGGTGTTGTCCAAAACGGGCCGATATTGCAAAAACCGCACCTGTTCCGGCCCGTAACGCGAGAGTTTGAGGGGTTTGGCCACTGCCAGCGCCAGCCTGAGCAAGGCAGGCGGCAGGCGCAGAACCGGCTTACCCAAGCGCTGTGCCAGATCAGGGATGCCAAGCGCACCATCGCCCGCGACGTTGAAAATGCCGGCGGCTCCGTCCGTGGCGGCCCGGTGCAAGATCCGTGCCAGATCTTGCGTCCAGATGAACACAAACGGGCTGTCGCTTCCTGTAACGGCCAGTAGCCGTGGCTTGTGAAACAGCGCGGTGATCTGGTTTTCCAACCCGGCCCCAAGGACCGTGCCAACCCGTAGGATCACTTGCTCCAGATGCGGATGATCTCTGCGGGTCTGGGCCAGCATTTCTTCGACCTGCCGTTTGTGATCGGCATAGGCAAATTCGGCGTTTCCGCGTAGGGCATCTGTTTCCTTGAGCCATTCGGGGTTGTCAGGGTGATAGCCATAGGCCGCCCCGGAAGAGGTCACCACCAACCTGCGCACCCCATGTTTGAGGCAGGCCGCAATCACGTTTTGCGATCCCGTGACATCCACGGAATAGGCAAATTCGCGGGTTGTATGCCCGACAATGGAGGCCAGATGAATGACAACCTCGGGTTGATGGGCGGCGATGACGGTATCTGGATCTTGGCCGCGTACGTCCAGGGGCGCAAACTTTATGCCGTCTGGCAAATCAGAGGGGGCTGCCAGATCTGTTGCAATGACCTCGTGCTCGCCCGCGCTGGCCAGTTGGGAGAGCAGGGCGCGGCCAACGGCACCCGCGCCGCCTGTGATTAGAATGCGCGTCATCGCGCGGCTTCGCTGCGCGACATCACCTTGGCCAAGGCAAGGCCAGAGATCGCATGCCAGATGCCCCAAAATGCCGCCACAACGGCCATGCCGCCCAAGCCGCCAAAGAAGCCAAAGATCAACACCAGCCCCAGACCTGAATTCTGGATACCGGTCTCAATCGTCACGGCGCGGCGGTCAAATGGCGACAATCCGGCCAGCGTCGCGGTGCCATATCCGCCCGCCAGCGCCAAAGCGTTGTGCAACACAACAAGCAGGGCAACGTAATGGGCATAGCCCAAAAAGAACGCCCAATTCGCGGCCAATGCCAGCACGATAAAGGCCACAAAGATCAGCATCGACAGGTTCTGCAAGGGCCGCCGAATGCGGTCGGCGAGGGCCGGTTTGTTGCGGTTGAGCAGGACACCCAGAAAAAGCGGCAGGATCAACATCAAGGTCACGGTCAGGGCGATCTGCCACGGATCAATGGCTGTGGCCTGCAAGATAGCGCGGCTCGGTTCATAGAGGTTGCCCCAGAACGCGATGTTCAGCGGGGTCAGCAGGATCGCCCCCACCGTGGCAAACCCGGTCATCGACACAGACAGCGCCGCATTGCCGCCCGCGCGGTGCGAGATAAAGTTTGAGATATTACCCCCCGGACAGGCCGCCACAAGGATCAGACCCAGCGCGATGGAGGCACGCGGCTGCAGCACAAGCACCAGAAGGAAGGTCAGCACCGGCAGGACCACAAATTGTGAGATCAGCCCGGTCACGACAGGCTTGGGTGTGCGCATCAGGCGTTTGAAATCATCCCCCTTGAGGTCCAGCGCGACCGAGAACATCACAATTGCCAAAATGGCGTTGAGCAAGGTCAGGCTGGCGGGACTAAAGTTCAGCATTATATCGTCAAGATCTGTCATTTACTGGTGCCTCCCAATGCGCCGATCCATGTGGTGACCGCCTTGCGGTAGGTAGCCTTGTCCACATAATAGGCCATGCGCGGCAGCTTGAGATACTTGGTGCCGCCGGTCATCCGTTTGAAACCGCTCGATTTTTCGGCTTGTAGGGCTTTGGCTGCGGTGCGTCCCTCGCGCAGGCCCTTGATATAGCGGGCAACCATCTCTGCCTGTTCATGGCGTCCCTGCCAGCCCAAACCAGAGGCCTCGACCATGCCCAGCACAAACAGATCATCGCGGTCCGGGTGCATGGTATTCAAGAACAGATGCGGCGCGTCGCCCTGCCAGTTGAGCAGTGTGTCTTCGATAAAGGGGTAGTGCAGGCGGTAACCCGTCGCGGTCAGGATCATGTCATATTCGGCCTGCGTCCCATCCGCAAAATGAACGGTTTTGCCGTCCAGATGATCAATATCGGGCCGCACTTTCAGATCGCCATGCCCGGCATGAAACAGGATCAGCGAGTTGACCACAGGGTGGCTTTCGTAAAGCGCATAATCGGGTTTGGGAAATCCGTATTTCTGCGGATCTCCGACAAACCATTTCAGGATCATCCCGTCGACCTTGCGTTTCAGCCACATCGGCAGCTTGATCATCCCGCCCATGGTATCGGCAGGTTTGCCAAAGACGTATTTGGGCACAAAATAATAGCCGCGCCGCATCGAGATATCGCAGCTCTTGCCGTGGTGAATGGCATCCACCGCGATGTCACAGCCGGAGTTGCCCGCGCCGACAATCAACACCCGTTTTCCGGTGAATTGATGCGGATCGCGGTAGTTGGCAGCGTGTATCAGCTCGCCGTCAAACTGGCCCTTGAAGGTGGGCATGTTCGGCTCTGAGAGGGTGCCGTTGGCGATCATGACGCCGGCAAAAACATCCGATTGCTCTTTGCCCTGCGCGTCGCGCCACGTGACCCGCCAACCTGCGCCCGCCGCCCCAAGCGGCACGGCAGAGAGAACTTCAGTGTTAAAGTGATACTTTGAGTAGAGGCCATAATGCGCTGCAAAATCTTGAAAATAGCGCTTCATCTCGGTGTGGGAGGGATATTCAGCAACATCCTCGCGCATGGGAAAGTCAGCAAATTCCGTCATGGTTTTTGAGGATATCAAATGCGCGGTTTCATACATGGTCGAACGCGGCGCATCGATATCCCACAGACCGCCCACATCTGAATGCAACTCAAATCCCTGAAATGGAATGCCCTGTTCTGACATGACCTTGGCCGCGGCAAGGCCCATGGGCCCCGCACCGATCAGCGCAAATTTTTCCGAGGCCCCCAAGGGGGTTTGATCCTGTGGCATGTGGTGCGTCCTTGCCTTGAAATTTGATTTAGATTGAACAAGCGTTCAAAATAAGGCAAGATAAATTTGAAATGAATGTAATAACTGAACAAAAACAACGGCAAAGGGCACCCAGTAAACGGTCGCTTGAAACCCGTATGCGCATTTTTGATGCCGCAGAACAGATCTTTGCGGCGCATGGGTTTGATGCGGCAACCATCCGCGATATTGCCGCCTTGGCCGGTGTTCAGGGCGCCTTGGTGCATCATCATGGCGGATCAAAAGAGGCTTTGTTTGCCGCTGTTGTGGCGCGGCGCGCTGCTGCTTTGTCAGGTGCCAGAACTGCGGCGCTGACAGCCTTGCAAGCAAAAGGTGACGTGACCCTGCGCGGTGTGATCTGTTGCTTTACCCATCCATTTCTGGACCGTGTTCTGGGCGGTGATCCCGGTTGGTTGGCCTATGGGCGCCTGATTGCCTATGTGTCCGCAGATGATCGGTGGCGGGCGATTGCGAGCCAGCATTTCGATCCGACAGCCAAGGTGTTTCTGGCCGCTTTTGCGCAAGTTTTGCCCGGCGCATCACAGGCGCGTTTGGCGGCGGCATTGGTCTATATGGTTTCTGGCATGTTATCGCTGTGTGCCTCACGCTGGCGGATTGATGATCTGTCGGGGCAGGGCGATGATACGGGGGATCTCGTGCAGATGTTTACAGATTTCAGCGAGGCCGGGTTTCGGCGGGCCGTGCAGGGGTAGAATTTCTGTCTGTTCAGTTGATCCAGATCACTGACAATCGCCATTGAGAGTTGAATATGCGTGAGCAGCGATCAAAGGCAGGCGCATGACCGATACCACTTCACAACCCCGTTCACCGCTTGCGATGTTCTTTTCCCTTGGGTTTCGCCCGTTTTTCGTTGGCGCGGCGCTTTGGGCAGTGGCGGTCATGGCGCTTTGGTTGGCGCAGATGTTTGACGTGCTGGCATTGCCCATAGGGCTTGATCCGGTGTCATGGCATGCACATGCCTTTCTGTTTGGGTATCTCAGCGCGGTGATCGCCGGTTTTTTGCTGACCGCGGTGCCCAATTGGACAGGACGCGCAGCGCTGTCCGGCGCGCCGTTGATCGCATTGTTTTTGCTGTGGATTTTGGGGCGGCTGGCGGTTCTCACGGCAATGTGGTGGCCGGCCGCTTTGGTCATCGCGCTTGATCTGGCGTTTCTGGCGGCCGTGCTGATTTGGCTGCTGCGCGAGATAGTCGCGGGTCAGAACTGGCGCAATCTGATTGTGGTCGCGATGCTGCTGGCCTTTCTGGGCGGCAATGCTGTGTTTCATTTTGAGGCGGCAGGCGGTGAATATGCCGCGCAGGGCATTGGGCTGCGGATCGGCATCAGCGCGGCAGTGATGATGGTTGCGGTGATTGGCGGGCGCATAGTGCCGGCGTTTACGCGCAATTGGTTGGTCAAACAGGGCAGCGCCGTATTGCCCGCGCCGGTGATGGCCGGATTTGACAAGATCGCGCTGCTGGCTTTGCTGGCCGCCATGATCAGCTGGCTGGCCATGCCAGATTGGGCCGTTTCAGGTGGGCTTTTGGTATTGGCGGGGTGCCTGCATCTGCTGCGGCTGGGCCGCTGGGCCGGACATCTCACTTTGGCAGAGCCTTTGGTGGTCATTCTGCATCTGGGTTATGCTTTTGTGCCGCTTGGGGCGCTGGCCATCGGGCTTGGCATCTTGGGTTTTGGCAATGGTGCGGCGGCACAGCATCTTTGGATGGCAGGGGCGCTTGGGGTGATGACGCTTGCGGTGATGACCCGCGCCTCGCTTGGCCATTCCGGGCGGGCTCTGATCAGTGATCCAGTGACGGTGGTGATCTACGCCGCAATCGTGATTTCAGTTATTTTGCGGTGGCTTGCGGGCAACTGGCCAGAGCAGCAGGGCATCCTGCATGCGGTTTCGGGCGCGGCCTGGGTCATCGCCTTTGGCGGGTTTGCCTTGTCCTATGGCGCGATGATGATCCGGCCCAGGGCAGTCCAAATTTGACCTGACGCATAAAAAAGGCGCCTCGAAAGGCGCCTGTCGTATTCGTATTCCTGAAAGGCTTAACCGCCCCAGGACCGAACAATACCGCAATCCATATGAACAAAGTTGGAGCGGGAGTAGCGGCCAACGCCGCCGCCCTGACAGGCGGTTGCCGCACGGGCCATCTGGTGTACCGACCGGGAGGACAACCGCAGATCCGCAGCTTGGCCGCGCATGTGCAGGGAATTCTTGGCAACGCCGCGCGACCGGGACCGCAACATCGCGTTGGTCTTGGGGCTGCGATAGCCGGACAGCAACATGTAGGGTTCGTTCACGTCCAACAGGTTGTGCGAGGCGGCCATGATATCGACGGTGCGCAGATCAATGCTTTTGACGCCATCGGTGCGCCAGTCACGCATGAAATAGTTCACCTCTTTCACAGCATCTTTGATGTACTGGCCTTCGATCCAATAGATCATGTCGATGCGTTCGCCAGTTCGGCCGGAATACATGCGGATGCGGCGAATGTCGCCTGCGCCGCGCAGAAAGCCTGCTGCATTGGAGAAAGTGGGTGCCGCGGTCAGTGTGGTTGCGGCGAAAGCGCCCAAAACGGCGCGCCGGGTCATGCCCGAGGTGCTATCATTGCCTGCCATAAGTCTTCTGTCCCGTCGTCTGCCTGTGGCCATGATGTTACATAGGCCGTTCATCTGTCCCCCAGATGCGTCAACTTTATGACATAGCGGGAATCATGAACCAAGTGTTGAATCCGATTGGTTCCATCCCACTGCTTTTTTAGGCGAATTTCTGCCAAAAGTGATCAAACACCTCTGTCAGATCCGGCAAACCGGGTGTTTTTTGGGCATCAGGTTAAGGGTTGTTTAAGGTCTTGCGGTTTTGTGAATGGACAGACGTGGGAGCATTTCCGACAAGAACAGGACGTTTATTGGTTTTTCGGGGATAATGATGATGCGCGATTCCTTTTTGCGCCGGGGTTTGCTGGCAGTAACGGTGACAATTGGCTTGAGTGTCACCATGACCGCGCCGCAACCGGCCTTTGCGCAGGTGACGGCCTTCAAACAGGCGGTTGCCGAAACCGCCGCCCGAGATCAGGATATCGCCAGTTTTTACCGGACCAACGGCTATACACCGATCTGGACCGGGGCAGGTGAGGCCGATCGCGCCCGCCGGGCGGCGCTGCTGCATGCAATTGAAAACGCGAATGATCACGGGCTGCCCGTGGCACGTTATGACCCGCAAGGGCTTATGGATCTGCTGCGTTCGGCCAAGACCCCGCGGGATCGCGGCATCGTCGAGGTCGAGCTGAGCAAACTGTTTCTCAAATACGCCCGTGATGTGCAGACGGGCATGTTGATCCCCAACCGCGTCGATAGCCGGATCGTGCGCGACATTCCCTACCGTGATCGCAGCGCCTATTTGACCGGTCTGGCAGAGACGAAACCGGCGACATTCTTCCGGTCATTGCCGCCGCGCAGCATGGAATACAACGCGCTGATCAAGGAAAAGGTCACGATGGAGCGGCTGTTGCAGCAGGGCGGCTGGGGGCCGCGTGTTCCGGCCAAATCGCTCAAGCCTGGTGCCTCAGGAAATGCGGTTATAGCGCTGCGCAACCGTTTGATTGCGATGGATTATCTGACGCGTTCCAACACTGTGACCTATGATGATGCTCTGCAGGCCGCTGTGCAGCAGTTTCAGGTGGATCATGGGCTGAACGCCGACGGTGTGGCGGGCGCGGCCACCATGCAGCAGATCAACGTTGGCGTGGAAAAGCGCCTGCAATCGGTTCTGGTCGCGATGGAGCGCGAACGCTGGTTCAACACCGAACGCGGCAAGCGGCATATTCTGGTTAACATCCCTGATTTCTCGGCCAAGGTCATCGACGATGGCAAGGTCACTTTCCGCACACGGTCTGTGGTTGGGGCCGTTTCAAAAGATCGCCCCACACCGGAGTTTTCCGATGTGATGGAGCATATGATCATCAACCCAAGCTGGTATGTGCCGCGTTCGATCGTCACCAAGGAATATCTGCCGCAGCTCAAGCGCAATCCAAACGCGGTGCGCCATATCGAAATCACCGACAGTCGGGGCCGGGTGGTCAATCGCGGCACTGCGAATTTCAGCAAATATACAGAACGGACCTTCCCCTTTGCCATGCGGCAGCCGCCGAGCCGCAGCAATGCGCTGGGTCTCGTCAAGTTCATGTTCCCGAACAAACACAACATCTATCTGCACGACACCCCGGCCAAGAGCCTCTTTGCCCGAGACATCCGTGCGTTCAGCCATGGCTGTGTGCGTCTGGCCGATCCGTTTGATTTTGCCTATGCGCTGCTTGCCAAACAATCGGACGATCCAGAGGGCACGTTCAAGGCGGCGCTGAATTCCGGCAAAGAGACCAAGATTGTGCTCAAGGAACCGGTTCCCGTGCATCTGATCTACCGGACTGCCGTGACCAATGCGCGGGGCCACACCGAATACCGCGCCGACATCTACGGGCGTGATGCGCGGATCTGGGCCGCTCTGTCCAAGGCAGGGGTGGTCTTGGGCGGCGTTCAGGGGTAATTCTGCCTGCAACATTTGCAGGGGGTGCCGAATGGCCTTCACGGTTAAACAGATCGCAGCGGCCATCGGGGCCGAGGCGGTTGGAGATACATCACTGATCATCACAGGCGCATCCGAACCGGCACAGGCCGGGCCGGATCAGCTGGCCTTGGCAATGAGCCCGAAATACGCCGAAGGGCTTGCGGATGGCGCGGCGCAGGCCGCAATGCTTTGGCCCGGTGCCGACTGGCAGGCCCTTGGTCTGAAAGCGGCAATTCTGCCCGAGCGTCCGCGCTTCGCCATGGCTGGCATGACACGCGTGCTGGACACAGGGCAGGGGTTTGCCCCCGGCGTGCATCCCAGTGCCGTGGTCGATCCGACCGCGCAAATTGGCAAAGATGTCAGCATCGGCCCGCTGGCGATTATCTCTGCCGGGGCAACGATTGGTGCCAGATCGGTGATCGGGCCGCATTGTTTTGTCGGCCTCGATGTGCAGATCGGCGAGGATGCTTTGCTGCGTGAACAGGTCAGCATCGGTGCGAGAGTGACGATTGGGGATCGCTTTATTGCGCAGCCCGGGGCACGGATTGGCGGCGACGGGTTTTCCTTTGTCACCGCAGAACCCAGTGCCGTTGAAACCGCCCGCAAAACCCTTGGCGATCAAGGGGAAGGCAAGGCACAGCAATGGATCCGCATCCATTCGCTTGGATCTGTTACGATCGGCGATGATGTGGAAATCGGGATGGGCGCGACCATTGATTGCGGCACCATCCGCAACACGATGATCGGCAACAACACCAAGCTCGATAATCAGGTGCATATGGGGCATAATGTGGTGATCGGTGAAAACTCGTTGATCTGCGGACAGGTCGGCATCGCCGGATCTGCGGTGATCGGCGATAACGTGGTGCTGGGCGGCCAATGCGGGGTCAGCGACAATATCTTTGTCGGTGACGGAGTGATTGCGGGAGGCGGCACCAAGTTGATGTCCAATGTGCCAGCGGGCCGTACCATGCTGGGCTATCCGGCGACCCAAATGGACAAACAGGTCGAAAGCTACAAGGCCCTGCGACGATTGCCGCGTGTTCTGCGTGACATCAAGGCGTTACAAAAGGCTGTTTTCAAGACCGGCGAGGATGATTAAATCATCCTTGAGCAAGTTTCAGGGGTGAACTCGATGAGCATCAAAGAGCAGGTCATAGCCATCATTGCCGAGCAGGCGGTGTTGGAACCCGAAGACGTGACGCTGGACAGCACGTTGGAAAGCCTTGGCATTGACAGCCTGGGGCTGGTCGAAAGCATCTTTGCCATTGAAGAGGCTTTTGACATTTCGGTGCCGTTCAATGCCAACAACCCCTCCGAGTCTGACTTTGATATTTCCAACGTGGCCAGCATCATTGCCGGTATCGAGCGGTTGAAGGCCGAACAGGGTTAGGCAGGTGAAACGGGTTGTTATCACCGGCGCAGGGACCGTGAATGCCTTGGGGCATTCGGTGCCCGAGACCCTGACCGCGATGCGCGAAGGGGTCTGCGGCATCGGTCCGCTGTCGTTTCGGGATGTTGAACGCCTGTCGATCCAGATCGGCGGGCAGGTGCATGGGTTTGAGGCCGAGGGCCGTTTTAACCGCCAGCAAATGTCTCTCTATGATCGCTTCACCCAGTTCACTTTGGCCGCCGCGAAAGAGGCGATTGCCCAATCGGGCCTCAGTTTTCATGGTGAATTGTCCGCAAAATCCGGTGTGGTGCTTGGCACGGCAGGGGGCGGCGTATCGACATGGGATGACAATTACCGCGCGGTTTATGAAGAGGGCAAAAACCGGGTGCATCCCTTTGTGGTGCCGAAGTTGATGAACAATGCCGCCGCCAGCCATGTCAGTATGGAGTTCAACCTCAAGGGGCCGTCCTTTACCGTTTCAACTGCCTGTGCCTCCTCCAATCACGCGATGGCGCAGGCATTTGCCATGGTCCGCTCTGGAATGGCGCCTGCGATGGTGACCGGCGGATCAGAAAGCATGTTGTGCTTTGGTGGGGTCAAAGCATGGGAAGGTTTGCGCGTGATGAGCCGCGATGCCTGTCGCCCGTTTTCAGCCAATCGCAATGGCATGGTGCAAGGGGAAGGGGCAGGGATCTTTGTCTTTGAAGATTACGAACACGCCCATGCGCGGGGCGCAGATATCCTGTGCGAGTTGGCCGGGTTTGCCATGTCCTCGGATGCCAGCGATATAGTAATGCCATCCAAGGCAGGTGCGGCGCGGGCTATATCGGGTGCCTTGCAAGACGCCGGGCTGAACCCTGAGGATGTGGGTTATATCAATGCCCACGGCACCGGCACTGCCGCCAATGACAAGACCGAATGCGCCGCAGTCGCAGATGTATTCGGGCCACATGCGGACAAACTGATGATGTCTTCGACCAAGTCCATGCATGGTCATTTGATCGGCGGCACGGGCGCGGTTGAG
>Ga0316204_10004971_pt1 | contig 22845 bp, 25 predicted proteins | sample 6monrhotite_MG_2_FD_205661 | JGI IMG/M metagenome (GOLD analysis project Ga0316204, IMG submission 205661) | Microbial mat bacterial communities from mineral coupon in-situ incubated in ocean water Damariscotta River, Maine, United States -... | ecosystem: Environmental > Aquatic > Marine >... | reverse complement strand
CAGCCAAGATATTTATTTTGCCATCGTGAAAGGCTATATTGATTATCATGGGCTTAACATCAATGACGATGACATGCAGGCCCAAGCTTTGGAATGGTCCATGACCCGAGGTGCCCGTTCAGGCCGTGTGGCATGGCAATTCATCCAAGATTTAGCCGGACGTCAAGGTAAATCATTATCAAAACCAGACCGTTCATAACCAAAGGCTTGCACATAGGGCTTGAGCGTGCCCAGAATCGATGTCAAATGCCGCTGGCACCTAGCCCAACGGCCAAGTAGCACGGCTGTGAAGGTTTTCCCCAATTTACGCGTGACTAGGCGTAACCACATGGTCGTCATAAGCGCGGCTTTGATACTGTTTAATTTCACCAACCCATTCAAGATTCAAAAATTCGAAGCCTGGTAAAATACTGCCTTCCATATTTTGGACTAAATCTTCATACCGCAATTCAATTCAAGACATCGGCAAATTTTCTTTTGAAATAACAAAGGATCAACCCCAAGCCCATCTGGTTTTTCCTGTCTGACTAAATTCGCTTTGGCATAAGCCGCGAACGCTTCCTCTGGTCTGTTTTGTTTATCCCATGCGGCTGCATATAAATACAGCGCACCCAATGGCACTATGTCGTCTTGACCAAGCGCCATGAACACATTACCCAAATTAAACAGGGGCGTAATATAGGTGGGGTCAAGCTCGCGTGCCCTTTGCAAGGGACGCTGGGCTTCGTCAAGCTGGTCACATCAAATATTTATGGGGATCAACGGCGCGCGAGCCTTTGCGCAATTCAAAATGTAATTGAGGTGTGGTCACGGAGCCGGTGGACCCTGCTTTTGAGATGTTTTGCCCACGCGAAACTTTTTCCCCGCGTTTAACCAACAAAGTTTCATTGTGGGCATAAGCCGTCACCCACCCGCCATCGTGTTTAATCAACAACAAATTTCCAAACCCACGAATTTCATTTCCCGAATAGGCCACCACCCCGTTTTCCGAAGCTTTGACTGTGGTCCCACGTGCGACAGCAATATTAACGCCATCATTTTGCATACCCTTTTCCTTGGTGCCAAAACCTGAAATGATCTTCCCTTTTACAGGCCATGAAAATTTACTGCCCGATCTTGCGGGAGGTTTCGGCACCGCCGTTTTATGGGAAGTCGCGTCAGACTTTACGGAGCTCACCTTAGAAGGTTTGCTTTTTGCTCTTGGGCTGGGCTTCACCCACAAGGTCGAAGTTGAAGACGATGATCGCGCAACTTGGGCATTGTTATAACGTGCCGTTCTGGGGATGCGCAATTTTTGACCGGGATAAATCGTATACGGGGATCTGACACCGTTAATCCGCGCAACAGAAAAAGTATCAACGCCATAACGCTTGGCGATCAAGGCTAAGTATTCTCCGCTTCGTACCGTGTGAATGTTCCCCTTGGGCAACACCAAACGTTGCCCCATATTCAACTCATAAGGCGGCCTCAACCTATTGGCTTCAATCACATCACGCGGCGATAGTTTATGACGACGAGCAATGGAATACACCGTATCCCCTCGCCCGACCGTGACGGCTGTGGCATTGATGAAAACATCATTCCCGTGTGATCGTGGCGCATTGACCGCTGTGGGGCCACGCCTTTGGGATGGAAATTCAGCCCAGCCACAGGCCGACACTGCTAAAACAAGCAACATCGCGCACAGCCGGACGAGCAAACGTGTGGAATCGATCTTCATAGTGCTGATTATGGCTTGAGCTTGGGCCTTCATCAATGTTCACGTGCCTCACCTTCGACAAAAGGCACAAACCTCACCCATCCTAAATCTGAAATTTCAGTGCCATTTAGGGTACGTATGACCTTGACCAGACGTTGGTCATGTTGATCATCACCGATAGGAACCACCATAATTCCGCCCATGGACATTTGGTCCACCAAAATTGGGGGGATGTCTATGGCCGCCGCCGTGACGATGATACGATCAAAGGGAGCCTGTTCCACCCAGCCTTTGGAACCGTCACCAAATTTGGTGGTGATATTGGGAATTCTTAAATTTTGAAACCGACTTTCGGCTTCGACCAGCAAACCTTTATGACGTTCAATGGTATACAAACGACGACACAATGAGGCCAAAACACAGGCTTGATAGCCCGAACCCGTGCCAATTTCCAAAACCTTGCAACGATCATTCAAATCCAAGGCTTGGGTCATCAAAGCCACCACATGCGGTTGGCTGACGGTTTGGTGATAGCCGATGGGCAATGCCAAATTTTCATATGCCCGATCTTGAAACGTTTGCGGCACGAACAATTCCCGTGGCAAGCTTTCCATAACTTTAATCACATTATCGTCTGTGATTCCGTTTCGTCGTAATTCCAAGACCAACTGCATGGCCCGTGGGTCGCGCGGTTGATTTGAATTGTTCATGAAAATGTTTCTTTCAAAGCCTTGCTCAGGCCTGTGTGTGTCAAATCAAGACTTAACGCCGTAATCGACACCACGTTGCGGCCAACGGCTTCCAGATCTGTTCCCGAACGTGAGCGTTCTTCATCGCGTTGTGCGCCAATCCAATAATAAGGATTCCCGCGCGGGTCTAGATTTTCTAACAATTCACAGCCAATTTTCCGGCGCCCTTGTTTGGTGATCTCGATACCTGTTACGTCACTTGTCGGGCAATCGGGGATGTTTACGTTTAAAAAAACCCCACGGGGGAAATTAAGGCCTGAAACCTTTTCCATAACCTTGCAAATATAGTCTTCGGCTGTTTTCCAGTGAGATTTCGCCCCGTTCGGCGTCACCAACGACACCGCCACGGATGGTATCCGCAACAACGTGCCTTCCATGGCGGCGGCAACGGTTCCGGAATAGGTCACGTCTTCGCCCAAATTTCCACCCCGGTTGATGCCCGAAATCACGATGTCGGGGGGGCTGTTTTTCATGATGTGTTGAACGCCTAAAAGAACGGCATCGGTTGGTGTGCCATCCAGAGCATATTTATGTTTGGAAACTTTGCGGATTCGCAACGGCGAACGAATAGTTAAAGAATGTCCGGCAGCACTTTGTTCGGTTTCTGGCGCAATCACCCAGACTTCACCGGCTATGCGTTTCATGGCTCGTTCCAAAGCTTTAATACCCGGCGCATCAATACCGTCATCATTGGATATCAAAACCCGCGCCGAGCGCAAATCAGGGACACGATCACGCATTCGCCAAGATCACCTCTTGCCCAGCCATGTACGGCAACAAAGCTTTCGGAATAGTAATAGAGCCGTCTTCATTTTGATAGTTTTCCAATACCGCCACCAAACAGCGTCCAACCGCTAACCCTGAACCATTTAAGGTATGCACAAATTCAGGTTTTTTATCGCCATCACGTTTGAAACGTCCATTCATCCGCCGGGCTTGAAAATCACGCATGTTGGAACAGCTTGAAATTTCACGGTACGTGTTTTGCCCCGGCAACCAGACTTCGATATCATACGTTTTTGTGGCCCCAAAGCCCATATCACCAGTGCACAACATCACCGTGCGGTACGGAATATCCAAACGTTGCAATATACCTTCTGCACATTCGGTCATACGTTCTAATTCTGCGTCGGAATCTTCGGGACGGGTAATGGAAACCATTTCCACCTTGGTAAATTGGTGTTGACGGATCATACCACGAGTGTCTTTACCAGCTGATCCGGCTTCGGACCGAAAACACCATGTTTTGGCGGTAAAGCGCGCGGGCAAAGCGGCTTCGTTCACTGTTTCCCCGGCGGCAATGTTGGTCAAAGGAACTTCGGCGGTGGGAATCAAATAAAAATCATCGTCAGTGTGAAACAAATCTTCGGCAAATTTCGGCAGTTGCCCGGTACCGTACAAAGCATTGCTTTTCACCAATGCCGGAGGATTGACTTCAACATAGCCATTTTCCAGCGTTTGCACGTCTAACATAAAATTCGCTAATGCGCGTTCCAAACGGGCCAGTTGCCCGGTCAATAAGACAAAACGGGCGCCCGACATTTTTGCCGCAACTTCAAAATCCATTTGCCCCAAGGCTTCACCAAGGTCGACGTGATCTTTGGCTTCAAATTCAAACGCCGTGGGCACACCCCATTTACGCATTTCGGTATTGTCTTCTGCGCTGGTCCCGTCCGGTACGTCTGGGTCGGGAAGATTAGGAATGGTCGACAGCAAATCCATTAATTCATCGGTTTTAGCCTTGGCCTCGGTTTCGGCTTCCGCTTGGGCGGCTTTAGATTTTGATACTTTTTCAATCAGATCCGCCGCATCTTCACCTTTGGCTTTACGCATGCCAATTTGTTTGGCTGCGGCGTTACGTTCGGCTTGAATGTCTTGAGCACGAGTTTCCAAAACACGACGATCAGAATCCAAGGCAACCAGATCAGCACTTACGGGGTCAACCCCCCGGCGCTTTAACCCAGCATCAAAAGCATCAGCATCTTCACGGATTTTACGGATATCGTGCATGTTTCATTCAGAGCAACGGTTAAGCCGCGCCATCCTTTTTTTGTTCGGTGTGATCTTCATCTGGGTTTATACCGCGTTTTTTTTCAATCATGGCAACGGAAAATATGGACACTTCATACAACAACAATGTTGGCACAGCCAATCCTATTTGACTGATCACATCAGGCGGTGTCAAAATCGCTGCGGCCACAAAGGCCGCTACCACAGCGTAACGTCTTTTATCACGCAACCCCTTGGAAGTGACGACCCCCGCACGTCCCAGCAAAGTCATTACCACAGGCAATTCAAAAACCAAGCCAAAAACAAAAAGCAACCTCATCACAAGGGATAAGTATTCACTAACCTTGGTTTCCAATTCAATGGGCAATCCCCCAGCCCCGGTTGTGCTTTGAAAGCTGGTGAAAAATTGCCAAGCCAAAGGAAACACAAAATAATAAGCCAGTGCCGCGCCCAAAAAAAACAAAATCGGAGACGCCACCAAAAACGGCAACAAAGCGTTCTTTTCATGTTTGTACAAACCGGGAGCGACAAATTTCCAAAATTGCGCCGCAATGAAGGGAAAACTTAAAAATATGGCAACAAAAAAAGCGACCTTAATATGAGTAAAAAAGGCTTCGTGCGGTGCCGTGAAAATCATCCGCCGTGGCCCAGTGTCATTAGACATCAAAACATCGGCTAAAGGTTGGGCCAAGAACGAATACAATTGACCGGACACACCATAGCACGCAAAGAACAACACCAAAATGATCGCAAGCGAATACATCAATCGTTGACGTAGCTCGATCAAATGAGCCAACAACGGGGCCTTTTCTTCTTCGTCTTTTGCTTCATCCGTCACGGCTTAGGTTCCGTTTTTGTGGCAGGTTTGGGCGTACGTTTGGTCACAGTTTTGCCCGCAAGCTTACGCTTGGCTACTGGTTTCTTGACCGTTGTTTTCTTGACTGCTGGTTTCTTGACCGTTGTTTTTTTGACCGTTGTTTTTTTTACAGGTGTTCGCTTTGCCTTTGGCTGCGCTGGGGGTTCGCCATTAACAATGGGCACGTTGTTCAAAGGGGCCGGCTTAACGATGCCAGCATCTATCGCTTCGCCAATAGTGATTTTTTCATCCACAGAAGGCGTCAGGTCGTCTTCGCTTAACGACATGTCTTTCGCCAACGACCCATCAGGGTCAACGGCATCCGTAAAGGTCTTTTTTATATCAACCGGATCAGTCAAAGTATCTTTGAGGTCGTCTAGTTCAGCTTCGCGGACCATGTCATTGACCCCCGCCTGAAACTCACGCGTCATCATCTTGGCCTTGCGGATCCAAGATGTTATGGCACGAATTGCTTTTGGCAGGTCTTTTGGTCCCACAACAATCAAGGCAAAGATTGCAACGACGAAAAGTTCCTGCCAGCCGATGTCAAACATGGCCGATACCCGCTATAAAAAAAGAAGCGACAATCGCAACCCCCAAAAGGTCACGACACGAAAGGAAAAAGCCTTAAGAAGCTTTATCTTTATCTTCGACTTTGGCATCGACGCGCGCTTGAGGCTTGTCATCAATTGAGCCTTTTGCATCATCATCGTCTTCATCTTTTAAACCCTTTTTAAAAGATTTAAGACCGGAACCAAAATCACCCATCAGAGCAGAAATTTTACCACGACCACCAAATAACAATAAGACAATCGCCAAAACGATAACCCATTGCCAAATACCCATTACACCCATGTCATCATCCTAACCAATTGATGTTAAATTCGACCCAAAGACTCCGCCCGCAACGCCTTGGAATGACCTTCATACAAAGGCGAACCCTTTCAATCAAGAAAAAGGGTGACCAAAGGCTGAAAAGAAATTAGCTCTGTTTGTCGTCTTCGTCTTCTTCTTTGTCTGTTTCAAGAGCCTTTACTGCACTTTTTACAGCATCCGCAACGGCCCCCATAGCGGCGTCTAGCTTGTTTGCTGTGTTTTTAGAAGCCCCGGATCTATCCAAATCTTGATCCGATTTTCGCACGGAATTTGGCATTGGCACAATCAACGGGGCCGCATGAGGTTCTGGTTCGACAATCGGACCGTCTTCGGCATGATGGTCTGCGTGTTCAATTTCAGATTCTGAAAATTCCATACTGCCTTGGACGTCTTCCGAAGACTGCATTTCGCCTCTGACGGTATAGGCTTCAAGCGCCGGACGCGCATCCAACAAGCCCATGGCCCGTAAATCTTTCAAACCCGGTAATTGGCTAACACTTTCCAATTCAAAATGATCTAAGAATGTATCGGTGGTTCCCCATTGCAAAGGCCTTCCCGGCGTATCGCGATGGCCTCGTGGTTTGATCCAACCTTCGTCAAACAACAAATCCAAGGTCCCTTTACTAAGACTGACACCGCGAATTTCTTCGATTTCACCCCGAGTTACGGGTTGGTGATAGGCAATAATAGCCAACGTTTCGATGGCGGCCCGAGACAGACGTCTTGAAATTTCGACTTCTATATTCAAACGCGCCCCTAAATCCGGTGCTGTGCGAAAAGCCCAAGACCCCCCGCGACGAACCAAAAAAATACCTCGACCTTCATAACTTTGGCGCAAATTTTTCAACAACGCTTTAACGTTGATCTTATCTGGCAAACGCAAGCCCAAGCCTCTTTCCGTGATAGGTTCTGAACTGGCGAACAAAATTGCTTCTAACAACCGGATCAATTCAGGATCAACATCTTCACCTGATACGTCATCTTGGTCAGCCAAATCATCATCTGGCAATGCATCAAAAGCAGCATTTTTGGCTTTGGTCACCGCATCGCGGTCCAGAGCCTTTGGTTTTGGCGTCGCCTTTTCAATGTCATTTGTTTCAATGCCATCGGCTTCGGCAAGCGTGTTGGGTTCGTTTTCACTCATCATTATTGCTGTCTTTGTCATTTACATCGTGAACAAACGGCTTATCCCAATCTTCGGTCGTTTGAAAGAAAATATCGCCATACGTTCCATCTTGGCGAAGATTCAGCCGCCCTTCTTTGGTTAATTGCAATACCGCCCCAAAATTAGCGGCCAAGGTAGATCTGCGGGTCAACGGGCTTTGAATATCTTTGGGCATGAAAGCATTAAGGCTATTCCAACTTGGTGTAAAACCAACCAAACGTCGCAACCGGACCAAAGCATCTTCGATGCTGGCCAATTCCCAAGACGTTTCAATGCGTAACGTTTGCCCCTTAACGGCTTTGCTTTTTTGCCGGGCATAGGCCTGAATTAGATCCGTCAAGGTTGCCTCAAAAACGCTATGTTGCACAGTTTTAAAGCGTTCTGGGGCGCCTCTGGAAAAAAAGTCCTGCCCCAATCGTGCCCGAGCCATCAAGGTTTCGCCTGCTTTTTGCATGGCTTCTAAACGTTGCAATTGAAATTGCAAGGCGGCAGCCAATTCTTCACCGCTGGGTTCATCTTCCGAAGATAAATCCGGCAACAAAAGGCGCGATTTCAAATACGCAAGCCAAGCTGCCATCACCAAATAATCAGCTGCAAGCTCCAAATTGGATCGGCTGACTTCTTGGACAAACTTAAGGTATTGATCTGCCAATTGCACGATGGATATGTGAATCAAATCCACCTTTTGATCGCGCGCCAAGGTCAATAAAACGTCAATAGGGCCTTCGTATCCGTCAACATCAACGACAAACGGCGACACGCTTGGCTTACTCACCCCATCATCAAAATTCATGTCGGAAAGATCAGGCCTGTTGTCAGACATTTTTCCCTCGCCCCATTATTTCAAACCCGTCAATACCACAATAACATCAAGCACAAATTTAGCCGGAACACCGATCAACCACCATAACACATTTATTTGTGTACCCAATTTTTCCCCGACCCATGGCAACAAAAATAACACCGCGATGATGATTAAAAATCCACTGCGTTCTAAAGATGACAACCAATTGGAAAATGGTTTGGGCAAAACAGCAACGGCAATGCGCCCGCCATCAAGGGGGGGCAAAGGCATTAAATTAAACACCCCAAACACAATATTGACCCACATCGCATTGGTTAAATTTAAAACCGCAAAGCTAAGATAAGACTGGGGCAAAAAATGCGCAATATGCAACGATAAGGCGGCTATGATAGCAATCACAAAATTTATGCCTGGCCCCGCACCAGCCACCAAGATCATGTCAATTCTAGGCCTGTTTAAATTGTGAAAATTAACTGGGACGGGTTTGGCAAAGCCAAACATATATTTGCCGCCACTGGCCAATAACAACATCGTTGGTAATATTATCGTTCCGAACAAATCAATGTGTTTCAGCGGGTTGAACGTGACGCGCCCCATATCTTTGGCGGTATTATCGCCGAGTTTCGACGCCACCCAACCGTGGGCGGCTTCGTGCAAGGTCACAGCCAGCAAAATAGGCGCCGCCCACACTGATACTTCAGCCAAAAATTTCTGTATATCGAAACCCATTGCGTGGTTTAAGTCCTCAATATTTCGCCAAACCGCAAGCGAGCTTGACCAATGTCTATGTTTTGGTGCGAAGCCAACCGTTTGCTTTCGTTATCTTTATAGCGTGTCTGTGCCGCTTGCGTCATGATTTTTGCACCACAGGCTATTTTTTCCATTTCTTCGCGTTCACCATTGCAATGCAAAGCAATGTCGCAACCCGCATCTAAACACCCCTGTGCACGATCAGAAAAAGTACCCGAAAGAGCATTCATAGACAAATCATCAGATAGCAAAAGGCCTGTAAAACCAAAGTCTTTGCGCACCACGTCGGCAATGATTTTGGCCGACGTGGTGGCTGGATTTTTACCATCTAAGGCTTGGTAAATGACATGTGCCGTCATCGCCCAAGGCGCGGTGTTTAAGGCTTTGAACGGAGGAAAATCAATGTCTTGAAGCTCTTTTAAAGAAGCATCAACGGTGGGCAAAGCTTTGTGACTGTCGACCAAGGCTCGGCCATGGCCCGGAATATGTTTAATCACGGGATCAACTCCACCTAAGGATAATCCATCCGCAAAAGCCTTTGCTAAAACCGAAATGGTTAGAACATCACCGCCAAAGGCACGATCACCTATGATCGGGTCGGCATCTGCTTGAGGAACGTCTAAGACCGGGGCACAATCAACGTTGATACCCAAATTGAAAAGTTCGTGGGCGATCAAGCATCCACCAAGGCTTGCCGCTTCCAATCCCAAATCATGGTCTTTGCGATAAAGCTCAGCATACTTTATGGCGGGTGGAAATTCAGGCCAATGTGGGGGGTTAAGCCTAGCAACGCGGCCCCCTTCTTGGTCAATCAACACCGGGGCATCTTCGCGTCCGATGGATTGCCGTAAATCTTGAACCAAGGCTAAAACTTGATCTGGTGTTTCGCAATTTCGCTGAAACAGAATAAAGCCAAAAGGGTTAACTTCAGCAAAGAAAGACCGTTCAGATGCCGTCAGGCTTAGCCCCGAACACCCAAAAATAACGGCAAGAGAGTTAGGGTTTGACAATGATACAGCCCACATTGCGCCGTTTGAGTTCTGCGCAGATTGTTTTGGCTTCGCCACGCGTGGCCAACCATCCACCGCGAACACGGTAGAAAATCCCCTTGGTGCCAAGGTCAGCGCGTTGAATAACAGCTTTTAAATTGGCCAATATATCGGGGTGTTTTTTAGCCAATCTCGCCCATTCACCTTTGGCGGCTTGTTCTGTACGCACAGCCGATAGCTGAATTTTATAGCCTAACCCCGCAGGCGCGCTCGCCTTTATTTTTAGCATTGGTTTAGGGGCCTGTGAAGTTGGCTTAACAGCAGGTTTCACCGCCACAACCTTGGCCGTGGGCGGGGTTGGCGGCGCGACAGGTTTCGCCGTGGGTGCCGGCGCCAATGACGTTGGTGTTTGCTGGTGTTTGTCCGTAACGTTAACAGCCGGAGCTGGTTTTAAAGCAGGTGCCGAAGCCGCCGGCATCGGTGGTACGGGCACAACGGGCTGTGGTTTGGCCTGCACCGCATCGTGCGGCGGTGAAATTGGGGTTTCTGGTGGCGGCAACAAATGTTCAACACCACCGCTAGCCAATGTGCTACCTGTTCCGTTCATGCGATCATAAATCGATTTATCCCGATCGGGGACTTTCATGCCTCCCGGATCTTGGGGACGGTCCTTGATTTTAAATTGCGGCGCCATGATCAAGGGCACCCCCCCAGCCTTGGCATTGGCAATTTCTTGCTGGTCTTGCATATACATCCATCCAGCCCAACCGCCGCCCGCCAAAATTAAGATCAAAACCACCCAAAGCCAAACGCCCCGGCCTTTTTCAGGCTGGCTTTTGGCAATCAGTTCAAAATCCAACAGCTCGGAAGCATCAGGAACATCATCATCATCAGAATCGTATGCAGTATTCATCGTAACAATCGTACTCGAAAAAGGTTAACGCATTTCTTCTACAGGGGTCACGCCAAATACATTTAGCCCAGATGCAATCACGTTCGCCACGGCGCGAATCATAGCCAAACGCGCTATCGACAAATTTTGATCACTTGCGATTATAAAACGCAAGCTTTTGTTGTCTTTACCTTTGTTCCACAAACCATGGAATTCAGCCGCGACATCATTCAAATAGAAGGCCACTCGGTGCGGTTCATGGGCCATGGCTGCACTTTCGACCATACGCGGCCATTGTGCCAACATTTTGATCAAATTAAGTTCGTTTTCGTTCGTTAACAAATTCAAATTTGCACCATGAATAGAATCGTCATTCACCACAGAACCACCAAATTCTTCGACCGCCATACGCATGACAGAATTCACGCGAGCATGGGCATATTGGACATAAAACACCGGGTTATCACGCGATTGTTCGGTGACTTTGGTGAAATCAAAATCCAAGCCCGCATCATTTTTACGGGTCAACATAATGAAACGCACGACGTCTTTGCCGACCTTGTCGACAACATCGCGAAGCGTCACAAACGTTCCTGCCCGTTTTGACATTTTGACGGGCGCGCCGTTTTCCGACAACGATACCATTTGGCAAAGCTTAACATCCAACGCCCCTTTGCCGTCTGTCAAAGCCTTAATCGAAGATTGCATGCGTTTGACATAACCACCGTGATCAGCGCCCCAAACGTCAATCATGTCGCCATAACCACGGCGAAATTTATCCAAATGGTAAGCCATATCAGTAGCGAAATAAGTCCACGAACCATCAGATTTTTGCACGGGACGATCTACATCGTCACCAAAATCCGTCGATTTAAACAACAATTGTTCGCGGGCTTCCCAATCATCGGGAAGCTTGCCCTTTGGCGGTTCCAAGACACCACGATAGACCAACCCATTTTGTTTCAAGAAAGCCAACGCTTCATCAACTTTCCCGGCTTTGACCAAGGTTTTTTCAGACGTAAACACGTCATGTTTAACCCCCAACGATGACAAATCATCGCGGATCATATCCATCATCGCGTTAATGGAGAATGCCTTGAACACATCCAGCCATTCAGCCTCATCCGCTGTTTTCCATTGATCACCGTCCCGTGCCGCCAAGGCCTTACCAACAGGCACAAGATAATCACCAGGATACAGACCTTGAGGAATGTCGCCAATCTCTTGGCCAAGCGCTTGCAAATACCGCAAATGAGCAGAACGGGCCAAAACATCAACTTGGGCACCCGCATCATTGACGTAATATTCACGGGTCACGCTGTATCCAGCTTTCCCCAACAAAGAAGCCAAGGCGTCACCAAACACAGCGCCGCGTGCATGCCCAACATGCATCGGCCCCGTTGGGTTCGCTGAAACGTATTCAACATTGACTTTGGCATTTTGCCCTGCCGAACTGTCGCCATAGGCAGGCCCAGTATCTAAAATATCACGCAACCGACCATGCCAAAAATGGTCACTTAAACGCATATTCAAAAAACCAGGTCCGGCAACTTCTACGCTTTCGACCCCTTCTAATTCCTCGGCTTTGCCAACCAACAACGTGGCAATTTCTCGGGGGGGTTTTTGCGCTGGTTTTGCCAGCACCATCGCCGCATTGGTGGTGATATCGCCGTGGCTAGGATCGCGGGGCGGTTCTACCGTAATGCAGGATGTGTCCAAGCCTTGGGGCAATTGCCCGGTAGCTATTAAATCTTGGACCAAATTATGTATGTTATTTTGGAAATGGGTAAACAGGTTCATTCGCTTAACTAACCTAAGGTAAATTCACTGGTGCGCGCTTGTAAATCAAACATGCGTTTATGTTCGTCCAAGGCATGACGATCGGTCATGCCGGCAATGTAATCTGCGACAACGCGCGCTGTCAAAGCGGTGCCCGGTTGTTCGGCTCCAACTTGCCATTCGGTGGGCAAGGTTCCGGGTTCGGCTAAAAACAAATCAAACAAATCTTGCACCACCCGGCGAGCCTTAGATGTCATCCTATTCAGCTTGTAATGCTTGTACATGTTGGGAAACAAGAATTCTTTTAATTCTTTGTCGTTTTTAGACATATGATCAGAAAAAACAATCACAGGGGCGGTAAAATTACGAATATCGTCCGCCGTTTTAGGAGCGACATCCAAAAGCCGTTTTCGCCCTTCTTCAAGGATGTCTTCGACCATAGCGCCAATAGTTCGGCGTACGACTTCGTGAACGGTACGAGAAAAATCTAAATCGGGATGAGTGTTTTTCACTTCGGCTACGGTTTGGCCCACAAAATCGACTTCGCTGATGTCTTTAAGCGAAAACAACCCAGCCCGCAAGCCATCATCAATATCGTGATTGTTATAGGCCACATCGTCCGACACGGCGGCGATTTGGGCTTCGGCTGATGCAAAGGTGTTCAAATGCAAATCGTGGTCTTTGGCATATTCAACAATTGCCCAAGGCAACGGTTTTTCTTCCTTGAATCCGGTCAACGGACCGTTGTGTTTAACCACCCCTTCCAAGGTTTCCCAAGTCAGATTCAAGCCATCAAAATCTGCATAACGTTGTTCTAGTTTGGTCACCACGCGCAACGATTGGGCGTTATGATCGAAACCGCCAAAGGGTTCCATCAAGTCTTCGAGGGCGAATTCACCTGCGTGACCAAATGGGGTGTGCCCCATGTCATGGGCCAAAGCCAGTGTTTCCGCCAAATATTGATTAAGATTTAAATTTTGTGCAACAGAACGGGCAATTTGCGAAACTTCTAAGGAATGTGTCAAACGGGTGCGGAAAAAATCTCCTTCGTGATTGACAAAGACCTGAGTTTTGTATTGCAAGCGGCGGAAAGCGGCAGCATGAATAATGCGATCGCGGTCACGTTGAAAACAACTACGTGTAGCACTTTCAGGCTCCTTATAAAGGCGTCCGCGGGACTGTTCTGGCTTACAAGCGTAGGGGGCTAAATTTTCCATGCCTGAAACTACCCGTTGCCTTAGGCTCCTGCAAGCTTATACGATTGAAATATACACATTCGACTTTACATATGGATTCAGATAGGTTTAAGTTAACGCGCACATTAAGTATCGAGGACATCATGACCGACACTCCCCAACCTCACCACGGCTTGAAAATTGGTGATGGCGCCGTCACCCGCATACATCAATTGATTGAAAGCGAAGGCAATGCTGATTTAAAATTGCGCGTTTGCGTGAACGGGGGGGGGTGTTCTGGCTTTCAATACGCATTCAGCCTTGATGAAAAAATCGCTGAAGATGACATTTTGGTGGAACAAGGCGGCGTTACGGTGTTGGTTGACGAACAATCTTTGCCATTTGTAGATGGCGCGGTATTGAATTTCACCACCGACCTTATGGGAGCGTATTTCACCATGGACAATCCCAACGCTTCGTCCACATGTGGTTGTGGCTCTTCCTTTTCAGTTTAAAATTAAAATTCGGAAATTTCATGAAAATTGCCACATGGAACGTCAATTCCCTAAAAGCACGATTGGATCATTTGCTCCATTGGCTTGACGAATTTGATCCCGACGTTGTGATGCTTCAAGAATTAAAAGGCACCGAGGAAATTTTTCCATTTTTGGAAATTAAGTCTGCTGGTTATGAGGCCGAAATGATTGGCCAGAAAACCTATAACGGGGTCGCTATTTTATCCAAAACTTCGATTGAAGTCACCGAATGCCGACTTCCCGGGGAAATTGAAGACGAACAAGCCCGTTATATAGAAGCCATTATTCAAGGCGTGCGTTTGGGGTGTTTGTATCTGCCAAATGGAAACCCCGTACCCGGTGAAAAATATGATTACAAAATACGCTGGATGCGCCGCCTTTACGCCCACGCTCGCGATCTTTTAAAAACTAAACAGCCTTTTATTTTGGCTGGTGATTACAACATCATCCCCACCATCAATGATGTCTATAATCCCGAAAAATGGATCAATGATGCCTTGTTTTTGCCCGAAAGCCGCAATGCCTTTAACTGCATTATGAATTTGGGTCTAACGGATGCTTATCGCGCCCTTAATTCAGAAGGCGGGCGTTATTCTTGGTGGGATTACCGGGCCGGGTCATGGGACAAGGATCAGGGCTGTCGCATTGATCACCTTTTGCTAAGCCCCCAAGCTGCTGATCTGCTGGTATCTAGCGGCATCGACAAAACACCGCGCGGTAGGGATAAACCATCAGACCACACCCCCGTATGGTGTGAAATAGCCACGCATCGCGAATAAGCCTTTAAGCCTTTAAGCCTTTAGAATATAAAGTTTACGCCTTATGGTAGATTTTATATTCAGTCATTAAAAGGTGTGAAAATGAAAAAAATTTAAGGAATGATCTTTATTTTTTTCGGGTTGGGGGCATGCGCTTCGGCTACGCCCCGCACAGCAACAGAGCTTAATGCTTTGCTTCGTCCCTATGATACTTTTAGGGGCTGTACCAGATAACGAGTTCAAATCACCCTTAACCCATTGTCTCAATTGCTTTAATTGACTTGACGGGTCACTGTTGTTAAAACGCCACTCACATTCCTTTAAATATAGCCCAAAATGGACCTTTGGAACACCGTTGCATTTGCGCATATGACGCTTTGCTTGGTTCCAAAAATTCTCTATGCCGTTGATGTGATTTTTATGGTCTGCAAAAAGTTTTGAGTGGTTGATGCGGAAATGCTTAAAGTCAGACACGTCCAGCACGTTGTAGCCTCGCCAGCAATCAAAATAGACAATGCTATCAGGTATGACTTTCCGCTCAATGATAGGCATCAGAGTTGCGGATGAGGCATCGGGTATAATCTTCGTGTAGACCCTTCCTCCCCGCTTTAACAAGCCAAATACTGGAGTTTTTCCATCAGCCCCACGACCACGTTTCCCTTTACGGCGACCGCCAAAATACGCCCTAGCGCGCCTTCGAAAACAACGTTTTCAGGGGCATCTTTCATCAACTTCGATCTCACCGCTAAAAACCGCATCGGCTTTCAGCTCTAATTGATAGGTAATAATTTCGCGTAATCTGTGAAAATAATAAGCACTTGTTTTGACGTTTACCCCGATAAGAGAAGCAGCGCATTTGGCGGTCGTTCCCGACACAAAATGTTCAAGCAGACGATCCTGTTTATGCTGGCTCAATCGGCTTTTTCTCATGTAGGCCATGATAACACCTTTTATGTGTTATCTGGTACAGCCCCTACTTTTTTTGTTCCCACAGGACCCGGACCATTCCCAACGGTTATCCTTATGCATGGATGAGATGGCGTTACTGCCGAAACCGCTTACGCCCAAAAGCTTAAAACAAGGGCTATCTTGCCATAGTTGTGAACAGTTTCACTGGACGCAAAACAGGGCGCAAACAAGGAACTTGCAAGGGATCGGTTTTGTGGGTTGGTTTCATGGCGCTGGGTCAATCTTAGACGCTTTAGCTCAAGAACCACCCAAAACACAACCAACTGGACTCAGCGAAGCCACCAAACGTGGCCTCAACGGGCTAAAAGCCGCTGTCGCCGTGTATCCATACTGTAGCTTTCCCTCTGCTATGCGCAGTGGTTGGTCCAAAAAAACCTGTTTTCATGGCCCTTGCTGAAAATGATCAAGATATCTCTACGCCAGACTGCCAAGAAGTCGCAAAGACACAAAACGCACACATTCTGTTTCTGTGAAGGTATATAAGGGACAAACACACTTGTTTGACGATCCAACAGCACCCAAGCGGTATTCAGATGTATATAAATACGATAACAAAGCGGCTCAAGAACTTGAGACTGATATCTTAAATTTCTTACATGAAAACTTATAAGCCCTAAAAAAAACTTATGAGCTAAGAATCATTAACCGAATGTCCCTGATTGGCTGCGCTAGCAATCGTTTCCAGAAGTTCACGCGCCTTGATGGGCTTTTCCAAAAATCCTGCTACATTAATGTCTGAACTACGGTCTTTCATCGTGTCCACAGAAAAGCCCGTCATCATCACCAAACGGGTTGGCAGTTCCATTTTTTCCAATTGACGTGCAAATTCAGTGCCGCTCATGCCATCCATCATCATGTCACATAAAACAATATCTGCTGATCTTTGCGATAAGCGCGCAACGGCTTTATCTGCGCTGTTAATCAATTGTAAATGGCGCACCCCTACCGCTTTAAGAATGGTTTGAACCAAGCGCCTGAAGTTAGGATTATCGTCGACCAACATGATGCGTATATTTGACCAATCGGGAAAACCATTTGCATCCGAAACATTTAAAAAGCTAACATTATTGGCCGCACGCGTCGCTTGTTTGTTATCGATGCACATTTCTCGATATTCAATATCATGGCCCATGATGTGTTCAACCAACCAAGATTTTAAGAAAGCCAGAATATCATCTGGATTTACTTTCCAGGGTTCGCTTTGGTAATCGTTATAAATTTTTCTGACTTTGGAACTTAAAGTTAGATGGATTTCACGATGTTCCAAAAGGTTTGGATAACCTGATATTTTCATCATTTTTTCTTCACGTAAAAAATGATAATCGGTGTATTCGACAAGTGCTTCTAAAACGCTGCCAATGACCGTCGATTCCTCGTGTTGTACGATGCAATCGTTAACCTGATTCAAAAGCTTGATAAGCACTTTGTGATCGGCATCAACAAAGTCGACACCTATTTCTAAGTTTTTGGACCACGTTACGAACACAATGCCTCCATTCACAAGACTGACGTTTGAACAAACCTTATGAAAAACCAAACGAACGTAAGGGTACCCCCTTTAAGGTTACTTTTGAAGGGCGCCCACCATTAAAAATTGAGTGTAGTCAAAATTACGTATGCGATTATTAACGTTGATTGCAAGAACGAACAATCAAAAAATGAGGATTTTGGTAAAAAATAATGAAAAGACGGGCATAAGGATTACTATTCGATGAGCCTTACATCACGAACACCACCTTTATCAGCACTTGTCGCCATGGCCGCATAAGCTCGTAAAGCACCTGAAACTTTTCGTTTGCGTGGTTTTTCAGGTTTCCAAGCTGTCTTGCCTTTGGCTTCCATCGCCAAACGCCTTGCATTTAATTCATCTTTTGAGAGCGAAACATTGATGGAGCGGTTGGGAATATCAATTTCAATGCCATCGCCTTCTTCAACCAAGGCGATGGTTCCGCCTTCGGCGGCTTCGGGCGAAATGTGACCAATGCTTAACCCCGATGTTCCCCCCGAAAAACGACCATCGGTAATTAACGCGCATTCCTTGCCCAAACCCATGGATTTAAGATATGTGGTGGGATATAACATTTCTTGCATGCCGGGGCCACCTTTTGGGCCTTCATAGCGAATTAACACAACATCGCCGGCTTGAATATCACCGCCTAGGATTTTTTCCACGGCTTCGTCTTGGCTTTCACAAATCCGAGCAACACCTTTAAAGGTCAAATTCGAAGCATCAACCCCTGCCGTTTTCACAATACATCCTTTTTCAGCGATATTGCCAAACAACACCGCCAAACCGCCATCGGTTGAATAGGCATGAGCAAGGTCACGTATGCACCCATTAGAGCGATTGGTGTCCAAGGTGTCATAATATTTTTCTTGGCTAAAGGCTTGTTGCGTTGGAACACCGCCCGGAGCCGCCCTGTAAAAAATATTCACCAGTTCGTCTTCGGTGGACATAACGTCCCACTGGTCCAAGGCATCACCCATGGTCTTAGAGTGAACGGTTGCAGCATCACGGTGGATTAAACCTGCCCGATCAAGTTCTGCCAAAATACCCATAATACCCCCGGCACGATGCACATCTTCCATATGAAACAATTGTGTCGCGGGAGCAACCTTGGCAAGGTTTGGAACCTTTCGACTTAAACGGTCAATATCATCCATGGTGAAATCAATTTCACCTTCGTTGGCGATGGCAAGGATATGTAAAACCGTGTTGGTTGACCCCCCCATGGCAATATCCAAGGCGATAGCATTCTCAAAAGATTGCTTACCCCCTAAATTTCGTGGCAAAACGCTTTCGTCATCATTTTCATAATACCGTTTGCTGTTTTCAACAATCAGCCGACCGGCAGTTTCAAACAAACCCTGACGCGCTTTGTGGGTCGCCAGCAAAGACCCGTTTCCCGGCAAAGCAAGCCCCAAGGCTTCGGCTAAACAGTTCATGGAATTGGCCGTAAACATCCCCGAACAAGAGCCACAGGTTGGACAGCTGGCCCGTTCAAAATCCATCACCGTTTCATCGTCAACTTTTGGATCAGCGGCCTGCATCATGGCATCGACTAAATCAACAGCAATTTCTTCGCCATTGACCGTCACTTTGCCGGCTTCCATAGGGCCGCCAGAAACAAATATAGACGGTATATTTAAACGCATTGCCGCCATCATCATGCCTGGCGTGATTTTATCGCAATTGGAAATACATACCATAGCATCCGCACAATGAGCATTGACCATGTATTCAACGCTGTCGGCGATTATTTCGCGGCTGGGCAAGGAATACAGCATTCCGTCATGGCCCATAGCAATGCCATCATCAATCGCGATGGTGTTGAATTCTTTGGCGACACCGCCGTGTTTTTCTATTTCGCGGGCAACAAGCTGGCCTATATCTTTAAGATGGACATGCCCCGGAACGAATTGGGTGAACGAATTCACCACGGCAATAATGGGCTTGCCGAAATCATTGTCTTTCATGCCTGTCGCTCTCCACAAGCCCCGGGCACCTGCCATATTACGGCCATGGGTTGATGTTCTAGAACGATATGGTGGCATGGTAGAATCCTTGTATTTAAGTGCTTAAACTAAGGGAAGAATAGCCTCCCCTCTCATCAAAAGCCAAGCATAAAAGATTTCATTGCTGGTTTAAAAGCCCTGGCAATTGGTTGGCTGGGTGCAAGGGATCGTCCGCAATTTTTCTAGGCAGCGCTTTCACATATGCCTTTGGGTCTTTTTGATACGATTGCCAAGTTTCCGCTGCGGTTTGATAATCAAAAAAAGTTGAGGCAATTCCACCATTCCACGTCACTCCAAAAGGTCGCCCCGGATATTTTAACAGCAATGCCAGAACGCCTTGAATCACTTGGGTGTTGGGGTAATCATCCCGGCGCACATAGGGGGCCAGAATTGCCAATGCTTTTTTGCGGAAATTTACCCAAGATACCAATTTAACATTAGGAAGCTGAGCATAGCCTTCCATTTCTTTCCAAGCCGATTGCGGAGTGTTGTCATATACGCCTTGGACCACGACATAGGCTGGGTCTCGAGCATCGACAAAAATTTCGATAAGCTCGGCCGCTTTTGCCGAATTCAAGGCGATTAAATTGATGGAAATTGAACATATAAGCAAAGCCATGAAGCGAGACATATAACAATAAATATCCGAAAAGAAGGTACGTATAAAAGAAAGGATGTATAAAATAATGTATAAAATAATGTATGCTTTTTATTGAAACCCGTTCCGACCACGAGTAAGCTCTTCGCCATGACTAATAACATAGAAACTTTAAATGAGTTACAAATTCTTGCCCGCTACAATCGCTGGGCCAATGATCTTTTGTTTCATTGTGTTGAAAACTTAAATGAAAAGCAATATCACGCTGATATGGGGCTTTTTTTTAGTTCTATCCACAACACGTTAAACCATATTTTGGTGGGTGATCGATTATGGACCAGTCGCATTAGCGGCGAATACCACGGCATTTCAGGCCTTGATGAAATACTTCACGAAGATTTTAAAAACCTATCCACGGCCCGCACCAGCATGGATGATCACATCGTCCGTTTGACCGACCGCATGAGCGTTGGCTTAGATGGAGGATTAGACAAGGAAGTTCTGTACCGCACCGTTTCCGGTGGAAACAAACACGCTTCCCCTGCCCGACATATATTTCTGACGCTGTTTAATCACCAAACCCACCACAGGGGTCAAATACACGCAGCCTTAACCCAAACCAACATCAAAGACATCCCTGAGTTGGATGTTATTTTTTACATCCGCGACGCGTCCAGCGACGCTTAAAAAATAAAAAAATTGGCGTTTTGGGGGTTTATTAACGCCTCGCGTTGTTTACTCATAAAATTATGAGGACAGACCATGGCCACTGAACAAAAAAATTTGCAAAAACACAAGCCAGAAGTGGATGTTGGAAACAACAATCCATCGCCCGAAGAACATGCCGATTTCATCATGCAACGTTTGGAACAATTCATTCGCGAAGGCCGCACCATATCCGAAGGTATGAACTTGCAAAAATGGCAAGATATGGCCAAGACTGAAATAGCAAACGCCATTGTGCAATCCCAAATCAGCGTCGAAGATGATGACGTTATCACCAAAAGATTATTGTTTACCTTTGGGGCTTCGTTCACCACAATTGGCTTTTGGGGTGGGCTTTGGGCTTATGACAAACTGCATTACATAGCGGCGGCAATGATCTGTGGGATGGCTGGTTTGATCATGATATCCATTGCCATGGAATGGCGTTTTAGAAAATTTTGGAAACGCCGCCAACTTGTCAATCGGCAAAAATCTTTGCGCCGTTGCCAAGATTTGACCCGGCGCATCAAAAAAATGGAAGTCGAATTAGAAAAAGAAGAAAAAAAGCTCAAAAAAGATATTAAGACCGTCAAAAAACAAGCCAAAAAAGACGCAGGTTCCCCGTTACCATTTGATAAAACGGGCTAGCGTTTTTTCCCGCCAATCAAAACCTCCGGGGCTTGGTGTTGATTATCCAAATGAAACCGATGTCCATGTAGCACGATTTCAAGGGCATGATCGGGGCCTTCTCCAACGGCACGATAACGACGCATGAATTCATCTTCACTAACGTTTTGAGGCAACTTACACAATTCATCGAAATCTTGTTGAGTTGTCGTGCGACCGTTCCAAAATTCGTTTACGCAAGAGATCGGATGGGCTTTTTTAGCGAGATGCGGAGCCAGCTTCAAAAACAAGCCTCGCAACGATCTAAAGCTTGCAACGTTTAAGGTCACACAATCCGTTTCTGGGGCAACATTGAACCAATCCACCGCGACTATGGGGCCACTATCAACCTTAGTTGCCATTTCATGAACCGTTGATCCAAACCGCGTACCACCGTCACATAGAAAAAAGCTAGATGGAAATTTGCCTGGATAGGTGGGCGGTCCGGGGTGAAAATTATAAGCCCCACACGTTAATCTTTGCAAAATTTCAACAGGTACTATGACGTCTGAGCCAAAGCTTAACATCCGGGTATTTTTGAGCGGGCTTAGGCACCGTTGCACCAATTGTTCAAGCGACCAAATGGGTGTGACTTTCAATTTCGGGTTCACTTCACACAACACGGCCTTCAAATCTGGCATTAAGGCCGGGTCGGAAAGTAGCAGTATTTCTTTGATCATTTTCATCACTTAAGGCCAATTACGGGTCTTTGCAGGCTAGCATTTATATGCCCATAACAAAATGCCTTTAAGGACATTGACCAAGACCTCATTCTTAGGCAAATATAAAATAATAAAGGGGCTGTCCTAGATAACACATAAAAGGTGTTATCATGGATGCTATGAGGAAAAGTCGTTTAAGTGTCTACAAACAAGATCGCTTGATTGAACATTTCGTGTCTGGGTCAACAGCTCGAACTGCTACGGCTTTGGTTGGTGTCAACAAAACGCTGGCCGCTTATTATTTTCATAGATTGCGCGAAATTATTGTGTTTGAGATTGAACAAGAAAGCCATGAAATCTTTGATGGTGAAATCGAAGCTGATAAAAGATGCCCCTGAAAACGTTGTTTTCGAAGGCGCGCTAGGGCGTACTTTGGAGGGCGACGTAAAGGGAAGCGTGGTCGTGGTGCTGGTGGGAAAGCCCCTGTATTTGGCCTTTTAAAGCGGAGAGGAAGGGTCTACACGAAGATTATCCCGGATACATCATCAGCAACATTGTATCCAATTATTGCCCGCAAAGTTGTCCCAGACAGCATCGTTTATTCTGACTGTTGGCGGGGCTATAACGTGCTGGATGTTTCTGACTTCAAGCATTTTCGCATCAATCACTCTGTACTTTATTCAGACAAGA
>Ga0316204_10004970_pt1 | contig 22847 bp, 18 predicted proteins | sample 6monrhotite_MG_2_FD_205661 | JGI IMG/M metagenome (GOLD analysis project Ga0316204, IMG submission 205661) | Microbial mat bacterial communities from mineral coupon in-situ incubated in ocean water Damariscotta River, Maine, United States -... | ecosystem: Environmental > Aquatic > Marine >... | reverse complement strand
CGATATTTCGGTTGGTCTTGCTGACGGAAAATTTCTCGGTCGTTTTGAAATAAATCATGACAAAGCAGGTTTTGCAGATTTCTTTGAACAGATTGAGCGATATAAAAAGTCGAGTAATGGTGAAGTCTCAGTGGCAATGGAGGGCTATAATGGTCACGCACGTCCATTAGATCGACTGATCCAATTAAGAAACTATCGGTTACTTAATATTAACAATTTAAAGCTCGCTCGTTTTAAGGAGATCTTTCCTGGTGCAGCAAAAACCGATCCGATTGATTCTAGAAAAGGGTTAGAACTTTTTCAATTACAACAAACTTTACCGCTAGCTAAAAATGTTTTGCAGGAAGTTTATAACATTCCTCAAGTTAACGAAGAACTCAAACGGTTGACGCGTAGACGAAAGCGTTTAGTCAATGAAAGAGTCAGCTATATCAATGCGTTACAATCCGACCTTCGAGCGTTAAGCCCTGGGTTAGTTGAAATAACAAAGGATGTTAAAAATATTTGGTATCTTAATTTCTTAGCATCGTCCAAGGATTTAAGAGCGCTTGCTAAGAAAAGTAAACAATCATTACTCAAAATTAAACAAGTAGGAAAAAAATATGTTGAGTCGATTTTGCAGTGGCAAAAAAAAGCCATTTTTAGTGATGATATTTCCTTCATGTCGCCGATGTTTGCGCAAGACATTAAGCGAATTATAACATTACGAACAATGATCAAAGATATCGATCAACAAATTCTTTCCCGATTAGAGCAATCAGATATAGGTCAACGATTAATCAGTATTAAAGGATTTGGTGTCACCTCATGTGCAGAGCTTGCAGGTGAAATTGGGTGTGTTGAACGCTTTAAAAAAGAGTCCAGTCTAGCGTTGTATATTGGCATGGCTGCACTTGATAATTCATCGGGTAAATATAAGGGCAGTAAGGTTTCTAAACAAGTGAATAAGCATGCAAAAAAGCGCTTAGAGGGGAAAAAGCACAATCAAGCTATTCGTTCTTTAGGTCGCCATTTGACACGAGTCATATTTAAAATGCTTAAAGAAAACAGAGACTATTATATTTGAAATATTGTTCGAAATAACTTGAAATTTCAAGCGGGATGTTCAAGTCTTCTACCGTGCATTGACCACGCGACTAATCTCCGAATAATGTACACCAAAATAATCGCCGATCTCTTTCATATTATAACCGCCACTTGCAAATGCTTTTTGGATCGCTTCATTTCGGCTCTTCGCCATTTGCCGATAATGATCGAGTGACTTCGCTTTCATGCGGGGTTTACTTTGCGCTGCAGAGAGCTCTCTTTGGTCAATATTATTTGGAATTTTTTTCTTTACCTGCTCCACAAATGACTCACTTTCTAAGTAAAAATACTGTGCTTTAAAGTATTTTGTTAGTTTCCTATATGCTACAATGGATATACAATGAATATCCCTAATAAGGTGGAATACTATGAAGTCTAAAGTGACTGAGTGGGGTAATAGCAATGGTATTAGAATTACTAGTGCAATGATGGCTCACTTAAATGTAGAACCTGGTGAAGAGCTTGAATTGAAGCTGACCAGCAAAGGAATTGAGATTGTTAAAAATATAATATCACTTGATGGCATTAAGAATATTAAAGAGGAATTTTTGCAAGAATTATATAAAAATAGTGAGCCGGTTAAGGTGTTAAGCGACCCATATGCTGAAACTGATGCAGCATATATTGTCATTTCACTCAACCCTTGCCAACCTGAAATCCGAGAGGTTGCTAAAGGTGCGCCAGATTCATACACAACCTTAGCCGATGCGAAAGAGGCAGCAAGGCAAATAGTACAAGCGGCAATAGCTGAAGCTAAGGACTCGCTTGGGAATATTCGACAATTAGGTATCGACGATATAAGTTATATAGCGCTATGAAAAAACATATTAATAATTTACAAGAATCCTATGAACTGTCCAGTCAGCAAGTTATCGATGCAGTTAACCCGCTTGAAGTGGCCGCGATATTTGAAAAAGAGAAGGTATCTTACGTATTAATTGGTGGGCATATGCTTTCTTACTATACCGGTACTGCTAGGGCTACGGTTGACGTCGATTTTATTATCGGAGGCTCTGACTTTTCGCGAGCATCAAAAGTTATTAAAAAAACTTATGAACAATTTAAACAAAATGATCGGATCTACCACGTTACTTATGATTCAAAAAAACAAAATGAGAAAGATGCGGAACGAATTGATTTGGTTAAAGATGGCTTCCCACTTTTCAGAGAAGTTGTTCGTCGATTTTGCGTCACTCTCAGAGCATCAAAACACACAGTTAAAATCCCTACTATCGAAGCTGCTATCGCACTAAAGTTTGCCGCATTAATATCACCAAATCGAGGGGATGAAAATAAGCCGATTGATCATGCTGACTTATTGAGGTTAATTCGCTCTACTCTCTCTTTTGATGATGATGCATTATCGACACTTGGGGATTTGATTTATAAAGGTGGAGGAAAGGAGCTTGTATCGAGCGTTAAAGATGTGCAGACAGGGAAGGCTCTAAGTTTGTAACAAGCTTATTTGGTTTTATGAATAAAGGTTTTACACCAAAGGTGGAACTTTATAGGTAGTGTTCAAAAATCTACAGAACACTCTATCTTGCATTTTATTTATTCCCTTATAAAGAATCACATTCAACCCGGGCTTGTCCAACCATAGGATTAAGTTGCGGTTACGCGCAACTTAATCCTTATTAGTTAAATTTAGCAATTATTCATTCACCTTTGCAATCGTTATGAGCCAAGTGCGTAGGCATGTAAACAAATTCTCGATTTCCTGTGTTACCATCGTCAGTCGCTTTCATGACTGAGAGTATGCAACAGAATGAAAACATGCGAGTTCTATTTGTTGTCCATGGCTGAAGAAAGGGACTCTTTCATCTCGATTGCCGCATTATATTCTTCTGTATTACCTTCTATTATTTCTTTAAATTGCTCAAATACGGCTAAGAATTTATCCTGCTCCATAGCGTCTGAATAAACTGATAAGAGCATCATCACAACCTCTATTCTAGTATCTCCTGCATCTATAGCACCCGTTAAAATATCAGCGGCAGTACTATAGCGACTATATGCCAAGTATATCTCAGCTTCTGAAACAGGGTCTATTTCTTCGTTATTGATATTTACAGTTTTTTTGGGTGAACTGTTTTCAATGACGGGCGTATTTTCAGCGTGATTTGAAGGTGAGTTTAATATAGATAACTTATAGTTTTCACTTAAATATTGAATAACGGTCGAGTTATTTTTTTCCGTGGACACCCTTAGTGCTTCATCTAATGATGTGCCTGATTTAATAAATGAATTAACAATATCAACATCTATAGAGCCAAAACGATTTAGGTAGCATTCAAATGCTGTTTTTCCATCCTTGCCCTTTATATTCGGATCAGCCCCCGCGTCTAAAAGATAGTTAATGCTTTCTTCTGAACCAAAGCCTGCCATAAAGTGAAGTGTAGTATCACTATCACTCTCACCATCTTTTTTGTTGATATCAAAACCCGATGATAACAACGCCTCTGCAGATTTATAGTGATTGCCAAGCATAGCGGCAGAGAATATGTACCCTGCATGAGAAACATCCTTTTTATACATATCCGCACCGATTTCCAATAAATAGGAAACTAATTTTGGGTCGTCTAATTTAACGGCTTTGTATAAGCACCCGTCGACAAACCCTGTGCTTGTACCTAAAAACTCGATATTGAATTTTTTAAATGACTCCAAATAACTCATATCTGCCAATTTTGCGTACTTTATAATCGCGCTACAATTTTCGTCCTCTCGACCAATAACGGCATAGTTACCCGCTTCAGCAAGAATATTCACGATTTTTAATTCGTTGTTGGAAAATTTTTCCTTTTTATTATTTACAATTAATCGACTTAAAGTGGTACCGCCAAAGAATGAGTGTTGATGATTGATATTAAAGCCTTGCTTTGTCGCGAGTGCAACTAAATTGACGGTGAAATTGTCCACAGAGGTTTCCATTCCATCCTTAACCATACGATCAACGTCTACCCCATTTACTTTTGCACCATTTTTAATCAGATATTCGATAATAGTTAAATCTTTAATGCTATATGCAATCATCATTAATTCATCGCCCAATGCTTGCATATTAGCGATTAGAGGCTCTCCAAATTTATCAAAAACGCTATAAAATTCTTGATGCCTTTTTTCTGCGAGTGACTTTTTGAGAAGACCAGCAAGAACATTCGCTTCATTCCAGATGCTCAATTCACTTAATTCAATAAACTTATAAAATAAATCATCATTTTTTGAATCATAGACATACTCAAGTGCAGTTGGAATCTCACTGCCAGCTCCGTCGAGTGGTGATATGCCCGTCGCTATAATATATTCCACTGCGGCTGGGGAATAATCTAAAGCAGTTAAGATCAGAGGTCTTTTTAGCTGTGAGGATTCGCGTGATAAATTGATTTCATTTTCTTCCACGAGGCTTTTAATCGCCTTTATATCATCCGACTTAACGGCTTTCTCAAGCATCTCTTCCTGCTTTAATGCTTGTAATGCCTGTTGTTTATCCTCTTCTGCACGCTTTTTCTTAGCCTCTAAGGCTGCTCTTTTTTCTTCAAGGCTTGGGTCTACTGACGTCATAATGTCTTTCAATCGATCTATTTCTTCTACGATAGCGCTTACGTTGCCCTGGTAGGCTAATATCCACATGCCTAGGTCATTACTTGATAGCGTTTTTTCCAGCGAAGGCATGTGTCCTTCTGTGAGGATTTCATCATTTAGTAGAACGTCCCAGACTGGATCTAAAATATAATCGCGCGGATCAGTTCCATTAGATCCTGTTTGGGAAAGTATAAGATGCTTAAAATCGTCTATATCTGCGCTTATATCGTCAGTCACCCTTGATTTTATATAGCTTATATCGGAAACAGAATATTGGTTGAGTGTTTTGTCTACCAACCTTTCTGCAACATCTTTCAACTTTTCATCAAATGTATCGTCAAATATCCGGTCTATCAGAAAAGCTTTAGATGCATAGATCACCTCTACATTCATGACCAAATTAAATAAATAATTGTTACGTTGCTCATGATTTTGACTCATAATATTCTCTTCATTTGATGCGTGTGCACTTGACATTGAAATAAGCAGTATAAAAAATGAAACAAATGTCAGCAATGCTCTTGTGTATGTTTTTTTGGGTGTCATTCTATCATGCGTAAAAAAAAGATTGGAAGTCAAAGACTAGGGGGTAGAGCCCATTCTGAGCATAAAATCAGTACCTCTAGGGCGACTATTTCCAGAAAGATATTAATTCACTTGCAGAGAGTCGATTGCCTTAGGCGGCGGCAGTAACGTGCCATCATGGTATTGCAGGGCACCGATAGACGGAGACACTAGGCTTCTGGGTCTACCTTTCATATCCAATGTGACGGTTGGGCTTAAGTCTCTGCCGCTTTCTTTGGCTGGGGAGTTTGCGGTTAAATCAAAACGATGATTGCTAGTGTCCGAGAAGAGAGGCTCAGAGGACAAAGGTAATGTATCCCATGATGGCGGCGCGGCGGGTGTTGCATCACCACCATTAAACCAAAGATTATTACCTTTGATGTCAGCAGCCTTCCAATACTGGTCATGTTGGTAAGGTCTGTCGTGAGTATCAACGACAATATTATTAACAAACTCCCATGTGCCGCCAAAATTCCAATCCGTGTGACCATTACCCTGCACATACACTGCAACACCATTACCTGGCTCACCGTAACCAACCAATGTGTTGTTATAGATTTTCACGTGTGAAAGCGTTTCTTTTCTGGTTAAGCTAATAGCGTTATTATGCCCAGAACAAGTTGGAATTTCCATACCTACATTTACAAAAAGATTGTTATATATTTCAACAGGCATAGTAAGACAGGGTGGGTTATATGCACCAGATGCCACACCAACAGCCACACCTACTTGGTTAATCACCGCATTATTATGCACTTTAAGTGTGCCAGTAAAATCGCCGCAAACACCTTCATCGAATATGTGTAGTGCGTGGTGCGCTTTATTATCACTTAGGTGATTCCAGCCTAGCTCAAAAGACTCAAGAGGAGTCCCGCCACGGTTTGAAATATAAAAGACATGATGTAATTTTGAGGTGGTATCACAGCCAAAATCATGAATGTAGTTCCCTAAAGCGATTATTCCAGACGATGATTCAGCGCCCATACTTGCACCACTGATTGCACCACTTTGACCATTTGCACACCCATCAGGATAGTTTGTTATTTCGTTAGCGATAGCCCTCATTCCCTTAAATGTACCAATGCCGGTACTATTTGTTGTTATTTTTAACTTGGAAAAATGCCAATATGTTGAATCTACAATATGATTGCCTATTCCTGCACCACTAGGCGCATTAATAATTACCTTGGCTCCTGGGTAAGCGATCACTGCATAGGGGGTTTCAGCTGTAGCTTTCATATAACGAACTGCAAAGGTAGTATTTTCTGTTACTCCATCAGTTGCATAGATGATATTCCCAGCCTGGAGCCTGTTTCCTGCACCATTGCCAATATAATTAAGCGTTTTCCATGGTGACGACCAACTACCATCGTTATCAACACTGTCCTCACCGCCAGGACTTACAAAATAGATGTTTCCAGTACGGACGGTAAAAGGCAAATTGTTTGAAGGTTGACCATTGACTTCTACATGAATATTCACGTCTCCATCAGCGACCGTTGCAGGAATTGAAAATGAGATGGTCTGCATTTTGTGGTAGGTGTCCAGATCTGCTGGTCCCGCTGCTTTGGAGCCATCAGCCTTACCCCAATAATAGACATGCGCGGCTTCTTCATTTCCGATATACACTTTTGATGTGCCTTGCAAATATCCCAGATTATTACCCCATACCGTGACAATCGCTCCCGAGCCTAACCCGTCGCCAAGCCCCGTTTTAGAGCCACTGGTAATGTCAGAAAAATGCAACACTGGTGGAGCCGCCACTGCCACTGCTGAAATGGCGAGCATCAATGTGATTAAAACACTGTTCAATAGGTAGGATTTTATTATCAATAAAATTTGCATCACTGTAGCTCTCTTTTGGGATTATCTCTTTGGGGATTGTTTTTTTTGGATATTACTCAACAAAACTGAGCATTGTCATCCCCCGTTTCTTTATGTGTTCAATTAATGACTATGGCTGTATTTATTCAAAAATTTTGGATTGCACATTGGACAACGAGCTTTCAGTATTATGAATATCGTAAGTTGTCACCGCAAAATAATGGCTGCCCGCCGTTAATGATCCAACCACATATTCACTAATTGATGAATCATTAATATCGGTTAACATTTGCATCTGGTCTTGTTGATTACCGTAGTAAATTCGATAGCCAGCTACCTCGTTTAACGGAAATGTCGTATCGTCTGTTCGCTCTGTTGGCGGCTCCCAAGATAAGGTCGCACTACCGTAACTGACGGTAAGATCAAAAGCAGATAATGCCGTGATGAGAGTGCCATCAGATACCTTGATGATGATATTCGAAGTCGTGTTTATATCGGAGGTACTAGGGGTTCCGCTTAAAGTCCCAGTAGCCGAATCAAAGTTCGCCCATAACGGTTTATTTTCTATCTCGAAGCTTAAAGTATCGCCATCAACATCAGATCCAACAGGCGCGAATAAGTAGTCAGCTTCAACAATAACTTGAGTGCTTGGAATGCCACTAATCTGAGGAGCTTGATTATTTATTGGATTGGAATTAGGTTCCGTTCCACTTGAGCCACCACAGGCGATCAAGGAGGTGGCTAATATCAGAAATAACACTAATACCAAATGGCTTTTATTCAAACACATTTCGTTAATAACCTTAGTTATTGTAAGTAATTAACATCTAGCGTAAATAAAGCAATCCTCATCTGTCAAACAAAAAACATCAGTATGTGACAAACGTCAGTAAACGCCTACCGAAAGGCTCCTTGTCATTTAAATAACCGTATCTAACTCAACATTCCAAGGCATCAAATAACCTAAGTTTAATAAACCCAATAAATCTGCACAACGTTTTAAACAAATTAATACTGTACTACCAAGTAACTGTGAGTTATCTGTCTAGTTTTGAGTTTATCGATAAGCGGCTTATTGGTGATTTACCGGAGTTTAGTAGTGGGGGGAAAGTCGTATTTAGATTATCTATTATAATTCGGCACCATACTCTTTAGGTTTCCAGCACGAATACTTCTCCATCACAGCATTAAAAATCTCACTAGCCAATAAGCCATCCAGCCACTGTTGCAATTTTGCATAGGGTGTTTGGTCAAACCATTTTTTATCGACAAAAGCGCACTAGCGAATAAATGGAAAAATTGCCATATCAGCCAAAGATATTTTATCTGAAATTAGATATCGACTTTCATTTAATCGTTGATCTAGTTGTTTTAAAAAAGCATTCGTTTGTTCACGGTAGTTTTCTTTCGAATATTCTGGGAAACGATCGGCGTATTTATAATGATCAAGATGCGGTTTAAATTCATTATCATTTTGATCAATTAAGGAATTAGATTTATCGATACTTTCTAACCAATTCTCCGGATCATTTTGCGTTAATGCCCACATCATTATTTCACGACTTTCATCAATGACTAGATCATCGGGCAATAATAAAACCGGAACTGTTCCTTTAGGAGAAATTTCTAACATTTCCTTCGGTTTATCTTTCAGCAATATTTCACGTAGCTCCACTTTTATACCGCTAATTTTGATCGCGAGCCTCGCTCTGATTGCATACGGACAACGTCTAAATGAATAGAGTATTGGAATGCTTGGTACTCTTTTACTCACAAAAAGCTACTTGGCTTTATTGCTTATTTTCTTTGCAGAAATTTTTTGAGTCAAAAGGTCTTTTAAAAAATGTCCAGTGTAGGATTTTTTATTTTTAACCACTTGCTCTGGCGTACCTTCTGCAATAATGTGTCCGCCTTTGCTACCGCCTTCGGGACCTAAATCGATGATCCAATCTGCGGTTTTGATCACGTCCAAATTATGTTCAATGACAACAATGGTATTGCCATGATCTCTAAGTCGATGTAATACTGCTAGTAATTGTTTAACATCATGAAAATGTAAGCCAGTGGTTGGCTCATCCAAAATATATAAAGTTTTTCCGGTATCTCTTTTACTTAGCTCTTTAGATAATTTTATTCGTTGTGCTTCACCACCAGAAAGTGTGGTAGCGGCTTGTCCCAAACAAATATAAGAGAGACCTACATCGACTAAGGTTTGCAATTTTCTGGAAATAGAGGGGATGGCGTCAAAAAATTTTCGTGCATCTTCGACGGTTAGACCTAAAATTTCATTGATGTTTTTACCTTTGTAAAGAATTTCCAACGTTTCGCGGTTGTAGCGTTTACTTTTGCACACATCGCAAGACACATACATGTCGGGCAAAAAATGCATTTCAACTTTGATCATGCCATCACCTTGACAGGCTTCGCAACGACCGCCTTTTACGTTAAAACTAAAACGCCCTGGTTTGTAACCTCTGGTTCTGGATTCTTGAGTACCTGCCATTAATTCTCTGATTGGTGTAAAAATTCCTGTATAGGTTGCCGGGTTTGATCGAGGGGTTCTACCTATAGCACTTTGATTGATATCGACCACTTTATCGAAATTATCCATACCGGAATATTTTTTATAAGCGGAAGGGGTGAGTGTTGAAGCGCGATTTAAATCGGTGGCAGCGATCGGATATAAAGTATTGTTGATCAGGCTCGACTTACCTGATCCTGAAACACCAGTGACACAAGTAAGCACTCCCACGGGCAACTTTAAATTGACTGACTGAAGGTTGTTGCCAGTTGCGCCTGTTAGCTCAAAAAACTGTCCACTTTTTGCTGGTATTCGCTGTTTTGGCAGTTCAATCGATTCCTTACCGGAAAGATATTTTCCGGTGAGGGATTGTTTGTTTTTAAGGATATCTTTCAGCTGACCTTTAGCAACAATTTCACCACCGTGAACGCCTGCACCGGGTCCGATGTCCAAAATATAATCAGCCGTACGAATCGCTTCTTCGTCATGCTCCACCACAATAACGGTGTTGCCTAAATCTCGTAAATGTCTGAGTGTTTTTAGCAGCCGTTCATTATCTCTTTGATGAAGACCGATGGATGGTTCATCTAAAACATACATGACACCCACTAATCCAGCGCCGATTTGACTGGCAAGTCTGATGCGCTGCGCTTCGCCACCAGATAACGTATCTGCACTCCGCTCTAGTGATAAGTATTCCAATCCAACATTGACTAAAAATTCTAAACGATCACAAATTTCTTTTAAGATTTTTGCTGCAATTTTTCCTCGTTTGCCCGGTAGTTTCAATTTGCGAAAAAAGTCGAATGCTTCGTCGATTGGTAAACGTGTTAACGACGGTAGATTTTTATTTTTAATTAAAACAAAGCGCGACTCTTCTTTCAATCTTGAGCCGTTACACGAAGGGCATGACTGTTTGGTCATATACTTTTGCAACTCTTCTCGTACTGCAATTGATTCAGTTTCATGATAACGGCGTTGCATGTTGGGGATCACCCCTTCAAAGCAATGCACACGTTTCATGACATCGCCGCGATCATTACTGTAGGTAAATTCGATTTTGGTTTTGCCGCTACCATATAAAATAGTTTTTTGAATTTTTTTAGCCAATTTATTATAGGGTTTTTCGATATCAAAATCATAATGTCTGGCAAGCGACTTGAGCATGTGAAAATAATAAACGCTACGTCTGTCCCAACCTCTAATTGCACCACCGGCTAAAGAAGCTTCAGGATTAATCACGATCCTTTGCGGATCAAAAAACTGGTCGATGCCGAGTCCGTCACAGCTGGAACAAGCGCCTGCTGGATTATTAAACGAAAAAAGTCGGGGCTCTAATTCGGATAGACTATGACCACAATCAGGACAAGCGAATTTTGCCGAGAATAATAATTCTTCCTCTTTTGAATTTTCATCCATTGGAGCAACCATCGCTAATCCATCTGAAAGTTCTAAGGCCGTTTCAAATGACTCGGCGAGTCTTTGTTTGAGATCGGTGCGAACCTTGAATCGGTCGACTACTACTTCAATGGTATGTTTTTTATGCAGCTCTAACTTTGGCGCTTCACTTAACTCATAAGTTTTACCATTAATTCTTGCTCGGATAAATCCTTTGGCTTGTAGTTCCTCAAACAAGTTAACATGCTCACCTTTTCGGTTTCTTATCACAGGCGCTAACAACAACATCTTGCTGTCTATTGGTAGAGCGAGTGTATGATCAACCATTTGGCTGACGGTTTGTGCCTGTAATGCGATATGATGTTCCGGGCAATGAGGTATGCCGACTCTGGCAAATAATAATCTCAAATAATCATAAATTTCGGTGATTGTTCCCACAGTTGAGCGAGGATTATGAGAAGTGGATTTTTGTTCAATGGATATAGCAGGCGACAAACCTTCGATGTGCTCAACGTCAGGCTTTTCCATTAGTGACAAAAACTGACGAGCGTAAGCTGATAAGGATTCGACATACCGTCGCTGTCCTTCGGCGTATAATGTATCAAATGCCAGTGATGATTTGCCTGAGCCAGATAAACCGGTAATCACGGTTAACTTGTCTCTCGGAATAGAAACGTCGATATTTTTTAGATTGTGGGTCTTAGCACCCCGAACTTCTATGTGATCCATGTTTGTTCTTGTATAATGCCGCCAGAAAAATGAACTGGCGATCATAACTCGGAATGGCACACGGGACTATATAAATGAGTAATAAAAGACCTACAAAAGAGTAATAAAATCGCAAAATGAATAGTAAAACTGGTATGAACTCGACAGAGAAAAAAGCAGCACTGACTTTGAGCAGTGTTTTTGCGCTGCGTATGCTCGGGTTATTTATGCTGTTGCCGGTATTTAGTGTGGTTGGTCAACAGCTGGATGGAAATACCCCTGTATTGATTGGTTTGGCTATTGGTGCATATGGTTTGACTCAAGCGTTATTTCAGATCCCATTTGGTTGGCTGTCGGATCGCTTTGGACGTAAACCGATTATTCTTTTTGGTTTGGTTATTTTCATTATCGGTAGTTTAGTTGCGGCGATGAGTGATCATATTTACGGAGTGATCGCCGGACGATTATTACAAGGCTGCGGAGCCATTGCCAGTGCGATTATGGCGCTGGCTGCTGATTTATCCCGGGACGAGCAACGGACTAAAATTATGGCGAGTATCGGTATGAGCATTGGTGGTGCTTTTGCACTAGCGATGATCCTTGGACCGGTATTGACTAATTTACTTGGATTACAGGGTATTTTCTACGCGATCAGTTTTTTGGCAGTGATTGCTATGTTCGTGATTTATTTTTTAACACCCAATCCTGATAACAAATTCGTTCAACGAGACGCAATTGTTGCTCGAAACCAATTTTCAAAGATTTTTAAAGATGGTCAATTAATGCGCTTAAACTTTGGCATTTTTACCTTACATTTTTTACTAACATCCTTTTTCGTGGCGTTTCCTAATCGTCTTAAAGGGCTTGGTGTTGATCTTGCGGAGCATAGTTGGATCTATTTAGTCACAATGGTCGTGTCGGTCGCTCTAATGCTACCGATGATGATTTTCGCTGAAAAAAAGCGTCAACATGCTCGAATGATGTTAGTAGGGGTTATACTGATTGCGTTAATACAGTTTAGTTTTGGGATGTTTCAGTTTCCATTGATATTGGTTGTGTGCGCAATGATCGTTTATTTTACCGGATTTAACTTAATGGAAGCATTATTGCCGTCAATGATCTCCCGTATTGCTCCCTTGTCAGGCAAGGGGACTGCTTTGGGCGTATATTCAACCAGTCAATTTGCTGGAGCTTTTTTAGGTGGCCCAGTTGCTGGTTTTATTATGCAATACAAAGGTATGGACGGAATCTATTTAGTAGGAGCTTTTATGGCTATGCTTTGGGCATTGTTGTCACTTGGTCTTAAAAATCCTCCAGCTTTAACTGCTTACACTTTAACTATTCCTGAAGTTTCTGAAGAGGGATTCTCATCGTTAGTCGATGAGATAAAAGCAATTGAGGGTGTTTCTGAGGCGATTGCGTTACCAGAAGCCGGCGCTGTTTATTTAAAACTAGATAAAGAACAGCTTGATCCAACGAGCTTACACAAATATAGTAGAAGCAATGATGATGAGAAAATAACCACGTAAAAGTGGATTATCAGCAAGTAATTGAATTGTTTGAGAATTGAAAAATAAGAAATTAATTTAGGAGTTAAATCATGGCCACACGAGGCATTAATAAAGTTATTTTAGTTGGAAATTTAGGACAAGATCCTGAAGTTCGTTATACGCCAGGCGGTGCAGCGATAACCAATATCAGTATCGCAACGAGTGAAAACTGGAAAGATAAAAATACCGGACAAATGCAAGAGAAAACGGAATGGCACCGCGTGGTATTTTTTGGCAAATTAGCTGAGATAGCTGGTGAATATTTGCACAAAGGCTCGCAAGTATATGTTGAAGGCAAGTTGCAAACTCGCAAATGGCAGGATAAATCTGGTCAAGACCGCTACACAACTGAAGTGGTTGTTGATAGCTTCAATGGGGTAATGCAAATGTTAGGTGGTAGAGGTGAAGGCGGCGGCGCTTCAATGGGAAGCGGACAACAGCGGCAACAACCGCAAGGTCAGCAGTCTGGCGGGCAGCCGCAAAACCAAAAACCTGCCGATAACCAACCCGTTTCGACGCCTCCGAGTGATTTTGATAATTCCTTTGATGATGATATTCCTTTTTGAGGCATTCGAATTAAGTTCGTATAGATTTTCTAAAAGCCTCTGAAACTAGAGGCTTGTTTTCAATTAAAACAAGCATTTAATCGAAGATGTTTGGCAAATTGCTTTTTTTCTGTGTCATTTCAAATTTCGTCTATACTTTTGCTAAGTAAGTTTCTTCTAGAGTGATCTAGAAATTTTAGCTCTTAGCTGGGTGAAATCAATGTCAAAATCAGTTTTAATTGTCGATGATAGTCTCGTTTCAAGAATGATGATCAAGGAGATCATTTCTTCAAAACACTCGGACTGGGAATTTGTTCACGCCAAGAACTCTGAAGATGCGGTAAATCTATCGGAAGGAAAGCAGTTTGATTTTATTACATTGGACTTGAACATGCCTGGAAAAACAGGTTTAGAAGTCGCTCCAAATCTAAAGGAATTACATCCAAATGCCCGGATCGTACTAATGACAGCGAATATTCAAACAGCTGTAAAAGACCAAGCTACCAAACTAGGGCTAGAATTTGTTTGTAAACCTATTACCGAAGAATCTGTTCTCGGTTTTATTGAAGCTTGAATTATGCCGAATACTACTTTCACTGAAATACAGCAGGACGCAGTTGTAGAGCTGGTTAATATAGGGGTCGGTAAAGCTGCTGAAGCACTTAGCTTGATCATACGTGATGAAATTTTGCTATCGGTACCAAACATAGAATTCATTAATCATCAGAATCTATTAGAGTATATTAAAGGGATTGACGGCAAAACTCCCTCCGTGATTATGCAAAAATTTACCGGTGATTTTAGCGGTAATTCAATGCTGATTTTTCCGGAATCAAGTGGAATGAGCTTGGTTCGGCAAATGCTTCAAGGTACAGTCAACAGCGATAGCATTGAAGAGCTAGAAGAAGAAGCATTAATGGAAATTGGTAATATCATTCTTAACGCTTGTTTCGGTCAACTAGGCAACCTCTTATCAACGGACTTAGATAGTTCGCTACCAAGCTATTTACGCTCTTCGGCGGAAGATATTCTAGCACAAACAGAAAAGGAAATTGATGTTGAGACTTTCGGACAAACGATGCTTTTACAAGTGGACTTTTCTCTCGATGATAATAAAACAAAAGGATTCGTCATGTTTACAATGGACGTGGAGTCTCTCGTGACGTTTAAAGAAAAAGTCGATGGTTATCTGGAAAAATTATTTGGTTGAATTTGCTCAGTTCTTCAGCCTGTATAGCCTTAGTGTTTTTTCGATTTATTATTTACTAATTGCTCTAGATCTTTCAATAAGAGATTTGAATGATTTTCTGGATTGACGTCTTCATAGTGCTTCACAATGACTCCCTTTGGATCAATAATAAATGTTTGTCGACTTGGGTGTGGCCAAGGTAAAAAACGGTCAACATCCATGGCTTTAGAAAGCTTATGTTCGACATCAGCAAGCAGTGTAAATTTCATCTGGTACGTATCTGCAAAGTCCTTGTGAGACTCTGAATCATCGTAACTAACACCAACAATTTCAACATTAAGCGATTGATAATTAGGATAGTCAGTGACGAAATTTTGTGCTTCGACTGTGCAGCCTGGTGTTCTATCTTTTGGATAAAAATAAACCACTAGCCATTTCCCATCAAAATCCTTATTGGAGCGTATCTTTCCCGTTTGATCTTGCAAATTGAACTCAGCAAAAGGCAGACCTTGCCAGCGATTAGCGTCAGCAGATAGGGTGAAAGAAGCCATTAACATGACCATGCTTATCAGTTTGCTCATTGAGATATTCCTTATTTGTGATATTAAAACTTTGGTTAGCCTACTATTTTTTATCTTCGCAGGCAATTTATTTTAAATTGCGCTAAAATGAGATCTGTCAAAGGTAGAATTTGATGATCGAAATTGAGATCAATGAAGCCTTATTTTAGGGGCAATGGATGCACGACTTATGATCAGGAAGAACATCTATCAAGCACTACTGGTGGTGACTGTTGCGATCACAGTCATTATTTTTGTCTCTGAAAGCATTTATCAAACACAATCCAAAGAAAATACCGAAAAACAGCTCGCGCAATTATCGGTTATTCATTCTCAAGTTGTTTTGCAGATCGCGCAAGTTGATTGGAGCGAAGCTAAAGCAAGAAGTGTTCTCTTAGAAAAGCTTCATCGAATTCAAGAACTCGATGAAGTAGAAATAAAAACTAAAGATAAGGAGTCTATTACCACGCTGTCGTCTACTGTTCAGAACACGACTCAAAACAGTCGATTATTTAATCAATACTATTCGCTTTATTTACCCAAAATAAAAGATGTGCAAGTGAATGATATTTTATTTTTTAGGATCAGCTTACCTAATTACCCTATTCAATTGATAACATCCGAGTTGATACTTATTTTGGTTTTTCTGGGATTTGGATTGATGTTATTTTTCTTACGTCAATTTAAATGGGTTGAACAATTAGAACAATATGCAAGTCATGTTCTGACTAGTGAAGCCAATCGACCACTCGATGTTAAACAGTCTTCTTCGAATATTATTGCTCATGCAATGAATCAACTAATTCTGAATAATAGCCATATGATAAAAGACAAAATCGAGCTTGCAGAAAAAGTCCGAAAAACCTCCTATATTGATGAAGTCACAGAGTTAGGAAATCATTTGTTCTTTAAAGCGGAATTAGAGGTACGCTTACATAATCACGATGAAGCGGAATCAGGACTCGTGGCAATTTTATCTTTTATTGATGCTGACACTAAAGATGATCAAGCGTTAACTGGAGAGCAACAAATAGAGATAGCGAACATTTTAAAATTATTTGCCGATGAAATAGAGCACTCTGTGGTAGCTCGGCTAAAAAATTCAGAATATGCATTATTATTGCCCTACCTTACAGGCGATCAAATTGATTCTTTTTGTAAGAAACTCATCCAACAACTCGGAAAAACTGTATTCGATAAGCTGCATCGACGAGCGCATTTTATTGATATAGGTTTGTCAAATTACAAGCAAGGGTTCGGTTATTACAATATCATGTCAGAAGCGGATATGGCTCTAAGAAATGCACAATTACAGGGCGCGAATAGTTGGTTTGTTTATGGAGAGCCTTTACCGAAAGATAAATCCAAGGGAAGTTTACGTTGGCGAAATTTTTTGCACAATATCTTAGACCGAAGAGAAATCATGTTATATAGCCAGCGCATTCATTATTTTTCGGACAATGCGCTTTTACACCGAGAAGTGCTGTCGAGAGTTAGTGATGATAGTCAAGTGATATCAGCAAGTAGATTTTTAGTGATGGCAAATCAATGTGGGCTTTCCACCGAATTTGATCGTCAAATTGTAGACGAGGTAATTAAGTATATACTGCACCAAGACGAAAGTATTATCGAGCAAAAATACTCAATTAATTTATTTATTTCCAGCTTGCTTGATAGTCAGTTTACCAGCTGGTTGATAGGGAAATTGTCCAGTTACCCTCAGTTAAACCGAAAGCTATTTTTTGAAATCTCAGAGAACCATATTACAAAAAGCATTGATCAGGTTGCGCCCGTAATGAGGCAATTATCTGAATTAGGTATTAGTTGGAGTATTGAACATTTTGGATCGCCGGAGCAAAATTTAAATTATCTGAATAAAGCGCCGTTCAGTATGGTAAAAATCGATCGAAGAATTATCAATAATATTTGCGCAGATAAAGATCAGCAGCTATTACTTTCGTCGATTATTGTTTCTTTAAGGAGTCGAAATATTGCGATATTTGCAGAAGGCGTGGAAAAAAAACTCGACGCAGATTATCTGAAGGGGCTAGAGATTGACGGAGCGCAAGGCTATTATTTTGATAAGCCAAGAAAGTTGGAATTACCAGAAAAATCACTAAAAGCGATTTAACTGGAATATTTCTTATGCATATTCGTCTAAAGGAGCATGATAATTTGATAAGATTAAATATCCAGTTAACAAAGTGAGTCCAATCTATTAGGGATATAAGTTTATATATGAGGCATTTATCTAAATAATCACCCGGTTATCGGGAACTTATTTGATATTTTGTTATTTGGAGCTAGTATTATGTCAATATGTTACTTAAATAATTTATTGATTCAGTTAGGATTACATTGATTTATGACATTGGTGTGTATGTTCAAAGTTAGTCATAAGTTAAAAATATCATTAGGTATGGCTTGTTTTGAAAAGACTTTTACCAACTAAACGGCTTATATGGAAGTTAAATAAGATAGTATAGAGGCTACTGAAATGGATAAAAAAGCAGACAATCCTAATTTTCGTGTTATTGATGGCTATCGTGCCTATATCGGACGTGAAAGAAGACTGGAACGTAGGCGAGAGCATTCGCATGAGCGTGTGGAAAGGCTTCTTAAGAATTTTGGGTTAGATAGACGCTTAAGTATAGATCGAAGACGCAAAGACACATCTTGGTTTTTGACTTCTGACAATGTAGCCAATCTTTAATTCGTAAGACCATCAGTACAAAAAAAACCGACTTCTGAGTCGGTTTTTTTGTAATGATGAGATGTTATAATTTCAGCAAATCTGAATTGGTCTCACTAAGTTATTAGTCATGAATTTTAAAAATGTTTCTCACCTTTTTTCTCTAATTCAAACGTCACGCTTGCAGAAAATTTCCGTCAATTTCGCTGAAAAAAAAGAGATCTCCTTAGATGTAAAAAGAGACGATCTTATTCATCCTATAATTTCAGGAAATAAATGGCGAAAGCTTAAGTACTTATTATTGAAAATTGAAGAACAAGGAAGTCGTTCGGTTGCTACGATGGGTGGGCGGCATTCGAATTTCATTCACGCACTCAGTTATGTTTGCTATTTATTGGGATGGCAATGTGAACTTTACATTAGAACATTTCCAGAACAGATGTTGACGCCAACAATGAAAGATTGCGTAAGATGGGGTGCAAAAATTAACAGTGTTGGTCGAAACCAGTTTAAAGAATTAAGGTATACGCCACCAAACTTATTGAACGAGAGTTTTTGGATAACTGAAGGTGGTTTACATCAAGAATCGTCATCCGGTCTTAAAGAAGTCTTGATGGAATTGAACAAACAATATGATTATATTGCTATAGCAACTGCAACAGGAACCAGCCTCGCTGGACTTATCAACGGTGCTCGTATTTATCAGCCTAAAGCAAAAGTAATAGGTGTTTCGGTGTTAAATAACGCTGAACAACAACGTAAAGATGTTTGCAAATTAATAAGAAATAATGAACAAAGATGGTCGATAGTCGAAGGTTATGAGTTTGGCGGTTTCGCTAAAAATAATTCAGACTTACTCTTATTTGTTAAGCGTTTTTCTCAACAACATAATATTTCGCTAGAGCCTGTATATAGTGGGAAATCTTTCTACGCTATTTTAGATTTGATTAATAAGGATTATTTTGAAAAGAACTCACGTGTTTTGTTGATTCATTGTGGTGGACTTCAAGGTAGTCGCCAGTAAAATGAACCAATAGGGGGCATAAATAAAAATTTGACTACGAAGTTTAATGAAAAAAATGGCGGATGAGACTAGGTTATTTGTTAACTTGTTCTAATTCTTATTGAGTTTCGGCTGATACCTATGACGTTTGGGTATATACTTGATGGTTTATTGATATATCTAGAAAACTCAGCGAAGGTCACTTAGATGGAAAGTAATATAATCGTTTTAGATTCGACAGTATCATCAGTTACGGTGTACACAGATAGGGCACAGGTGACACGTACTGCGACTATTCAATGTTCCTCGGGCGAGCATACTTGTGTATTTGAAGATCTACCAGAAACCATAGAAGAAAAGAGCATTCAAATTAGTGGTGATGGTGGGGCGATATTAAAAAATGTTGGCTTTAAACAAGTCTATTTTTCAGAAACTCCCAACATTGATGCAAAAAAATTGCAACTAGAGTTGCAAGCGATCATGGATGAAATAGCTGAAACCAATGATCGAATGGTTCAAATCGATAAAGAAAAGAGCTTCATTGAAGCGATCACTCGTAAACTCACCGCAGAATCAGAAGAAACATCCACCAGTCAATTAGAGCCGGAAAAATGGATTAATATGGTGGACTTTTATCGAACAAAAATGTCGACCTTAGATAAAGAAATTCGTGAAACGTCAAAAATAAAACGAGATTTAGATAACCAGCGCAATAAACTTCAACGTCAAATTTCAGCCGGAGGAAAACAAAATAAAACCCGAAACCAAGTTGAAATAATTATTGAATGTATGGAAGAAGGTGAGCAGTCGATAGAACTCAGTTATATTGTTTTTGGTGCTCAGTGGAATCCATATTATGATTTAAGAGTTTCCAGTGATGAAATGCAAATGGAATTAGGCTATAAGGCGATTATTCGTCAGAACACTTCTGAAAGTTGGAATGATGTTGATATTCAATTATCAACAGCACAAGCGAATGTTAACGGACGACAACCAGAAATGAATCCATGGCGATTAGAGGAATATATACCTCCCGTTGCGAGTTCGATACACCAAAAATTAAACAAAAACAGATCTGCGCCGACCATGCAAAAGCAAATGATGCCTATGGAATTATCAGCAGATGTGTCCGAAGAGTTCGGCGAGGAATTTGATGATTTGGTGAATAAGCCGAGCGCACCTATGCCCGCAGCGAGTTCAATTGTTGAAACAAAGGCAAGTTCAGTTGTGTTTAATATTGCCGGAAAAAATACAGTACCCAATGATAATAATTCGCATAACGTCACCGTGCTAATCCAAAAATTTCCTACTTCATTTCGTTACTCTTGTGTTCCCAAATTATCTCAATATGCCTATTTAAAAGCGTTAGTGAAAAATACGAGCGAATATCCATTTTTAGCAGGAGAGACCAATATATTTATGGACAATCATTTTGTTGCAACCGCAAATATGGATTTAGTCGCACCGACTGAGGAGTTTTGGACTTACCTAGGTATCGACGAAGGTATGAAAGTTGAACATAAATTTATTAAGCGGCATAAAAATGAGTCTGGAGTATTTAGTAAAACAGCTAGCCATATTTATGAATATAAAGTTGAAATTACCAACAATAAAAAATCCAAATCTGAAATTGTTGTTTGGGATCAGTTGCCGATTTCGGGACACGAAAAAATCGAAATAAAACTACTCGAGCCAGAAATTAAAAAGGACTGCAAAACGATTAAAATAAATGAGTATCAATATATTGAATGGTTATTTGAACCAAAGCCTGGAGAAGTATTAGAAATTCCATTTAAGTTTTCGGTTGAGCATCCCATTGATATGAAAGTGAGAGGTTTATAATCAGTTTGATCATATCTACAAACACTTCAGAACTTAGCTCGTAAATTGTGTCGATTAACTAACTGGATTGGAAAAAATTTTTAGTATTAACTTCCTTCCCAAATCAGTATTTAAGCCCAAGTCTTTAAGTCTTTTGTATTTCCAAGAATTCAGGGATGTTGATTTCAGATGGGATAAATGTCGAATTTCTAAGTTGGGGGAAGGAGTTGTTAAATGACCATATTTAACTCATTCCAGCATCTCTAAAAAATCTATATCATTCCAGTATTCTTTAAAGTCTTCATCTTCCATAAACTGGCTAGCAAGTTTTCCCTTTAGCAGTGCGTAATGCATAGATTCGAGCATCCGCTCTTTTTTCTGAATGGTAGCGTAATAGCAGGCAAGATTGAACAGGGTGTGTTCCCCTTCAATCTGGCTTATGTCAAAGTCATGATCTAACACCTTTTCAAATACAGAATTAATAACGTTCTGGTTTTTCGACAACATTCCAAGTGACAATATATTACCTGCAAGGTTAGTTCTTCCACTGCATCGGTCTGTGTGGGGGAGAATGCTTTCCATATAATGCTGGTAAACTTTCATTGCGAATGGGCAATCGCCAGCCTGCATCCCCGAGACAATTAAGCGGGAGCAGTAATATTCTATGTATGTGCGATGTTGCTTGATGTAGGGGCTATTGGTCACGATATTGCTGGTGATATTTACGAAACCAGCAAACTTGTTATGGTTCTGCTCTGTTTTATTGAATGATTTTTCCAGTTTTTCCAGTTCTTTTGATCTTACTTTTTCTGCTAACACTTTTCGTCGTAACGCTCTACTTTTTTTGCGTATATACCTTTTATTTTCAAGGTGGTTTGTGAGATTGAACCTTCTGATCTGTTGGCTATGGAAGAGCTCGAGGTAGCCTACAAGAACCAAAAGGAGCCAGATAGAGAGCCCAATAGGTTGGTAGTATCCGGTTTTAATCCAATTGATAGCTTGATGTATGCCATAGAAGCAGAACAGCAATGTGGCGAGATTTTGTAGGAAGATTGGTCTTAGTTCACTCATACTATATGAGGGAGGTGAGCCGCCATTGGGGGAGCCGAAAGCTCTGAGAAGATTAGCAACCCATGTGTTGTAAAGGGCGATAATGATCACGCATACTAGTCCGGCAATTAGCCCTGCTTTGTAGGTAATTGCAATTGTTGATGCCGTTAAAAAAATAAAAACGACTAGCAGAATGAGTAGTTCCAATAAAGTTTCTCCGTGAAGATATGGGACATCGTACCATAGCATTGGCTGGAGAGTGGATAGGAGGATAAATTTGAGTCTTTGCTAGAAAGAAGAAAAAATAAGAGCTTATACAACAAAAATAGCCCGAATAGCTTCGCAAAGTCGAGCTAATCAGATTTTTGACGCATTATTTGGTCAGCCCATCGCCAGTATTAATAAAATAATCCAGCTAACAGGATTAACCGCCGCGACAGTAGGTGATCTGTTAGATGCGCTTGAAATCCGTTGGGTATTGTAAAAAAATTACCGAACAAAAGCGCAACCGAGTTTTTGCTTACGTTGCCTATATTGATATCTTGAACCAATATTAATAGCTCTGCTTTTTTTGGTTTGGAGAATGTCTATCAATAGACGGTCTGCTATTCGCTTACTAGACTGGCAATTAAAGACGTGATAATCATATAGAAAGCTCCTACGAGTCAGCGGTAAGATAGGTGTTCACCAAAACACAATCTCACAACTCGAGGAGCTTATAATGAAACTATACGGTGGAATTGACTTGCAT
>Ga0316204_10004969_pt1 | contig 22848 bp, 24 predicted proteins | sample 6monrhotite_MG_2_FD_205661 | JGI IMG/M metagenome (GOLD analysis project Ga0316204, IMG submission 205661) | Microbial mat bacterial communities from mineral coupon in-situ incubated in ocean water Damariscotta River, Maine, United States -... | ecosystem: Environmental > Aquatic > Marine >... | reverse complement strand
GAGAAAATGGAGTACGAATTGGCCTTTACTGGGCTTGCGTTCAACATCAAAAAGGCGGTGAATTTATGTTTTTTAAGGGCTTAAGCTCGCCCTAAAATCGGGATGTAGCCCCAAGAAGGGGTGAAATTCTGAGAAAAGGGGTTAGGAGAGGTTGGCTTGAATTGAAAAATTCTGTCCAACAAGGTCAATCATAGAAAACTAGATTTGTTCAGAGGTCTTGATGAAGGTTAAGGTCATGTTGTTCCCGATTTCTCTTTCTCTCGTTGAGGCGCTGGAAGCCATTCTCCCGTTAGACAGCCCACCCCTTTTTAGATGATCGAAAGATCCTGGCAGGTAGAAAGCTCTGCCGTGACTTACTTCCTTGAGGGAACACATAAATATCCTAACACCCTAGGGTTGATGGCCTATAGGTCTCGGTGGGACAAAAAGGGTTTGTGAGTGTAAGTGCGGTCTATTTGCTCCAACCGTGGTGCCTCTGTTTGTTGGGTGAAAGCAGCAAGTTTTAGAGGTCAAAAACCGGTGCCGTGTAGAGTTCCCCGTCTGAGCTACAAGCCTGGGGTTCTTGGGCAAAGAGTCACAGTTTAGCGGTGTACCAGCTCATGTGTTTTGAGCACCTTCAGCACGGTAGTGATCAATTGATCCATGCTGATGGGTTTGGTGACAAAATCATTCATCCCCGCTTGTAAGCAGGCCTCTTTTTCTTGGTTTAAAACATTGGCGGTCAAGGCGATGATCGGTATCTGTGCCTGAGCGCTCATGGATGGGTCTTTGCGGATCACCTGTGTGGCGGTGATTCCATCCATTTCTGGCATTTGTAGGTCCATCAGGACTAGATCAAAGGTTTGTTCACTGAGGAAGTGTAACGCTTTAACCCCATTTTCTGCGATTTCAAAGGTGCCTTGCTGTTTGGTGATGAGCTTGGAAATGAGCTTTTGGTTCATCCGGTTGTCTTCAGCAACCAAAAAATGCACCCCCTTAAAGTTTTCGTTTGATTTGGCCGGGGCACCAGCGGCGGGGGCAGGGCAGGAATCGAAAGGCAATACAAAAGAAAAACAACTCCCTATGCCTAACCTACTGTTGACTGCGATGTGGCCCCCTAACAGGTGGACTAACTGCTGGCTGATGGAAAGCCCAAGCCCCGTGCCTCCATGGAGCCTGGTGGTGCTGGCATCCGCTTGGGTGTAGCTGCTAAAAATTTTTAATTGTGCCGCAGGGGATATCCCAATCCCCTGGTCTTGGACCTCAAACCGAACAAAGCCAGTTGTTTCTGAGAACACTCGCAGAGTCACCGTTCCTGAACTAGCGAATTTATGAGCGTTATTCAGTAGGTTCACCAAGACCTGTTGCAGTTTGTTCCAGTCCCCGCGAGTCCAGAGCGGAACGCTGGTGCCCAGTTCTAGCTCGAAATCAAGCCCCTTTTCAGCGAACCATGACTGGTATCTTTTGTTGATGCTCTGCAGGCTTATTTGCAGTCCAAAGGTCGTCTGTTCGACTTCCATCTTTCCTGACTCCAGCTTCGAGTAGTCCAGGATATTGTTGATCAACTCTCGGAGCAGGCCCGCTGAGTACACTGCATCTTCGGCCAATTCTTGTTGTTCGGCGCTGAGGGGTGTTTTTTGTAATAATTCACTGGAGCCTATCACCATGTTTAAGGGGGTGCGGATCTCATGGCTCAAGGTCCCTAAAAATTCTTGTTTGATTTTTAAGGATTCTTTCGATTCTTTTAAGGCTTTTTTGATGGTATTCCGTTGTTGCTCAAATTGGCCAGCAGCCCAAGAGAGAAACAGGGCGGTCACAAAGTAAAATGATCCATAATACAACTCCTGGTTAAAATGCTCCTCGGTGATTCCTTTGCTGAGCCACGTACTAGCCATGAACCCGGCGGTGGTTATGATGGATAGCAGGATCGAAAACAGGAAACCAGAGTAGGATAGCAGAAAAATCAACGCCAACATCGCTCCGAATAACGCCACGATCTTGACTTCACCAAGGAAGCTGAGGCTCCAAAGCCACAACAAGATCCAGTTCCCAAAAATACAGAGGTTCAGGTTGAGCGCAAACTTATAGGTGATGTACTTGGCTCGGGCAATGAGGCCGATGGACAGGAGCTCCGAAAGGATCACCCAACTGCACCAGATGAACACTGGTTGAAAGCTATAGCTCGCAATCCCCAACAAATATGCACCGTAAATGGCACAAAAAGAGACGAAAAAACCGAGCGAAACCATTTTTTGATTTCGATACAAGGCTTTTTTGCGTCGAGCTGTTTTGTCTGTTGGCATCATGTTTACTTCTGCGTGTTGGTGGGCTCAGGCCAAAAACAAGATTGGCCTTTCCAATTGGTTAGGTTCACTCCTCCCTCAATCTGCTGGACCGGTTGGCCTAAGTCAACTTTCCCCCCTGGAGGGTCCGCAATCAATTTAGGGATCATCACCCCGGATAACAATCGCCGTAAAGCGGTCATGATCTCTAGCGCTTTTGTGGGGCCAATACGGAAGTGGTCTGCCCCGGTGATCCAGTCGCACAAGTAAAGCGCATAAGGGCGAACTCCACAACGGTACAGCTCTTTGAACAACGATGCAAGAACTTCGGGTTCATCATTGACCCCTTTGAGCAACACGGTCTGGGATGTCACCATGACCCCAGCTTTGAGCAACCGGCTGATCGCTTCTTTGGACTCAGGGGTCAGCTCTTTGGGGTGGGTAAAATGCAGGTTCATTAAGACCGGCTGGAACTTGCCTAGCAGCGTAGCTAGCTCGTCGGTGATTCGTTGGGGCATCACCGCCACTGATTTGGTGGAGAATCTCAAAAATTGTACATGAGGGATTTGTTTCAGAGCTCCCAAGATCCATTCTAGGGATGAGTCACCTAAAATAAGGGGCTCGCCGCCGCTGAGGATCACCTCTTCGATCTCGGGGTGCTTTGATATCCAGTCTATCGCGATTTGCCAGTCCGCTTGGCCTAGCTTTTCGTCTGATTTGCCCACTTTACGGGACCTAGTGCAATACCGGCAGTAGACAGGGCATTGGGGGGTGAGAATAAACAACACCCGGTTGGGGTACCGTTGAACCAAGGCTTTCGTCGGGCTGTTTGGGTCCTCTAACATCGGGTCTGCCAGCTCATAGGGTTGGGTCACCAGTTCCAAAGGGCTAGGTAACACCGTCTTGAGCAGGGCGGGCTCTTCGGCGCAGAGCTTGGCGTAATAGGGGGTTAAGCTGAAGGCAAGTCGTTCTTCAAGCCCGGCGAGTTCTTCCGGGTCCTTGTTCAGGGCGGAAGCGAACTCGCTCAGATTGGTGATCCTTCCAGAAAGCTGAGTTTTCCAAGGCTCAGCCATGCTCGGGTCGGTTCGAGGTGACTCCGCAGGTATGTTTCAACCTGCAATGTCGGAAAAACTGCCCAATTGGGCGGCCAAGTTTTTTGTGGTCCTGTGGGAGGGACCAAAAACTTTTGTGCTCATTTCCAAGGCTTTTTGATAATAGTTGGTCGCTTCTTGGGCTCGACCCATTGAGTTCCATTGATCCCCTAACTTGGACCAATATTGGATCAAACCTGGGCTCGGTTGAACCTTTTTATCTGCAAACATCACTCTCCAATGGCTGGGGTTAATCTTCCGTTTGGCCAGACAATATGCAAAGGGTGTGCAAAGCGAGGTGGTATTTCAAGAAAACCTAATCCTGGGGTCGACCGTAGCGAGGCAAAGGTCAGAAAGGATGTTGCCTATCAGGAAGATCAGGGCGGTTAAAAACAAGCTGCCTAAGACGACAGGATAGTCCCGTTCGGTGATCGCTTGGTAGCCCAGTAGCCCCAGACCATCGATGTTAAACACGGTTTCAATCAAATAACTACCTGTAAATACCAAGCTAATGTTGTTTCCAAAACTTGCCGCTATGGGGATCAGGCTGTTGCGCAGCGCATGCCTCCAAATCACTTGTTTAGGCTCTAACCCCTTGGCGAAAGCTGTGCGGATGTAGTCGGCAGAGAGGCTCTCTAACAGGGAGTTTTTCATCAAGACGGTCATCGAAGCAAAGGCGCCGACCAAATAACAGGCAAGGGGCAAAGCCGAGTGGTAGATGAGATCAATGACCTGATCGAAGGTCCCCAGCTCTGAAAACTCGTCGGAGACAAACCCTTCCATGGGGAACCATTCCAACCGACCACCAAAAAATACCAATAAAATCAAGCCCAATACAAAGGCAGGTACCGCATGGCCTGCGAAAATCACCACCGAAGTGGCGGAGTCTACCCAGGTTTTGTCCTTAACCGCCTTGAGCACCCCTAGGGGGATGCAAATCAAATAGGTGAGGATGGAGGTGACCAATCCATAATAGATGGACACCGGGAGTTTGCTTTTGATCAGATCCCACACCGGTTCGTTGTACCGGTAGCTTTCCCCGAGGTCCAGCTGGACAACCCGGCCAAGCCAATCAAAATAGGCCACAAAGATGGGTTTATCAAAGCCATACAGCTTGTTTAGATAGGCCAAGTCTTCTTCTGTGAGCCCCTGGCGGGAGTTGGACGCCCCGGTTTGTTGTTCTGCAAACTGACGCTCCATCATCGCTTGCTCCACCGGACCACCAGGGACCACACGGGTGATCATGAAGGTGAGCAAGGTGATGCCAAACAAGGTTGGGAAGATCAGCAAAAAACGGCGGACGAGGTATTGAGACATATAAATTCACTCCAAGGGTTGATGTATCTTAAGAAACCTAGAAAAGTTCCACAAGGCTTTGCTAAAAAAAACCGTCCGAGTTAAAACCATAGGCATGGAAACAATAACTTTTCTTTTGAGTATCAACACCCGGTGGTGGAACGCCGAAGCTCACTATGCCTATAACCTTGGCTTGGCCTTGGAGTTAGAGGGGCATCAAGTGGTCTTTTTGGTGAACATGGGCTCCCCTGTGGCGCACAAAGCGGTGGATCATGGCTTTTTGGTGGTTGAAGATATCCCTCTAGATGACGCTAAGCCTTGGGTCCAATGGTCAAACCTGGGCAAGCTCAAGTCAAAGGTCCACTCACTTCAGGTCAACTGTATCGTCAGTTTTAAGTCCTCTGGGTCATGGATTTTTGCGGCGTTACACCGGTCTTTGCCGGCACTAACCCACATCCGGGTCCGAGGCGAGGCGAGAGCACCGAAACAAAACGGGTTCAACCGGTGGTTATATGGGGTGAATGGCTGCGACGGGATTCTTTGTTCCGGGGAACAGGTGCAACGGTGGGTGAAAGAAATCGGAGGGCAGTTGCCGCCGGTGCAAGTGCTTCATTTTGGTGCGCCGGAACTGGAAGACAGCGAGCTAAAAAACCCGGTGGAGCTACCTGCAGGCCTGCCGGTGTTGTGCCTCTTGGGGCGCAGCCAGCCGGTGAAGGGGCACTTGATTTGCCTAGATGCCTTTGCTGCGCTGGGACGGACCGATGTGACCTTGTTGTTTTTAGTCAAACGTCTAGAAGAGTTCCCAGAACATGTCGCCTTGATCAGGGAAAAAATCATTGAGCTGGGGCTAGAAAATCAAGTGATCCTTGCGGGACCCATGCCGAACTTGAAAGCGGTTTTGTCCCAGGTCCAGATCGGTTTGATCCCCAGTTTAGGCAGCGAAGTCAACTGCCGGGTGTTGGTAGAGTTTTTCGCCCAAGGAATACCGGTGGTCGCTTCAGCGGTGGGAACCTTGCCGGATTTGATTCACAGAGGGGAAAATGGCTGGATTTGTGAAGAACTGAGTGCCGAATCCTTGAAGATCGGCATGGAAGAGGGCCTGAAACATCACCTAACCTGGGGGGCTCAGGCCCGTCAGGATTACCAAGAGTTATACCGGTTAGAGCCGTTTGCCCGCCAGTTTTTAGGTTTTTTTGCTTCAGTCCGGCGGCATTGAACAGTATTTGCATTGAATCATTCTCAGAAGGACCGGCATTGTAGGACCGGCTCCAAACACGAAGCAAAGATGAGCCCCGATGGCAAAGAAATTAACCACTTTGATGATTGTTGCATGTTTTGCCTGGGCATTGGTCGCCCCGGCTGCCTTGATGGCCCAGGATGAAGGTGAGCCAGCAATGCGTACCGTGGCAATGTTTTCCGGCGGTGGCGGTGCAGCAGGTGCGGGTTTAGGGGTGATGTGGTGGATCATTGACCCCATGGGGCCTTCGTCAGATTTCATGCACTCTACCTTGACTGGCTTTGCGGTAGGAGCCCTGGCCGGGATTGTGTTGGGTGTCCTGCAGCTACAGCGACAGGCGGTTTTCCCCTATGATGCTCCAGGGATGAACCAGCCCAGCGAATTTGATGGCGGCATCCCTACCGGGATGAACATGCCCCGAAGCCCGGCGATGCCAACCATCCAAACCGAACAATCCCCTCGTTATCCCTTGGCGGCATATCAGTATAAGTTCTAATTCCCCCCATGGCCCTTCGGGCCTCTTGCCTCTTGCCTCTTGCCTCTTGCCTGTTCGCCTAGAGCCTGCTGATCGTGGCCTCTAAGCACAGATTCGTTGATTGATGGGGAGCCTTATTGCCTTGTCCTTGACAATTGCCTAGCTGAGATTTACCCCCTGCATTGCTCCCCTTTTATTTCTGATCCCTTGGCTGCCTGAGATCCTTTGGCGGTTGTTGGGCGGACTGAACCCAATTTGACACGACCAAGCTCAGGGGCACAACATCGTGCTACTATGCAGCGTTCCCTGCGTTTGGATTTTATGGCAAGGCTGTAGATAGCTCAAAATGGAGTTTGTAGGGGGCCAGGGGCCGGTTGTTTGATCTAGGGAGGGTATCTTGGGAGTGACCGGTTGGTCAGGGAGACCAACCGGGGTATTCGATTCTTAGTGCTGGATTTCTGCTTCTTTGATTTTGTTAAAGAGCATTTGCTGGAAGATGGTTAAGATGTTACTCACCACCCAATAAAGCACCAAACCACTCGGCATGTTCAGGAAGAAGAACATCATCAACACAGGCATCCACTTCATCACCTTCGCTTGTGTCGGGTCCATGGCAGGGGTAGGGGTGATGCGCTGCTGGATGAACATTGTAACACCCATCAAGATAGGTAACACCAAGGTATAATCAGCAGCCGACAAGTTGGTCAGCCACAGCGCAAAAGGCTGGTGTCGCAACTCAATGGCAGGCATCAACGCTGAATACAAAGCGATAAACACAGGCACCTGAGCAACCAACGGCAAACAGCCCCCGACGGGGTTGACTTTGTTTTTCTTGTACAGCGCCATCACCTCACGGTTGAGACGGTCTTTATCTTTTTTGTACTTGTCCCGGAGGTACTTCATCCTGGGGTTCAACTTGGCCATCCGGCGCATAGACATCATGCCTTTGAACGCCAAGGGGAACAACACCGCCCGAACCACAAAGGTCAGGAAGATGATCGCTACACCCCAGTTGTGGACTACGCCGTAGAGCCATCGCAAGATAGCCAACATCGGGTAAGCAAAGAAGTCAAACCAGCCAAGGTCCAAGGCCGAAGTGGCACTTTTTTCAAAGATTTCTAGGTTTGACTGAATCTTAGGTCCGATGTAAAGCTGGAAACTTTTTTGATAACTTTGCCCACTTCGCAGCTCGAAGGCTGGTTCTTGGTATTTCATCACCGGAACCAACAACGTTGTGTCATGGGTCTGGACTTCGATCCCTTCGAGCCTTGTGGAGAAACTCTCGACATCGGTCGGTTTGAACATAGAGATGAAGTAGGTGTCCATCACAGAAGCCCAAGCGAGTTTCCTCAAAACAAGTGGTTTCTCAACGTCGTCGTCAGCATAGGTTGTAAAGCTGCCGTCTTCGTAAACCGCCCCTTCTTGAGGTTTGTTAAACTGGTCAGGCTCCACAGGTTCGTTCCCTGCGCCGAAGTTGATGGTCGGCTCGACTTTGATGGGCTGATCACCGGGGTTGTTTAAAGTGAAGTTCACTTCAACTTGATAACTATCCGGGTGGAAGGTGGCGGTTTTGGTCAAAATCAAACCATTGGCCAGCCTGCCGGTTAGGGTCAGGTTAACCGCCTTATCGCTCAGGGTAACAGACTTCTGATCGCTGGTGAAGTATGGAGCGGAAACATCGCTTAAGCTGGTGCCAAGGAACCAAACAGGTTGGTTGTGCCCGACCATCTCGACTTTACGTTTTGGATCGTAGACCGGTAGGTCTTTTTTGCTGAAGATATGGTACACCCAGTTTGCGGCCGGGTGAGGGTCTGGTCCGGCGTAGTCATAATTGTTCAGCTTAAAGGACTTCAACACTCCGCCTTGGGTGTTTAATACGGCGGTATACAAAGGGCCAGAAACAGTGATGTCTTCGGCAACACCTGGGGCTTCGGTGACTGGGCTAACCAGGGCTTGTGCCGCTACAGGGGTTAGGTTCACTGCTGCGGGTGCTGCGGCTTGAGTGAGCGCTTGGGGTGCCGTCTCGCTCGGTGCCTTTTGCTCAGTAACTTGTGGAGTTGGTTCTTCTGGGGGGAAAAGTTGGTAATAGCCCAGTAAGACCACGGTGGATAACAAAAAAGCGAAGAGGATATTGCGGTCCATGGCCTTGATGAGTTAGGATTTAAAGAGGGAAAAATTTTCAGGAACTTCGTCAATGCCGCCTTGGCAGAAAGGCTGACACCGTAAAATGCGCCAGATTGCCAAGATCAATCCTTTGATCACCCCATGTTTCATCAACGCCTCTTGGGCATAATGGGAACAACTGGGCTGGTAGATGCAAGAAGACGGCAGCATGGGGTTGATTAGTTTTTGGTACACCCAAATCAACCCTAAAAAGGGCGCAATGAACCACTTTTTTAATCCCATGGAATCAGTCCAGTTGAGCAAAAAAACGTTCAATATGCCGCTGCACATCCTGCTGTTTGGGAGGCTGTTGCAGTGGATGGGTGATGAAAATAGCCAGATTCATCGACCGGCTTTTGAGGTCCGGTGAGTGACGCAGGCTTTCTCGTACTAATCGTTTAAGTCTATTGCGCACAGGCGAAGAACCCACCCGTTTAGAGATCGATATCACAGTGCGCACAGGTGCGCTTTCACCCAAGGTCCATTTAAACCGGTAAGGGCCAGATTTATAAAACTGGCCTTCGGCAAAAATTTGGGTGATTTCTTTTTTGCGACAAAGCCGCAGTGCCTTCGGGAAAGTTAACATCCCGAAAAACTTAGGCGCTTAGCTTTTTTCGGCCTTTTCGACGTCGGGCGTTGATGATCGAAACACCACTGTGAGTTGACATTCGCTTGCGAAAGCCGTGCTTCATAGAGCGTCGGCGATTATTCGGTTGAAACGTTCTTTTCATTTTGCTCTGCTTGAATAGGGTAATTGGTTCGAATATCCAAGGAAGATAGACCTTAACCTAGTGGCTTGTCAATGGCCCAAGTGGGTGTTTTTTTCGGCTCTCTCCTTGTACTTCAATTACAGTTCTATTAGGCTGACCCAAACAACCCCACTATATAAGAATATGCTCGAAGAAATCAATTTACCTGACAAAAAAGTCCTGCTGCTAGGCACCGCCCATATTTCTGCCGAATCGATCACCGAGGTTCGAGACGCAATCGCCCAGCACCAACCGGATGTCGTGTGCGTAGAGCTTTGCCAAGCCCGGTTTGACGCCTTGAAAAACCCAGACCGGTGGAAGGAAATGAACATCGTTGATGTGGTCAAACAAGGTAAAGCCCCCTTGCTGTTAGCCAACTTGGCGTTATCAGCGTTCCAAAAGAAAATGGGGGATCAGCTCGGGGTGAAGCCAGGGGCCGAAATGGCTGCGGCAGTGGAAGCGGCTGAAACCACCGGAGCGGAAGTGGTGTTGGCGGACCGTGATGTGACGGTGACCTTGAAACGGAGTTGGGGGCGGTTGGGCTTTTTTGAAAAGCTCAAAGCGATTTCCCAGTTGGTGGCCAGTAGTTTTGAAAAGGGCGACGTAACCGCCGAAGAAGTCGAAAATTTGAAAGAAACCGATGTGTTGAGCGAATCCATCGAAGAAATGGCAAAACAAATGCCTGTGGTCAAAGAAGTCTTGATTGACGAACGAGATCAGTACTTAGCTGAGAAAATCCGGTCCACCGAAGGCAAGGTTGTGTTGGCTGTCGTTGGAGCTGGGCATATGCCTGGGATTAAAAAATGGATCACACAGGAGGTGGATTTAGAACCACTCTTGGTGATACCTCCTCCGTCAGGGGTGGTAACTGCTCTAAAATACTTGATTCCGTTGGGGATTCTTGCGATGATCGGGTATGGTTTTTATGCTGCCAGCGGTGATGTCAGTATCGAAATGTTGAAACGATGGGTTTTGGTGAACGGTGTTTTGGCCGCAGCTGGGGCTGCACTGGCCGGTGGGCACATCCTCACAGTGTTTGTCGCCTTTGTTGCGGCGCCCTTCACATCGCTCAATCCTGCGATTGCTGCAGGTTGGGTGTCTGGGCTGACCGAGGCATGGGTGCGTAAACCCAAAGTTTCGGATTTCGAAACCTTGGGAGAGGATGTCACCTCCCTCAGGGGGTTCTGGTCGAACGAAATCACCCGGATATTATTGGTGGTGGTTTTTTCGAATTTGGGGTCTACCCTTGGCACACTGATAGGTATCCCACTGTTGGCCTCGTTGCTGTGACTGGGTTTTAAAACTAACCAAACTGATTTATCATCACTCTAAACAAGAGCATAATTCGATGACCGATTCAAACAAAGGCTTGCTGAACGATTTTTTGCCTCAGCTAAAAAACTTGATCCAGTCGGAAACCGTTTTTGGGGAACCTTACCAAATCGGGGAAGTCACCTTGATCCCGGTCAATTCGTTGCGGATTGGTTTTGGCTTTGGGAGTAAAGACTTATCAAACGACCCGAGCAAATCAGGCGGCGGTGGTGGCGGTGGCGTGGTGCTCACGCCTGAAGCCTTTGTGGTGGTAAAAAATGGTGAAGTCTCGATCCAGACCCTTGGCTCTGGTAGCATAGAACACATCATGGACCGTGTCCCCGGTGTGATTGACCGATTGGCGCAGGTGTTTGAAAAAGTAACGAAGAAAAAAAAGCCTGAAGATGACCAAGAAACATGATTTGGTTTTGGCTGTTTGTTGCGTTGGCGTTGTTGATTTTGCCTGTATTGGTTCCGGTGAGGGCGAACCTTCGTTTTGAGCCAGTGGAAGTTAAGGTCACTTGGGGGCCTTGGAAAGCGATGTACCGGGATTCAAACTTCACGCTTTTTTTATTTGGTCTGCTGCTACCGACCTCAAAAAAACAAAAAAAGAAAACCGCTGCTCCTAAAAAGCCCAGTGCGACAAAAGCTAAGAAAAAGACTAAGGTAGAGCCCAAAGAGAAGATAAAGTGGAATTTGGCGTTAGCCAAACGGCTTTGGGTAGACCCGGTGTCCAAAGTGTTTCTGCTTCGGTTGAAGACCTTTGTCTTAAGAACACTGAAATCACTACGGTGGTCCAACGTAGAATTAGTTTATGGCTCTGCTGACCCCTTTTTGCAAGGCAGTTTAGCGGGATTGTTTGCCTTGGTGCCCCGGTCTGAACGGTTTCGGTTGGCCTCAAGTTTTGAACCGGTCACCCAACTGGATGTCGGGGTCAGGCTGAATCTCTGGCGGTTACTTTGGGCAATCTTGGGGCTATTAACCACCTTGCCTTATTTAAAAACACGCCGTTTATATAAAGAACTGAAACAACCTGCTTAAAGGACGACATTATGAGCCAACAACTTCAAGCCGCCGGGATGACGATTGTGCAAAAGGTTGGTCCTTTTGTTGAACTGTATTTCGATTGGTCGAAACTCCCCCAGATTGATGTATTTTCCGAATATTTCTTGGTTCAGGTGACTCCAAAGGTGTCAACCTTGCCGGTGGAATACGGTCGGCCTAATTCTTCGGGCCCGTTGCACTTCGGGCTACGGGCAGGGGCAGCGTATCAGGTCCGTTTGTTGATCGTCCCCTTCTTTAAGGCTCAGGTCACCTCATCATTTAAACCGATGCCCTGGGTGGATGTGATTCCCCAGCATGAAGGCCTGCATAAATTGGTATGGGGCAACATCGATTTTCACGGTTTGCTGACCCCTGCCGATTCGGACCAGCTTGAAGTGCTTTGTGATGGCGAGATCGTCTCGCATCAGTCAGTGGAGCAGCAACCCGAAGCGTGGTTAAAAAACCGTCCACAGGTAGTGCAGCTCCGTTTGCATGGTGGTGCCGAATTGTTCGAATGCACCACCAACTTGGATGTGCAGACCTTGGTCGCTGAGTTGGAAATCACCTTAGAAGACCACCAGCCGAGTTTCTACTTTAACCCCGTCGTGCAGACCGCAGATATCTTCTCGCTCCGTGGCGAAATCGAACCCTTTCATGACATGAAGGGGTATTTTTTGGGGAAATTCCAAGAAAAATTTCCTGATGTGCCCTTAGAACAGGTGGGTGGGGAGTTGGTGTTTTTTGAAGATGAAAAACAAGTCTCTTCGGTGCGGACGTGGGGGTTTGGGCTCTCGCCGAACCGGTCGGTGATCGAGTCGATCCAGACGAAGGAATGGGGGCTCAGTGAGCCTAAAAAGGTGGATGGTTTTCGGTTGAGTTTAGAAATCACCACAAGGCACCGGGAGTTTTATAAACAAAAATTAATCGAAAAAACCTTTGGCCCTGACGAACCTTTATGTTTCACCGACGCCGAAGTGGTTCAGGCCAGGGAAACCCTTTTCCGACTGCACCCACACGCCTTTTGGGACCAAAGCTTCATTGAGCTGGTGGCTCACTTTGAAGTCGAAGGAAAGGACGCTCAGGAGTTCCAGAGAGAACCGGCCCATGTAACTCGTTGGGACTGGCAGCCAGGGAATGACGGTGAGGTCTTTTCTGCCCAGTGGACGCTGTTTAGCATCGAGGATGCAGCCAAGCGATTGGTCCTGTTTGCCTCCGGTCCAGTTCACCGAGATCACTTTGCACCAAAGGTAGTGTTGAAGCCTTTCAGCGACCGAGAGGTCATGGTTTGGTGGCAGCTGGAACAAAAAGGTGTAACCCAGCATTTACAAGGACTATGGGGTGTTGGTCTGGACCAAGTGGGGTTTTACCTGAAACTTCATGAGGAGTACCTGGGCAACCGGGTTGAACGTCCAGACTTAGAAGTCCAGCTGGCAGATTGTTTTAGCCCCCACCCCTGTCAGTACCTGACGGTGGAGCCAAACCGTTGTTTCAGTGCGGAAATCGTCGCTCGTCATTTTGAACATGAAGTGGCTTTGACCCCGGTCTCCACCAGTTTGGTGACCCCTCGAACCTTGTTTGAGGCTGCCGGCACCACAGCACCAGAACGTTCTCTAGGGGCTAGCTGGCACCACACCACCCAGAGGGAGGTCCGGCACCAAAACGGCCACGACAGCTCAAACAAAGCAAAGGTGCTGCTTCATTTACACATGCACTCACCGAATCTATTCCGGGTGGAGCCTTTTAGAGAAAGTTACCTCAAAGATGTGGTGTGGCCTGTGCAAACCGCTGAGGGTACCGAGGTTCACAACGTCCCTGGTGAATGGGCGCTCAAGAATTGTTTGGATTCATGGTTGCCTTTGTTGCGGGTGTTTCGAACCTTGGCCGAAGAAGGGGTCGATTTTCAGGTGAGTTTGGATATCAGCCCACCGGTGGCTTATATGATCAACCACCCTCGGTTTAAAGATTACCTGAGCCGGTACTTAGCCCGCTCCATGGCCCATACCGAGGGGCAGATTGCGTTGATGAAGTCGAAACTAGAATCCCCGGCCTACATCTGGGCCGCCCAGCGGTACTTAGATGGGCTGAAGGGCTTGGATCATTTTTATCATCAGGTGATCCAAAAAGACATGATCGCTGCGTTTCGTCAGCTAGAGCTTTCCGGCTTTTTGGAGCTATCGACCTGCACAGCAACCCACGGGATGGCCGCCTGTTTGGAGTCCATGCCTGACTCGCTGGACGCTCAAATCGCCTTGGCTGCTCGGTCCCACCACCGCATTTTTGGGGATAGGCCTCGGGGGATTTGGCTCGCTGAAAACAGTTGTTTCCCAGGGGTTGACCGGTTCTTAGAAAAAGAAGACTTACATTATTATTTTGTTGAAGCCGAAGCGGTCCTGGGGGCCTCAGCCCGGCCTAAAAGCGAGGAATTTAACCCATTGGTGCTTCCAGGCAGCAACGTGGTCGCCTTTGGTCGCAGCCGGATGGGGCGTATTCAGGTTTGGGACGCAAAAATTGGCTACGCCGGGCACCCGGAATTTCGGGAATACCACCACCGTCATTGGGGCCTGCCGCTGAAGAAAATCACCAGCAAAGTCAGTGAAGAAAAGCACCCTTACAACCCCGATCGTGCGATTCAGGTCGCTCAAGAACTAGCCCAGGACTTTTATAAAAAACTCCTCGCCCAGGCTGAAACCTTGAGCCAGTGGGACACAGCCAGCCAGCCGCTGATCACCTGTACTTACGACGCAGAGTTGTTTGGTCACCATTGGTTTGAAGGCCCGATTTTCTTAGAAGAATTGTTGCGAGAGTTCCACCGCAGCGGGGACAAAATCGGCCTGACCAGCCCGAGCCATTATTTGTCCCATTACCCAAAGTTGCCAGAAGCCCAGCCAAACCCAAGCACTTGGGGCCACGAAGCCTGCCATGTCCGTTGGACAGACCCGAAAGTTGCCTGGACCCAACGGGAGCTACAACGGTGTGATTCGGTTTTGAACCACTACTTAGAGCTTTGTCACAGTGGAGAATTGACCGGGTATTTCAAGAGCTGTGTCGAACAGATGGGCGCTGAGTTGATGAGGGCGGAGTCGTCAGACCTGACGTTTGTGATCATCTCAGGGGACTTTGAAGAAGACATGCAGCGGGAAATCTTGAAATACTTAGATTATTTCTACCGGCTGAAATCGTTGGTAGATCAACGTTGTGAAGACCAGGACTTTTTGGCATTTCGCCAATATGAAAATGATATGTTCCCGGAAATCGGGTCCTATTATCAGCTTGATTGACCTCCGCATTTTTTGAGGGATTGAAAATAAAGTTGACCAGATCACATAAAACAGATATGAATATTACAATAAACGTATAAATCTACCTTACACAAGGTTCACATGGCAGTCATAAAGAAAGAGATTGATCCTCAATTGGTCAAAACCATTGAAGGGATATTTTCGGACCAGTCCGATAACATCGAAAAAGCAGTCCGCTGCCTGAAGGTGCTGGCCCACCCACAACGGATGAAGATCCTTTGTGTGCTGCAACATGGTGAACAGACCGTCCAGCAATTAGAAGAGTATGTTGGGATTGCGCAAGCAACATTAAGCCAACACCTCTCCCTACTCAAGGACCGAGGGATCTTGAGCAGTCGAAGGCAAGGGAATTTTTCCTTGTATCAAGTGGCAAACCAAGAAATGGTGGAGCTGTTTGAAAAGATCCAACAAATCTTTTGCACCAATCTCGGGGAACTCTAGCCTGGTGACAGGTAGGTTTTATAGAGTTTATAGCCGATCAAGCCCAGCGGCCAGCTATGAAAAAATAGGTCAAAAATATCGACCGGTCGTTTCAGGTCACCTTGAAACAACATCCGTAGCTTTTCAAACAAGTGGGGCTCAGGGAAAAATGGGGCTAGCCCCAGTAATATGGCTGCCGGAATCAGCAGCTTGTAATCTAACATTGACTCAAACATAAAGGTCTCCTATGGAATCTACGCTCAAACTCTACCAGCTTGCGGACTGCCCTTATTGTCATCTAGTTCGCAGAAAACTCGATTTTTTGGGTGTCCCGTACCTAGCCATGCCTGTCCCACGAAAAGGGGAAGACCGAGCAGAGCTGATCAAGCTATCTGGTCAGAGAGCGGTGCCTGTGTTGGTTGATGGAGAGACTGTACTCTCAGACTCCAAAAAAATCATCGACTATTTGGATGAAAAGTTTGAGGGGCAGGAAATGTCTTCTGGGACCTATGGGATCTTCACCCAAGTGGCCGGGGATGCACAGACTGTTTATGACAAAACGGTTGAGGCCCTCAAGGCGGTTGGTTTTGGTTTACTCACCGAAATCGACGTGGCGGCGACGATGAAGAAAAAGATCAACGAGGATTTAGACCCTTACATGATCTTGGGATTCTGCAACCCAAAATTTGCCTTCCATGGGATCAGCAATGAGCCGGACTTAGGTCTGTTGCTGCCTTGCAATGTCATCATCCGTGAGGTTGAACCCGGCAAGTTCCGAGTTGGTGCCGCGCACCCTGTGAAGATGTTTTTGCCTGTCGGTCGCCCTGATATGTTGCCTCTTGCTGAAGAAGTGACCGGACTGATGAAAAAGGCGATTGATTCGTTATCTTGAGTCGTTCGTTTAAGTAGACTGCAACACCGATTTGGACTTCAGCCCGAGTTCGCTGAACGAAAAATCGGTGTTTAAGGTTTGCTCTAGCTCCAACAACAGGGAGCGACATTCGCCCGCAATGCCGAGCTGCCCCGATTCCAAACTCTTTTTTAAGGCTTTTCGGTACAAGGTTTCAGCGTGATTTAGCTGGTACAAACCTCGGAAGGCATCGGCTAAGGCCTTGAAACACCAAGGAAGCTCCGGGTCGCTCAGTGCCCCAGACGCTAAGCTCAGGTCCAGTTGCTCGATCGCCCTACCGAAGTTGCCTTGGGCCAAATACTCCGCCCCCAGACTGCTCAACGCTAAACCGAGACGCTCAGGTGCGTGGGCTTTCGCCAAAACCACGGCGGCCCGTAGCTCACTGAGTGCTTTGTTTTCACTGCCTTGGGTGGATAGAAAATGGGCCCAGTGGATCAAGAAGAGAGTCTTACCTTTGGGGTCAAAGGCTTCGGTGTATTGCCGGTGGGTTTGCCGCCCAAACCGGTAGGCCTGGCTGACTTGGCCCTCGTTGGCGCTGAGCTGAAACCGTTGGTGGTTTAAGTAGGCTTGCCAATGAACGTCTTGAGCGTTAACAAAACAGAGTTGTGCCTGATCGAATGTGTCCGAACGTTGCGGGTTCTGGGCAAAGGTGTCATCAAGGGCGGAGTCCGCCCATTGCTGCCCTTGCTCGATCCAAGTCTGATATTGTGTTTTGTTCATCGCTGTTGGTTTGTATTGCCTAAAGTGCCGTTTTGGGCCGACCTTTGTCAATTTTAGCTTGAAGGAAAGTATGGATTTAGTCGTCGGAGTGGTCACCGTCAGTGACCGAGCGTTTAATGGGGTCTATGAAGACAAAGGAGGACCGGGGATCGTCCAGTGGCTGGCTTCGGTGGTCACTAGCCCCTACCGAGTCGAGGCGAGGCTTGTGCCTGATGAGCAAAGTCTGATCGAAAAAACCCTGGTTGAGCTGTGTGATACCGAGGGGTGTCATTTGGTGCTGACCACCGGGGGGACCGGGCCAACGCTCCGTGACGTCACCCCAGAAGCCACCTTGGCGGTCGCCGATAAGGTGATGGACGGTTTTGGGGAGCGGATGAGGTCCATCAGCCTGAAATACGTCCCCACAGCGATATTGTCGAGGCAAGTCGGGGTGATCCGAGGGGGCTGCTTGATCATCAACCTACCGGGCTCCCCCAGGTCGATCAAAGAAACCTTGGATGAGCTGTTTGAGGCAGTTCCTTATTGTGTCGAATTGATTGGTGGGCCGGTGATTGAGACCGATCCGTCGGTGGTCACCGCCTTTCGTCCCAAGAAAAAGTAAACCGCCCTACAGCTTAGTCCAATATCGACTTGATAGGACAGAGCCAACAGGGTACAAACATCGGATACCACACCGTTTTTTAAAATTTAAACTTGCATGGACTTCAATGGACCCTTTGGAACAACAGATTCGAGACGCATTTTCATCTATCATGTTTGCGGATACCGATAAAAACGTCCTTGAAGCCGATATTGTTTATAGCTTGGAAATCAACGAAAACCGGGCGGATGCTGTGGTGATTGTGGACCAAGAATTTGAAAGTTTCATTTCAGGGTTGACCGATGATTTGGAAGCGGCGCTGAAGTCCTGTGAAGGGATTTCGGAAGTGGGCCTCAATGTAGTGGGTTCTGCTGAAGAAGCGCAGAAGCTCACCGGCGGACCTGTCGAATCGGCGAATGCACAGCAACATCATGACCATGGCCAATCTCCAGGGCAAGCTCCAGCCCACGCTCCGGCACCGGCAAAAAAGAATTACCTCGGCGAGTATGGTGAAGTGATTTTGGTCGCCAGTGGTAAAGGTGGGGTTGGTAAATCCACCACAGCGGTGAACCTTGCTTTGGCACTCAAAGCCCAAGGAAAAAAAGTTTCCTTGTTAGACGCCGATATCTACGGACCTTCGGTCCCTGCGATGATGGGCTCCCGAGGTGAGTTCAGCGAAGTGATCGGCCAGCAGATGATGCCGGTTAGCCGCCATGGCATCGAGTACATGTCCATGGGCAACTTGGTTGAAGAAGAAGAAGCGGTGGTTTGGCGAGGCCCAATGGCTCACCAAGTGATCGAGCAGATGTTGCGAGATACCCAATGGCCCGGTGGTGATTACATGATCATCGACCTACCTCCAGGCACCGGCGATGTACAAATCACCTTGGCCCAAATGACCGAAGCCAGCGGCGCTGTGATTGTTTGCACCCCTCAAGATGTCGCTTTGTTAGACGCCCGGAAGGCCTTTCGGATGTTTGAAAAAGTCAGCATCCCTATCTTGGGGATGATCGAAAACATGTCTTCTTTTGTGTGCCCTCATTGCGCCAAAGAAACCCCGATTTTCTCTAAAGGCGGGGCGAAAGAAGAATCAGATGATCAGGACTTCCCATTCTTGGGCGCGATCCCGATTGAATTGGCGGTCCGTGAAGGCGGCGACTCAGGGGTTCCTGTGCTTTTATCGGCCCCTGATTCCTTGGCGGCAAAGGCCTACGGGAAAATCGCTGTTGAATTGCAAAAATCCTTGTCTGAAGAGGAATAATGGCTCGATTAGCGGCAAAATACCGACCGAAGGAAGTGTTTTACGACGGAGCGGCGCACATCATTTTTTATGATGGTGCTCACTGTATTTATAGCTATTGGGAACTGCGGACTTCTTGCACCTGTGCGTCTTGTATCCACGAAATCACCGGGGAAAAGCTGCTCGATGATGCAACAATCGCCGAAGATATCAAACCGTTAGGCTCGGAATATGTCGGGAACTATGGCCTTCGGATCAACTGGAGCGATGGTCACAGCACCGGTATTTACCCATTTAGAGGGCTGCGAGACAAGCAGCCTCACGAAACACTTCAGGTGGATTGAGCTTGGCTTTACAGTTTAAATTAGCAAACACCGACCAGGCCGCTCGTGCCGGGGAGCTGGAGTTTAAGGGCATCAAGGTGCCCACCCCGATGTTCATGCCTGTCGGCACCAACGGCACGGTCAAGGCTTTGCTGACCAGCGAGCTGGAGGCCATGGGTTATTCCCTGATTTTAGGGAACACCTACCACCTGCACTTACGGCCAGGGGATACCCTGATCCGTGAGTTAGGGGGGCTGCATAAGTTCATGAATTGGCCTGGGTTGATCCTGACGGACTCCGGCGGGTTCCAGGTTTTTTCGTTGGCGAAGTTAAACAAAATCACTGAGCAGGGGGCCAAGTTCCAAAGCCATTTGGACGGTTCACCCCACATGTTGACCCCAGAATCTGCGATTGAGATCCAAGAAAACTTGGGTTCTGATATCATGATGGTCTTGGACGAGTGCCTGCCCATTCCTTCGACCCAATCGGTGGTTGCGAAATCGGTGGATTTGACCACCCGATGGGCCAAGCGATGTTTAGAAGCTCGGACCACACAAAACAACCTGTTTGCCATTGTCCAAGGAGCGGACCACCTGGAGTTACGGGAGCGTTCGGCGAAGGATTTGGTGTCTCTGGGGTTTGATGGCTACGCCATCGGCGGCCTCAGTGTTGGGGAAAGTAAGGACATCATGTCTGAGGTTTGCCAGCACACCACTGCCTTGTTGCCTGTAGACAAGCCTAGATACCTGATGGGTGTCGGTGATCCGGTAGATCTGCTCGAAGCGATCAGCTCTGGGATTGACCTGTTTGATTGTGTGATGCCCACCCGGAACGCTCGAAACGGCGGATTGTTCACCTGGGACGGGAAGATATCGATCAAACGGGCGGAATACCGAAACGACCCTGGGCCTATCTCAGAAGATTGTGACTGTGAGGTTTGCCAAAATTATTCCAGGGCTTACCTACGGCATTTGTATCAAGCAAATGAGATCTTGGCTTCTCGACTCAACAGCTACCACAACTTGGCGTTTTTCCGCATCTTGATGGAAAAAACCCGCCAAGCGATCTTAGAAAACCGGTTTGCTAGCTTCCGGGAAGATTTCTTGAAACGATACCTCGCTAAGTCAACCAGCCCCGTCGATTGATCCGCTGGGCTAACCGCCAATGGCTTTCATCACCAGCTTAGACCCGGTGAACCCTGCTGTCTGTTTGTCCCCAAACGCAGCGTGTAACAAGGGTTTCACCGCTTGGTCGGCGTCGTCTGGCGCTAGGTCGAGCAAGTCCTTGATCGGGCGGGCGAATGCGCTGGAAAGGCAACCGACCAAATCACCAGCCGAAGACAGCCTCAACCGGTTGCAATCGTCGCAAAAGGGTTTGGAGTGGTTCGCAATGATGCCAAAGTTCCCCACGCCGACGACTTCAAACACTTGAGCGGTGTCATGGTTCGGCCTCGCTGACTCGGTGACGGTGTGTTTTTCACGAATTTGTGCCAAGATTTCTCCTCGGTCAAACAGCCTGCGCCCAAACTCACTGCCACACAAATGCCCCATGTCCATCAACTCAATATACCGTAGCTGAACCCCACGCTTTGCGGCGAACTCAAAGAGGTCCAAACATTCTTGGTCATTGATCCCACGCATGGGGACCATGTTTAGCTTGACCTGAAACCCCGCTTCCAAAGCCGCTTCCAGCCCTTCGAGGGTTTTGTGTAGTGCCCCGCCAGTGAGTTTTGAAAAGCAACCTTCGTCCAGGCTGTCCAGGCTGATGTTGATCCGTTTGATCTGGTGCCTCTGGATCACCTCCAACTTTTGTTTGAGTTGCTGGGCGTTGGTGGTCAGGCTGATTTCTAGGTTTGGCTGTGGCCCCAAAGCGTCCAAAAACTGTTCCAACCGGTGGCCCAATAAGGGCTCCCCACCAGTCAGTTTGAGCTTGGTCAACGGCAGGTTCCGCAACAACAGGCCCACCGCCGCCGCCAGCTGTGCTGGGGTGAGGTGTTCTACAACCTGAGGTGTCGCCTTTGGGTCCACACAGTATAAACAGCGCAGGTCGCACTGGTCGGTGAGGCTGACCCGGAGGGTTTTGAAGGGGGCGGATAGACAGGTGTTCATCAGAAACGCCTCCATGGAACAAACCAAACCAAATCACCTTGGTTCAGGTCAAAAATATCGGCGTCAAACCGGAACATCCCTTGAGAAAACCCCAACCCCGAAAAGTCTCCACTGCCGCCGAGGCGCACTTCCTCGACCCAAGTTTTCCCCTCTGCAACCACCAATTGGGCGCAAACATAAGACTCTCGGTCGGTCCGTTTGTGGATACCCTTGTTAAGGGGCAGGCATATTGCCTGGGGTTCGGGGTCTGGGTGTCCAGACAGAGCCAAGATCAGCGGTTCGACAAACAATTTGAAACAAGCCTGCACCGAAACCGGATTCCCAGGCAGCCCAAAGACCCACTTGCCGGACCCTGTCCCGAACCAGACCGGCTTGCCTGGCTTGAGTTTGACCTTATGGAACCCTTTTTTGATCCCTAAACTTTCGAGCACCTGGGGCACCAAGTCCCATTCGCCCATGGACACCCCGCCGCTGAGCAGCAAAATATCGGTGGTCGCCAAACCGGCGGTGATTTTCTCTTTCAATTCCTCTTCGGAGTCCCCAGCAATCCCCAAGCTTTGCACCGGCATCCCTAACTCGTTGGCTTGGCCAAAAACAGACCAGCTGTTGCAATCTCGGATTTGGTAGGCCTCTGGGGGCCGGCCCAAGGGGACCAACTCGTTGCCTGTGGAAATCACAGCCACTTGAGGTTGGCGGTAGACCGTCAGCTCGCTTTTGCCGATAGACGCCAAAAAGGCCAGCAATTGGGCGGTCACCGGTTGGCCAGCAGGGAAAAACTCCTGGCCCGGTTGGGCCTCGCTGCCTGTGGGTACGATATTTTCGTGCTGTTTTGCCGGTCGGTTGAATAAAACGTGGGTGCCCTTTTTTTCGGTAGACTCCACCTCAATCACAGCGTCGCCCCCGGCGGGCATGGGCGCACCGGTCATCACCTGGATACAACACCCTGGCTCGACCACCAACCCTGGTTTGTCCCCAGCGGCGATGCAGCCGGTCAGCTTCAGTTCTTTGGGTTCGGTGAGATCGACGGCACGGACGGCGTAGCCATCCATGGTGATCCGGTCAAAAGGCGGTAGGGGGCGGTCGGCGCTCAAGGGCTCCGCAGAAACCCGGCCCAAGGTCTGGTTCAGCGGGATGGACTCCGTCCCAAGGGAACGGGCCGTGCCCAGGACTAACGCCCTGGCCTCAGTGACAGTCAACATGTATTCACTCCTTTTCAAACATGGAAGGCCAAGGGGTTTCCCCCAAAACCCTATCGCCCTCGCACCCTAGTATAACCGTAGGTGCTTCGGATCGGAGTATGGATAGTTCCATGATAAACCAGCCATGCAGGGATGACAACCGTTAGCTCAGGTAATCGCCCTGCTGAGTATTTTGGGGTTTGGTTCCAGTGGTTGGCAGCCTACGGGGCGCTCTTTTATGGGGCCCTTTGCCTGGACCGGTGGACAAAGGCTGGTTGTCTCCGTCAATTCGCCGAGGTGGGAACCTTTTGGGGCTAGGCAAAGGAATCACCAGCAGAGGTGAGGTGAGGTGAGGTGAGGTGAGGTGAGGTGAGGTGAGGTGAGGTGAGGTGAGGTGAGGTGAGGTGAGGTGAGGTGAGGTGAGGTGAGGTGAGGTGAGGTGA
>Ga0316204_10004968_pt1 | contig 22849 bp, 27 predicted proteins | sample 6monrhotite_MG_2_FD_205661 | JGI IMG/M metagenome (GOLD analysis project Ga0316204, IMG submission 205661) | Microbial mat bacterial communities from mineral coupon in-situ incubated in ocean water Damariscotta River, Maine, United States -... | ecosystem: Environmental > Aquatic > Marine >... | reverse complement strand
CCAGCGTAAACCAGCCTTGCGGGGTTTTGGGGAGGATGCGGTCACTCATCGGGCTGCTCACCTGGCGCTGTCGCTTCAATCAACGCATCATGCTGCGCACTGCATAGCTCGAATGCCGCTCGCCAACGGTCCCGGTTTTCAAACACGTCTTCCGTAACGCGCTGCGAAACAGGCGATGCGGGCACACACGGCACCCGTAGAGCGGGGTTTACTTCAATCTGGACCGGGACAGTCTGCGTCACCGTCTGCGTTGTCCCGCAGGCCGCAAGGAATAGGCTGGCTGAGGTAATCAGAAACGTCCGGGTCTTCACGGCTTATCCTTTCACGGTCAGCACGGCGGGCGGCGGAAACCGCAGCGAGGCCGGTTCGTATTTCGTCCAGTCCTCGCAGAATTGTGGCATCCCGTGCAGCCGCTTCGCGGAGCGCTGATATGGTTTCAAGCTGAGCTTCATTCGCAGCCAGGGCCACCGCCTCGCGCGCTTCTGTGCGCTGGAGCTTCGCGGCCAGAAAGTTGCCCCGAAAGTAAAGGCCCGCGACAGTGGCTAGCGCAAGCGCTAAACCGACCATCGCAAGCCGACCCTTTAGCATTCCGAGAAGAGCCATCACCGTACGATACCCGGCAAGCACGGCGTCCCCGGCCCGTTCGGTTGCGTCATGACCTGACGACGCATGCGAGGGTCGAAGCTGACATGAATGATGTTGCGGGACGTTTCCAGGATGAGTTGATCAAACGCGAGAAGGCTTTTCTCAAGCGCTTTGGCTGCATCATATGGCGGGAGCTGGGAGTGATAGAAGTCCGCCGCATAGCCCAGCGCATGAGCTGAAGTTGGAACGCCACCCACAGCCGCATTCACACGCGGGTTGCGATAGCCTGACGTTATGGTGACGGGCTCGCCGCCCAGGATCGCCCGAACCTGTTCCATACCGCAAGCAGTGGCGTGCAGGGCGCGAAGGTGCTTTTCCTCTGGGGTGTTGGGGTCGCCTAGCTCGTTTGCCTTGTCAGAGTGCAGGAATTCCGCAAGCGTGAAGTGTCTACTCAGCATTGCTCTGCCCTTTCCAGATGCGAAGCCATTCGGTCAGCTGCCCCTTGTCCACGACGCCCCGATAAAAGAAAAGCAACAAGCCCGCCAGGAGAAGGTAGCCAAAGGCCGTCAAGCGACTCTCCGCAGGCATGGAGAACACCAGCCAGTTAAGACCGGCAATGGTCGAGCCATAAAAGAGTGGGCGCATAAAGCGGCTGGCAAAGTTGGAGGCGGACGGCGTGGTCACGACAGCCTCCCAAACAGCACCGAGACGACACCAGCAACAACCGCCGCCGCCGCGATATTGATCAAGCGGAACATGCCTGAGTTCTGGTCTTTGGTTTCTTTGAGGGATTCGATCCTAGCGGACAACTTTTCAATGCCCTCCTTAATCTCACTCAAAGCCTTATCGACCTGCGCGGCCCGGTAATCGCCTACAGCCATAGCCTTTTCAATCTCCGCGACTCGCGCGCTTAGCTCTTCGGTCATTTCTGTCCCGCTGGATGGCTCGGATTCCGACGAATATTGAAGCTATCCCGCAGAGACCCCCAAGAAAGATGAGCATGCCGTGCATGGTATGCCCTAACCCTGTCCGTGAAGGCCCCAACCATCGGCCCACCGGCGATTGCCCCCGCCGAAAAATAACCCAAAGCGTTTAGACAACCTACATACAACCCCGCGCTTGGCCAACCAGAAAAATAATGAACAGAGTGACCCACGAGCATTGCCCCATGACAGATGACCGCCACACCGACCCATTTTGTCGAGCGGTGCGCGAGCAATGAAAACAGCAAGGCCAAGATCAGCAAATCAATCAGCACAAATTGCGAGGTTGGCGATATGCTGGCGAGCCAATATTGAGCCGTCACGCTGGCGACCCAACCGCCAAGCAAGACAATCATTGCTTCCAGTCGGAGCCTATGGCGTCGCGTGGCCCACGTGCAGACTACGAACCACGACAACAGAGCGAGTGCAAAAGCGTCTGGCATAAATGGCCCCTATGACACTTCTGGATCAGTCTTGGAGCCGCCCGAGAGCGTCGTAACGCCGCCATCAAGCACGCTATCCCCGACCACTTCGGACAGAACATGGAAGGTCGCCAGTGCGGCCCGTGCAGCGCGGACACGCCGACCGGTCAAACCGTGATTGGCAATGAATGCATCGCAGAGACCTTCCAGCTCGATTGTCTTGTCCTGAATCGCTTTCGCGTCACTTTGAATGCTCATGATAACCTCTCATATTGGGCCGCGTGGCCAAAATAGTGCGCTTCCGCATTTCGTTTATTAGATGACCACCTCGTACCAGCCGCTCAATGCAATGCGGGTGGTATCGGTCATGTTGCCGTGCGTGATGTCAGTGTAGCTGGTCGAGCCGGAATTCATTTGACGAAGCTGAATCTCATCAAATGCCCCTCCAGCGGTGCGCGCGAATGGAATGCTGTAAAGCGTGGCCATGTTTGTGAACCACGTCACCGACAAGCCGTCACCAAACTCCTTGGGCGGCAGACCGGAAGGTAGCGTGATTGTTGCAGAACCTGTAGCTGAGCCCTTGGCCGTCAGCGTGATATTGATACGCACATAAACCATGCGTCCAATGCGGTAATAAAAGCCGGTTTGGTCGCTATAGGTGCCAGCGCTTGTCGAAATCTCTGTCCCGCCGAACTCCAGCGTCGGCGTATAGGTTCCGGTATCGAAGACATCGTTTACGGTGTTATCGAGTTTGCGCCACCGGAAACCCGGATCATCCCCAAGGCTTTCAAAAATCCCCGCTCGAGCGGGGACCGGACCCATCGTGTTTTGATTGCGATAGGTGACTCCCAGGTTGGAATAGATATGCTCATCGTCGCCGCGCGTCCCGTGACGGACCAAAGCCTGATCATCTTCCGGAAACGCCGCGCGGTTAACGTGACCACTCACTTGGATTTTGAAATTCTCAAAACCCTGCGTTTGCGGGTTGTCGTAAATGACAGCCGTCGCGCTACATGCGAGCGAGTTCACCAACTGCGCGTCTTTATACGTAATAGCGCAACGCGCGCCCGTGTGGATCAGCTTGGCGAGGTCAGGCGAGGTATCGCCCCAGGTAATTTCACTGTCCGTCAGCATAGCCCATTTGGCGTTATCCCACCAGATCGCACCGAAGTTACCAGCGAAATTAGGAACCTCGTGATTGATGCCGTGCCACTTAGACCCCAGCCATTGATTGCCATAGGTGAATTGGTAAAGAGCGCTCAGGGCACTGTACCCGATTGATCCTTGCTCCGAGCGCTGCCCGAAAATTTGGCAATCGTTATTGTTGCCCGTTACGGCAGACCCACCGGACGATTGATCATCTGACTTGCCCTGATAAATCTGAGGCATTGTGATACACACGCCATCGCTGACCGTATTAGCCGCCTGCGTGGCGAGCGTGATCGCGCCGGTCGTCGTGTTGTGAGCCGTAACCCGAGTCACCAACACATCACACTCGGTATAGATTTTCGATCCAGCACCCTCGATGCCGACATAGCGACCGACCAGCGAGAAATTCAAATCGGTCGGCACTGTTGCGCTGGCGCTGTTGGATGTAGTGGAAATTGTGAGCGGTCCGAAGCTCAGACGCTCCACAGTGCCGGGCGTTGTCGGGGCCTCTGCGTCCAGCACCACTACCGTAGCAGATGACCGGCTTTGAATGTTGGCCACGAAGGCGTCGTTAGACGTTCCGGCCCCCTCAAGCACCAGATACCGCCCAACATGCGAGGCGGTGAACTCCCAAGCCCCAGAGTACGCTGAACCGTCGCTGTCACGGAGTGTTACAGTGGTTGTGCCGCCGCCGCTCGCCGTGATTTCGTAATAAGCGTCAGAGTCAATAAAGCCGTCTCCGCCAGCATTCGTAATCTGGCAACCCGACCGGGAATATTCCGGGTCATAGGATGACGAGTTGTTGATGTCCTCAACCCAGCTTGCCCCCTGCGCGAAACGTTCAACCCTGAGATTGATGTCGCGCAGCGAGTTGATATTCCGCAGGCGCTCGCCTACAGGGTCTGTATCAACATCAGCTTCGCCCCATAGCTCCATGTTTGTACGGCTGCGCAGGAATTGCCATTTTGCCCCTTGCTCCCACCGGAACATTGCTGCGGGAACAGCATCGGTAACGCTCTCGTCAGAATACCAGCCCGCCGAAATGACCGCCGTCGCATTGGCCCAGTTTTGCGCCTGAATGCGGGAACCCGGCGTGAAGAGGTAGTGGATTTCATTGAGCGACGAATAGCCCGTTGCAGAAAACGTCCACAGGTTCTCGATGTGCGTGTCATCGTGCATTGGGCGGTCGGTGGCAAAGACGCCATCATAAACCACCACAGCCGCCCGGTTACCACCTGCACGGAGATAATCAAGGGCCGCGTTTTCGCACGACTGGATTGCCGCGCCGACAACAGCCTCATCCTGACTGGCCGCGTCTCGCGCTGCGATATAGGCCCGCTCTTGCGGGTCGGCTACATAGTCGCGGGCGTAGAAATAACGCTGCTCTTTTTGCGGGTTGTACTGGCTCAAAACCCACTTGGATGATCCGCCATCATAAACCAGTCGCAGATACTCGCGGGTTGCGTCCAACTCGATGTCACCGCCGCCGAGGTCGATATTCCCAGACCCGGACTTGATAGTGATAGAGTCCGCCGCGTCCTGCGCGCAAAGCAACACCTCCATGCCATCGGTGCCGCCATTGATCGTCGCAAGGTCGTCTGACGTTCCGGCCTCCGGCTGTAGGCGAATAAGCGTGCGGGATGCCGTGATGGCACCGCTGGCAATCGCTATCTCGTCGCCGGAGTGAATGGTTTTGTAAAAGCCCCAGTCCCCGGTAATCGTCTCATTTGCAGCCGCAAGCGTGTCACCGCCACCGGCAGGGGTCGCAAAAGTAAGCACCCCGGCCCCGTCAGTCGTGAGGAATTGCCCGGCAGTACCATCCACGGTCGGAGCCGTGAAGGCACCCACAAAGGCTTGCAGGTTGGCGTCGTAGGCCAGAACATCAGAGCCGATAGCAACACCAAGGGATGTGCGCGCCGTTGCTCCGCTTTCCGTCACAAACTCAGAGCCATTGCCAATGATGACAGCGCCGTCCGAGGGGGTGAGGCCCGAGATGTCTTCCAAGTCGCCATCAAGCGAAAGCGTGTTGCCCGTAATTGCAAGGCCAGTGCCGAGAGACAGCCACTCTACTTGCGTATCGCTGTCATCCCAGAACATGAGCCTGTCAACGCCAGGGTCAGTTACGACACCCGAGAACGGTACCGCGCCAAGGGTGATGCTGGCAAAAGTCGGGGAGCTGGTCGTGTTGAGTGTTTGATCGCCCTGGAACGTAAAGACCGGGTAGAATGTCAGCGCATCAATCGGGATATTGTCCGCGCTGTGAGGCGTGGCGCTTTCTGCCGAATTGGTTGCGATAATCTTGATATCGCCCGCCGCGTCATCGACCCACACGACAGTTACGCCGTTGCTGTCGGCAATAGCGGGATTGGCGGATGCAGTAGAAAGCGAGGACTCCGTATAGATCGCGCGCGGCGTGGTCGTACCGGCATCGTATACATTGAGTTTCGCACCGGAATACGGGTTGCCGTCGCTGTCAACAAGCTGGCAAGTGATAGGCTTAGCGGCCATGATTGGCTCCGTATAAGGTTGTTATTGACCAGTTACTTGACGGGCAGACTCTTGCCCGACTAGGGCCGAAGATCCAGCAGAAAGGCGCGGGTCAACGCCCCGGCGTCGAGCCTCAGCAAGCAGGCGGCGCACCAGCGGATCGGATGACAAGTCGCCTTCCGAGTAGAGAATGCGGGCAACCTCTGCAATGGCTTCGTCGTCACCGCTTCGGATTGTTTGCGCCAGCGCTCTGCGACCCTCTCGGCCCCGCAATAGTTCCAGCGGGTTTTCCACAAGCTCACCAAGCATGTTGCGCAGGCCACCGGCAGCGGCGCGGCGGACCCGCTCCCGGCCTGCTGTGCGGGCATCAGTTTGCGAGCCAACTTCACGATTAACCAGCGTTTCAAAGCGGGATTGATCCATCTCCCGGTTGAGGGTTTCCATCAGCTCATTCGCGGCATCCTCACCAAGAAACTCTTGGACGCGAGCGCGAATAAGGCGGCGATTGATAGGCGCGGCAACATTGCCACCCTCCGTGATATTGCCCATGCGGCGCTCTAGCTGGTCAGCAATGCCAGACAAGAACATGCGGCGCTCCGTCTGGGATGTGCCGGAGTTAACAAACCGGCGCACATCACGAAGGCCCTGCGCGCCAGGGCGCAAAATGCTCTGGCCCATTTCAAAGGCTTGCTCATCCCGCGCGGCGCTGTGCCAGATCTGCGCAGCCTCCCGATATTCCGGGGAAGACGAGCGCAGAAAGTCACGAAGCTCCCGAGCGGCGTTAGAAATGGCCCGACCCTCCTCACCCGAGCCTTGACGATAAAGAACGCCCGCACGCTCCTCAGCCGTTCGAGCCAGAGCGCGAATATCACCAAGCCGGACTTGTGACGGAAATTCTCCTGCATCGCCGCCAAAATTGGCCAAAGCAACGCGGGGTTCCCCGGAAATCTCTGCTAGCCGGTCAGCCCTAGCAAACGTCACGTCTGCCCGTTGCAGGCGGCGGATGTTGCGGCGGACATTGGCTGATGCTTGCGGGTTCTGTGACAGGTCAACCATCACGTCATCAGCGGCATTAAACAAAGGCCTCGCAGCAGCGCGGACATCATCCAGCTGCATGAGATTGTCGATAGGTGTTCGCCCGCCCGATTCGGTGGCTGTGCTGACAGCTTGGGAGACACGATTTGCCCGGCCAGCGGCGCGCTCTGAAATGGCATCCTCAGCCACGTCTTGAGCCTGCCCACCAAGCCCAGCTATACCCGATGCCGTCTGCCGAGTGTTAGAGCCAAGCCTTTCGGCAAGAAACCCGTCACCAGAAAGCGCTGCAGGGTTTTGACGCAATTCACGTGTGACGCCCGAGCGGCCCGCGAACCGCACAGCTGCATCCGAAGCGTCGTCAACCTCATCAGCGAGCCTGCTACCCATCCGGCCAGCCTGCCGACCGACAAAGCCCAGGGATTCAGAAACAGCCGGGCCAAGCAACGCACCAAGCGCACCGCCAGCCGTAGCGCCTAGCGCCCTATCTCCAAGGTCGCCGTCAGACTCACCCGCGCCTGTAAGGGCACCAGCACCGCCGCCAACAGCAGCCGTGCGCGCTATGCGTCCGCCTGTCGTGCTTGCATTGCCGATAAAGCCGGAACCGCCGCTGACAGGAACAAGCGCGCCCCCAGTGGCCTCCGCGACAAAAGACGAAACCGGCGCGGCCTCACGATTGGAGCGGATCTCAGCGCGGGCAGCATCCGTATTGCGCCGATATGCTTCCCCAGCGTCGCCACCTGTCAACGCAGCGCCACCAGCAGCAGCGCCGCCTACCAGCTCATCCCCGAAACCAAATGTAGCGCCCTGCAAAGCGAGCTGAGCGGCTGGCATGGACTGACCCAAAGCCTGGCCGAAGTTCTGTTCTGCTATCGGCTGCTGCGAGACGTTGCCGACAAAATTAACCATGCCTTGCCCGATATAGCCCGCTGGATTGCTAACCATCTGGCTAAGGTCGCGGCGGAAAGCCTGGCCGCGCTGGTTGCGCTCATCTGCGCGCTCCTGAAGGCGAGAGCTATCCTGTGCCGCCTGCTCTCGCGTGACAAAGCCACCCGTTCCCGGCTCATCAGTGGGGATAAGGTCGCGCGGGTCACTCGCCTGCGGTGCCTGCTGTTGGCCCTCAGAGCGCACGCGCTGGATTTCGCGAGCCAAACGGCTTGCAGCCGCCGCGTCTCCCGCAGCATGGGCATTGCGCAGCGCTGTCTCTAGGCGGGTCGTATCTTGCACGGTTAGCCCCCGTATTGGCGGATTAGGTCGTCAATGCTTGGCTCTGTGGACGATTGCTGCTGCGGCGCAGATGCCGGGCGAGCCCCAAAGTCAGCAAATCGCGGGATAGCCTGCTCACGCGGGAACTGCCGCTCGTCGGCTTGCTCCTGGAAGCGCGAAAGCCTTTGCTCTGCCAGTCCGCGCTGCGCTTGATAGAGCTGCGCCGCACGACCGGAGAAGTCAGACCGTTGCTCTGGAGTCATGCGCTGGCCATTGACGATATTGTTGTATGCCGCACGCGCCCGATCCGGCACGCCTGCTGCATTTTGCGCGGTGGCGAACTCGCCCTCACGGACCGTTGATCCGGGGTCAAGCATCTTCATGAAGTTGAAGATCAACGCCAGGTCACCGGCTGCGCTTGGCTGGCTGATGGACGCTTGGACGCGGGCATAAGCATCCTCAATGTCCCGAAAGTCGCCTAGTGCACCCTCTGCGCTGTTATACAGCTCGTTAATCTCGCCATAGTCGGGGCCGCTCTGCCCCTCAGCTTCCATCCGGCTGGTGTCCGCATTCATGCGGGATGTATTGGCGTTCTGCTGGGAAATATCCAGCCCACGGGATTCAAGCGCGCGAGCCTCCGACCCTGCTTGGCCAATTGCCTGCCGACCGGAAAGCATGTCAACGCGCGTGTCGCTTTCGCCAAGCGTTTGCGGCCCAGTAATGCCCGCAAACAGCTCATCATCTAAGCCCTGAGCCATACGAACATGCGCCGTGAGGTTTTGATCGTTCAAGGGCTGCGAAAGCACCTGCTCGACCGTCAAACCAACGGATTCAATTGTTGGCCGGTTTTGCTTCACCCAAAGCGCTCGGTCCGCCTCTGGCATATCCAGAAGGGTAAGCGCTGCCGCACGCTGGCCTCGCAGTCTGCGCGCAGCGTCTTGCTGCTCTTGCGCACTCATTCCGGCAAGCGCCTGCTGTACCTGTGACATTATCTCTGGATCAGCCGAACCAATCGCCAATTGCCGCATTTGGTCCGCCCGAGATGCCTGCCGCTGCCCCGCCCCTTGCGCCGCGCGCTGCGCTGCCTGGTCCGGCGAAAGGCCCTGATTGATGCCGTCAACAACACGATTCAGCGACGGATTGTTTTCCGCCATCCCAGCGCCGCGGGCGGCGGACGTGATTTCCTCCGCGCTAATGTTTGACGCTGGAAGCCGCCCACCAACAGCACCAAGCTCGGGCTGCATCATCAAGGCGTTAATTTTGCCACGCGTGTTATCAAGGCCAATTGCTCGCTGCCGCTCCTGCGCAGCGCGCTGCCGGTCTTCCTGATCCTGACGATACCCTTGCGAGGCCATGAAGGCATTCAGTGCGTTTGCTGCTGGCATGTCAGCTCTCCTAAAATCCAAACTTGGACTTACCGCCCCAATTAAACGCCCCCAGGGCCGATCCGCCCGCCGTGGCAAGGTTGCCCCACATATCCGCTTGGGACTGCCCCTGTGCCTGCTGCGCGGCCATCAGGGCGTTAGCGCCGGACGTGGTGTTATTCATGACGTTCGAGCCGTAATTGCCTGCAGCCGTTGTGAGGTTATTTGTCGCCTGCGTCGAGGGCGAGCCCATGATTGTGTTGAGATACATGGACAGCGCATTCTGTGCCGAACGGTTGCCCGCCTCCTGGACCGCCGTTTGCCTCACACCGTCATACAAAAGCCCGCTATTGGCGAGGTTCGCATCAATCCGGTCGCGGTCCGTGTTGAACATGGTTTGAGCAAGCGGGTTGAACAGCGAATTGTTGAACCGATCCGCGCCACCAATTGAGCTGTCGAACAGGCCGGGCGTTGCAGGATTGGTCGCCATCGCGTTCGGGTCCGTGACGCCTTGGGTGTCCTGAACCTGCACCATCGGCTTGCCGGTGAAGGCCGCAAGCTGCTCTGCGGTCGGCAGCTGCCCGCCATTTTCGTTCATGTAGTTTTGCACGCCGGGCGGGCGAGATCCGCCACCAGAGATCGACCGCATCGGCGCGCGCATGTTGTAGGCGTCCATCGCGGCCGCATTGCCGTCGCGCGGCGCTCCCGCTGCCATGCCATCAATGCCCTGCGGGACCGATAGAGCGGGGCTGTAGGCCCGAACCGCTGCGCCGCCACCGGGAACACCGCCCACGCCGCCGCCCATGCCATAGCCCGCCATAAGGGCGTTCGTGCTGACGCCGGGGCTGGCCTGCTGGCCGACCGGATTGAAACCGAGGATTTCGCCAAGCGCATTGCGCTGCTGGATCTCGTATTGGCGGAACGGCTCATTAAGCGCGGTCTGCTGGTTGAAGATTTGCAGCGCCGTTGCATTGTTGGCGTCTGTCGCGTTCTGCGCTGTTTGCGCTGCATTCCGTGCCGCGCTCGATTGTGCCCGGTTGCCTGCAATAGACGCGCCCGCGCCAATAACCGCACTGCCGAGAATTGCCGCCGTTGTGCCGATAGCCATTAGATCAGCTCCTTGTAGTAGTTGCGTTCGCGTAGGCCATAGCCCCGGCGCGTGTAAAGCCTGTCCATCCGCGCATCAGTGCGCTCGTCAATCGCAAGAGAAATCATCAAGACGCCCGCTGCGCCCTTGCCTAGTGCCCAGCCTTCAAACGCATCCAGCAATTCGCGGCCATTGGCATCAGCAAACCAAAACAGTTCTTGAGCCACAGTGCCGCCGCCGAAATAGATCGGAGCCACCACGCCACCAAGAATGCCGGACCCGTTCCAGAGCAACACCGCATCATCTGACTGAGTCATGCGATCAAGCATTGCACGGGTTGCATCTGCGCTGAACGGACGGTCCCTCCAGGGCGAAAACTCATGAAAGCGTGCGCCAATCTCCAAGATGGCGTCAAAGTCTTCCGGCGTGGCTTCGCGAACGCTCATCAATCCGTCCGCACTGTGTAGGGGATGTGGTAATTGATTTTGCTCGCTGTGCCCGCGACCGCTTCCATCACGTCGCCCGCCTCCATATGGTCGCGTAAATTGAGATAACGAATCTCACCCGGAAGCATGGATTTGATAACCAGGCGCTTGGTTGCGTCCCCATCAGACCCGCCTGACGGGTAGATATAGAAAATGACATCAGCGACGCTTGAGCTGGTGTCGCCATTGGTGACGGTGCCGCCGTTCAAAATCCACGTTTGCCCGGTCGGGACCGTCAAGAGAGCCGCTGCCGAAGAGGCCAACTGACCCATAATTCGCCTTTGTGAGAGCGCCATTATCCGATCAACTCCGTAATCTCTTGCGGGATAACCCGCACAATGATGTTGCGATTAACGCACTTGAAATAGGTCTTCACATTCGCGCCGTTGAATGTGCCGCCCGCGATACAGTCAGCGCCACCGCCCGATGCTGCCGTGCTTGGCGACAAGCGAAGCCGGACCTTGACCTGACCATCCGATGGCCACGAACCAGAAAGCGGGTCAGGCACGTCCTGCACAAACGTATCCGCGTGCCGGATATTGATTTCACCGGACCATGAAGAGGGGACATAGCCCGTGTTTGCCGATGACCATGCCGGATAAACGTCATCATTTAAGGTGGCGACGGTTGTCCCGCCACTGGTCAAAATAAGGACTTCCTCTTGATGAGAAAAATGCTCGTACATGTCTCGGATGCCCTGGTTCTTATAGGACATTTGAACCTGAATCCGATCACCAGGGCGAACCGTGAAATCACCCGTGGTCAAAGACAGTGTCTGATAACTCGTCGCCGCCTTTGTCGGAGAGGAAACGCTTGGATCAACCCAATCCGCCGTAGCATCGTTTGCTCTCGCAACAATCCCCGCAAAATCGCCCGATGCTACGTCACGGCCTACAAAGTCCCGACCGGCGAGAACGCCAAGGCCTGGCGCTACAATTCCACCAGCAAGCGCAGCGATCTGCGCGTCCAGAGCGTCCAGCCGATCCGCAACACCAGCGCCTTGCGCCTCAGCCGCATTGACCCGCGTCACTAATTCCGCCTCTAGCCGCTCTTGCCTCTCCGTGGTCCCGTCCATGACGGTCTGCTGAATCTGCAGGCCGAACAGATCATCGCCGCCCTGCCCGCCAAGCTGCGTGGTAATTGCCTCGAAAAACCTGCGCCATTGATCGGCAAGCTGACCGTCCGCATCCACAATCGACGAGCCGAGTGGCGGGATGGCGTTCGGATAGCGGTAATTCCTCATGGACGGCTCCGGTTGGCATACAGCCCCGTTACCGTAGCAGGAACCGGATCAGATACCGCAATCTCGATCATGCCAAGTGGCGGGTTGAACCGGCCCAGGCTACCAAACAGGCAGCGATGATTATACTCGCCAATCTTGCCGAATGACCGTGAAACCTCTGCCGACCATGTCCGCCCGTTGCGCGAATGACGCATCATCACTTGAGGGTCACTGCCCTGTCCCGTGACCAGGCCGACGCCGGATTGCATCTCAACCACCAGATTGGAAATCTGAGGCCGGTTGTCCTCCACAGGGAACAGACATTGAGCGACGCGGCGAACCTCAGCCCCGTTATGCGTAAACACGTCCCTGTCAGCCGTGTAGATTGTGCCCGCAGACCGATTACCAACATAGGTCACACCATGAGCATTCAAGAAGTCATGCGCCAGATAACGGGCGTTGCCAATCTCCTTGCGGCGGTGCCAAAACCCTGTCAGCTGGTCAAAGAAGTAATCCCCAACACCGGGCAGATGCAGGCCAAGAAATTGATGGCCACCCCAGTTATGCGCCGACAACCGGATATCGCTCTTTGTCGTCACGTCCTCGATCAAGCGCTCAATCGGTGGCGTGCTGATAGCCTCAATACCCTGTGCAGCGCGATAAACCCGCCCATCATCACCCACCACATACAAGCCAAAGTCAGCCCGCACGATAGCCGCGTTGCCGACAATGCCTGTCGAGAACAAAGCCCCAGGCCGAGGGACAAACGGCGCATCCACATCACCCGTTCCAACATAGCCCCGGATCGTCTGCGTCCCCAGTGCCCAGATCGTATCTTGCCAGACCTCAACGCCTAAAAGCGGGTCAGCCTCATCAGAGGACGTGGCAAAAGCCGTATTCGCTACCGTGGTTGGATCACCCGGATCAGAGAACCAAAGCCGCCCGCTATCCTCTTCCGCGAAGATGTGGCGCTGCTGGTATGTCGCAACGTCAATGATGTTTCCCGTAGACGCCCCGACCGTGATGCTCGTCAGTGAGCCGGTGACCGTATAAGCCGTCCCTCCGGCAGCAACCACCATGTCAGCTTGAGACCCGGCAAAGTGTGCCTTGCCCGTCCCCGTGACCGTGCCAATCTCTGCAACCGTTCCGCCCGATGTAATCGTGTAGACGCGCAAACCAGCGCACACGACCATTTTGTCGCTCAGCAGGCCGTCACGCTGATCTATGCCCCGAATGGCACCGTTGAGGCTGGAAGCGAATGAAACCAAGCCAGGCACCGGCAGAAGGCGCGCAGGACGGTCATTACGATCCGGGGCTTGCTCGGCAAACCAATTTTCAAGCTCGACAGACGGAAACCCGTAGTCGTTGCTCTGATATGTCGAGAGTCCGAGCGGCAGGTATCCCATCAGTAATAAACCGCCGTCACCGGCCCGTCAGCCGTAGCGCAGAACCGGCGAATGGCCCGCATACCAAGGTCAGACAGGCCGACATATTGAACAGCCTGTTCTGCCCCCATCAATTCAGGAGCGACCTGGCCCGCAACATACCGGGAGTAGCCCTGCACCACACCGTCAGGGATTGCGCTTGTCTCCCAGAAGGCCAGCTCCTCAGACTCCAGAAAGGCTTGCACCTGATCAATCGTGTCCTCCACAATGTCAGATTCCCATGCCTGCGCGATTTGGTTTTCAGGCAAGCGACCCAGAATCCTTAGAACCTTGTCCCGCATTTGCGCTTTAGTCAGAGCCATCTTGCGTTCTCCAGATATCAGCGATGCACAGCAAATGCGGCGTATTGTTTGAAGGGGTCGCCCCGCCATTACATGAAAGCGCTGGCGGGGCGATCCTCATTTAGCCGTCATTGTCCGGGAGGAACGTGACGACGATTTCACCGGCACCAGCCGTAGCGGCAGTACCAGCGGCAACCAAAGTGGCTTGCAAGGTCGTGTCCGAGGCATAAGGGCCAAGGTCGTCGGACGTTGCCAGCTCATCAGCCGCGATCTTGCCTGCAGTCTGCAAGCTTAGATCAGTAGCGAACCCGTCACCGTCACCAGAAGTGCCAATGTCGAGAACATCAGACGTGCCAGAGTCAAACGCGGTCGAGACAATCACATAGGCATTGTCCACGATAGCGCCTGCAGGAAGCACGCCCAGGGTTACAGTTGTATCAAGGTCCGCGAAGGTGATGCCCTTGCGCAGATAGTGAAGCTGTTGAGTGGTGTACTCACGAGCGGGAGTGGTCATATCTCAGCCTCCTTAAGCCGTGTAGAAGAAGCCGGTGATCATGCCGTGATCCAAGTCATTGAAGATCAGCTTTTCAGCCGCCCACAGTGACTCGGTGCCCTTGCCGTACTGGAAGCCGTAATCGTCTTCCTTGCGCTCGGTTGCACGCGGGGTCTGACCCCAAGCGATACCAAGCGCCTGCGCACCGCAGAAGTAAGCGGCTTGCTGGTTGGCAGAAAGGCCAGCAGACGAGCCGGACAGGATTTCGGGAATCTCCCGGATAATAACGCCATCATATTCCAGATCACCGTCCTGGAAGACAGGGTTGGCACCGACATCACGCGGACGACCGTCGAGATTGACAGTCTCCATGTCCGCTTTCAGCTTGGCGAAGTTGTCCGAGCCGGTGAAGCAGATGAAGTATTCACGACCGCCAGCAACCCGGATCGGGCGGATGGACGGATACGTGCCTTTGACCCGGCGACGGGCCATTTTCTTCATCAGGCTGATTTCAGCGCGGCCCAGCTCATCGCCGGAACCAACGGTAGCCAGAGCGGTTGCCCAGGTGGCGTTGTAGTTCGACTCTGCAGCGCCAAACAGCAGGCGGTACTGGCCGCGAGCAGCAAAGGCGTTCTTCTGCGCCGTGGTCGCGTCCTGCAGATAAACCTGCTTGGCGTGGCCATTGAGGGCGTCATACGAGCCGGAGTTTTCAGCCGTGGCAGACAGGGCAAGAATAATCTGATCACGCAGATCGTCCATATCCCAAATCTTGAGCATGTCACGGGCCGCAGACTTCACGTCAAACGAACCGATGTGGGCTTGCTCCTTGTCAACAAGAACAGCGTGACGATGCCAGAACGGCTTTACGTCATAGCTGGAATTGGCAAGCGATTCCTCGTTGCCGACGAGGGTGCCGGTTCCCTTGCCGTCGCCATTCAGGGCGGAGACAAGCGGAATGTTGATGACCTGGCCCTTGTCGATAAGCTGGCGCTTGACGACGAAAGGCGACATGGGCGAGGTGCCCATATAGGGATTGAAGCCGCTCTCGCGAACGAACTCCTTGAAATACTTCGACTCGTATTTGGTAACAATCGAGCCGGAATTGATGGTCGTGGTAGCCATCTGATGCTCCGTTATCTAGTGAACACCTCGTCAAAAGCGTCTTGGTCCGTTTGGCCCGTATCTCCGACCACACCGCCACCCTTGCCCAGTGCCGGAGGCACCCTTGGCTTGGCTGGCTGCTGCATTAGGGTTTCCGTAACCTGCCCGGCGCTCGCCTGATGCTCTGCAATGATCCGTTCGCGGTATGCGGCAGGGTCTTCACCAATTTCATCAAGCAGTTTTTGGCGCTGGTGCCATTTCACCACCTCGCCCATGGGGTGAGGGTTCTGGATAATGGACTGAGACAACGCAGCAACCGCAGGATCTGCATTACAGGCCGCATCGAAAGCCGCGTAGGCCTCCGCTACAGCCTCAGAACCGTGCTGCTGCTCGGCAAACATCTTGGATGTCTGCACCCGCTGCGATAAAGCGACTTGCTCCACCATGGCGCGCTGTTGGTCATGGAACCCTTCCGGGTCTTCATATGGGTCAATCGGCTTGGGTGCCTCTTGAGGTTTTTCCATTTCTGCGAGTCGCTTCTCAAGCTCACCGGCCTTACGCTCGGCTGCCTGTCGCTTCTCGCGCTCATCAAGCAATGCGGAAATCCGCCCCGTAATGGCTTTATCATCGTCCCCCGGCGGCGGGGAATCAGGCTCCTCAGCCTGCTTTTGTTCGCCCGTCTCAGCTGGCTCCACTGCCTCAGCTTCCTGCGCTCCCTCTACCGTTTCCGGCTCCGGTTGCGCTTCACTCGCCTCGATAGCGGCATTATCAGCCTCGTCGAAAAAGTCTTCCAGGTTGTCTTCCGTGCTCATCTGTTTCTCCACGCCCATAGGTCGGCGGCACCATTATCGCCCGAGGCCCGGCGGCGGCATGGGACCATTACTGGTCCGCATCTGGTCTAGCGGCTGCCCAGGGTCGGGCGCGCGCGGGGTCATCATGTCCCCTGTCTTCTGTGCTGCATCAACGGCGGTCCCGATTGTCTCGGCTTTCGTCTTGATGGTCTCAGCGCGATATTTCTCGGTTTTGGCTTGCGTCTCTTCAACGTCCGCTTGCTCACCGGCCATCTTGAGCTGCATTTCTGCCTGTGCCATCGGGTTCTGTTGAGCCTGCTGCAGGCGCTCAAGAATCTGCTGCTTGTCCGTAAGCTGGCTAGCCATGATCAGAATGTCCGGCGGGATCGGCAGACCGGCCTGTGCCATCTGGCTCAATTGCTCGAACTGCTCATGTTGCAAGCTGATCGTGTCCAGTGCCGTATCAATGATGATGTCGACATCCATCCGCGCCAGAGCGTTTTGCACAATCGGCTGACCCGTTATCGGATCAATTCCCGCAAACACGTTCACATGCATAAAGCGGAACGCCTGCTCATCGTCCGTAACCCGAATGTATTTCTCTTCCGTCCAGAACTGCTTGGCCCGCGCCCACATCGCCTGATAGCAACGCAGCTTGAAATCATTATGAGCGTCAAACAGGGCGTTTTCTTCCGCCAAGCCTGCGTTCTGCTGTGCGATAATTGCCCGGCCTGACTGACCCTCAACGCCGCGACCCTGCAAGCCAGCATTCGGACCCTGAATGTCAAGCTCTGCCTTTGCTTCCTGCAACAGCTCGAAATTGCCGGATGTCTCAGCCTCATTGCCAAGAAAGCCCCAGTCCTGACCGAAAGTGCCCTCAGCCATCACCAGGCCGTTAGCCTTGGCAGCCTCCTGCTTGGCCTTCTGTGGGCTCTGAAACACGCCTTGCCGCGCCCACATGCGCTTGCTCTTCAACAAGAACAGCGACATGGAGCGGCGATAGTTCGTTTCGCTCTGCGGACCGATCATGTCCCGGACAACGCCATAGCGCTCATTGTCCCGCGTGACATACGCAGACTGCGCAATGATCGGGCAAGCAGGCTGGCCCTTCTCATCAAGGTAAAGGCTTACACCCTCTTCCAGGATTGCCGACCCGGTATGGTAGGCATAACACCACTGGCCCCGATGCTTGTAATAGCAAACCGCGATGCGAACGCGCTGCCGCTCAGGGCTACACCACAGCGACTCCGGCTTGTCGTCATAGTCATCATCGGCAACCGAGGAATCAACGCTCGCTTCCAGCTCTTCCTGCGCTTCCGGGAACAGCTCGACAGCCTCTTCCAGATCGTGCCAGTCCGAGTACCCGATATAGCGGGCATCCGAAAAGTCACCCTCACGAGAGCGCGGGTCATAATAAACCTTGAACCCGTCGATGCGGCTCGCCTTGATGTCAGCCGTTTCCGGGTCAATCACAACCTCAGCCGCCTCAATGCCCATCAGGCACATATCCTTAAAGGCGTTCGATGCCTCCCGGTCAAAGCGGCTTTGATGCTCGATATAGTCCAGAACGTCCGTTGCTACCTTCGCGGCACTCTCATCCTGTGGGTTGCGCGGATAGGCTTTCGGGTCCGTCCGGCCACGTTGCTCATACCCAAGCAGAAAGTTGACCTTGCGCTTGATCCGGTTTGACGTGACGACAGGCTGACCACGGTCACGCAAAACACGCTTCTCCTCATCAGACCATTGGCTATCCGAGAAGTTGTCATACCAATCCACGTCACGCCGCGACAGCTCACGGGCTGGCTGGTGCGTTTCCTCCGCAGACCGGAACATGGTCTTGAGCTGGTCCAGGGGCTTGCCCTGATATTCTTCCTCAACCATTGCCGCGTCATCCATCATAGCCATGAGTCAGACGCCTCCTGCTCTTGTGCTGCGTAGTCATTGAATTGAACCGGTGGCGGTGATGGAAGCGAAGCCGTCCAGGGGCGCGACATGCACCCATAACGCCATTCATCCGCCGCGTGGTCCTCTGCCGTAGTGTCCAGGTCTTCCGGTCTGCGCGGATCATGCTGCAGCGCCGGTATCGTCCGAATGCTCGCCCCACACGTGGAGAAGCAGTAAATCATGGGCCTGCCGTCAACGCCCTTCATTCGAGCGCGCATCTGATCCCAGCCACCCATTGCACCACGAACGCCAACACGGCGATTGTCAGCGCGACGCCATACAACACCCTCAAGGCGCATCCGGTCAGTCAGGCTCGGCCCGCCATCCTCAGCAAACGCCGCCGGGTCCATCACGCTGTACGTAATCGGCTCGCCCTCTTCCTCACGCTCTCGAATGCCCCGAGCGACTTCCTCAGCCGTGAGCTTCAATCCCTTGTTAGGCGCGCTCGCCCCGTACCATTCACGATAACGAACCATTGCACCGCGCGGGATGACACCCGAACCGTGAGGGTAATCCTCCGAGGCAACGGCCCACCAACCAACCGAGAACGGCGCTGCGCTGCCCCAGTCGCCAGATCGAAACCGCATCCAATGAGCCGGAATCTCAAATGGCTCAATTACATGCTTGGTCATCGACCAATCGTCAAAGAACGCACCTTCAATAGCGTTCCAGTCACCTTCTAGCCACGCCTTGACCAGCTCCTTGGAGCCAACCAGGTACAGCCGGTTCACATAATCCGGGTCACGCTCCAGCAGAACCTTGTTGTTTTGCACCCTGGACGGAATGAACACCCGCCGATGCAGCTGGCCATTCGGCAGAGTCACGTTGATGATTTTGTTCCCCGATGGGCACGGATCAACAAACCGCTCTTTAATCCATGCCTGACCAGGACCGCCAGGATTAGCCGTCAACAAAAGCTGAGGCTTCACACCCTTTGCAGACCGCATCGCACCCCACAGCCGGTCAATCGGATCAGGCAGGGGATAGTTGCCCGCCTCTTCAACCGTTGCGCCCGATAGGTTCTGACCCTGATACTTTTGCGCGTCCTGAGTGCTTTCCAGTGGTCGGAAACGCAATGTCCCGCCGCTGGGGAACACAAACTTCTTTTGCTGCTCTTTCCAATCCGCGCCGGTCGGGATGTATAATTCTTTCGCCCGCTCGATCAGGTCATCAGCCTGCGGCATCTCCTGGCGAAAGTAGACCTCGTTAAAGCCCGATCCGTAGTGACGCTCTCGCAGCAATTGCCGACCCAAGCCACCATCCGTCTTGCCGCCACCCCGAGCGCCGCCGAAGAGTATTTCGCTAATGGGGCAGTGAATCAGCGCCGTCTGCGGTCCCGGTTGTGGTGCCCACAGAACCTTCCGCATACTGCTCACCCCATTGCTCATCAGTCATCGGCTCATCACGAACCTCAAAGTTGACGTTCTCTGTGCTGACCTTGCTTTGATCGACCACAAGTCCATTCAGCTTGGCCGCATCCATCCAACATGCACGAGCTGCCTGCGCTCCCGCCTCACTTGCCATAGCTTCTGATTGCTTAGCCAGACGAAGCAGGTTTTCCGTCACATCTGCTACCGTCAATTCGGTGCGAACGGCTGCTCTCTCTTGCAGTTCTGCGATGCGGTTGCGAATGATATCATTTGCTTTCAGGCGAGAAGCGTTGTTGCGGTTTGGTTTGTAGCCCGCTGCGATATAGGCCGCGTCACCCGTTGCGCCCTTTGCCAGCTCCTGTGCAAAGCGTTCCCAGCGACCATTCTTTAGCATGGCCATCAGTACACAACTCCTGTCCGACACAGGCCGTAGTCATCGCTTACATTGCCTGTTGGGCTGTTGACATAAATGCGCAGCTCTTTGACCTCTCCGCCGTCTGTCGTAATGCGGTGTTCGATGATGCCGGGAGGAGCGCTTAGCGTGAGTGTTGCTGTCGTGGCTGTGTTGGCACTGGTGACTGATACGCCTGTTGCCTCATTGGTGACGCTGGCGATGGTTGAAGAGCCAAGCCAGTCCGTCCAGTCAACGGACACGTCTAGCGTTTCATTCTCATCCAGGAGGAAGGCGACACCATCAGCACGTTTTGCCAGTCCACGGCACACACGGCGATTGTTCTCCAGCATCTTTACCAAGCGGTCGGTCATGCGTCGCGATCCACTCTAGCAAACAAACCAGCCATGCCGCCGATAACGCTTGTTGATGCACCATCAGCAATAGCGGACATGCGCACATCATGGTTGTAAGGGATGATGATCGGGACCAAACCGTTAAACAAGCTGACCGTGCCAGAGCTGTCGCTCGCCTCAATCCATTGAGTGACAGGATACCAACCGGATTCATTCCATGGCTTGGTTTCCACCCGGCATTGAGCCCAAGAAGCTGACTTCTCCGTTACGCCAAAGGTTGCCTCTGTCATAATCCAAAAATCAGTTGCCGATATAGAGGTTGACGTTCTTTGTGTCTGTATCTCACCGGCGGGAATGATTGCGTGGACCGTTGTGGCATCATTCGGAACGCCATTGGTGGTCGCGCCGCCCTCATGGAAATAGATGTTACCCACAGCAGGAGCGGACAGTCTGGCGCGCGAGACCCGTGCCCGGTCCAGACCCGTCAAGGCGACATCAGTCCGACCATTCAGGGTCAGCGCCGTATCCGACGAAGCCGCAAACACAAGATCAGTGCCGCTAATCGTGTGGCCCTCGTACAGGTCCAGGGTTTGCGTTGTGTCTGATGTGCTGGAGGAGGACATGACAAGCGCCGTGTTGGCGCTCAATAGCGTCTCCTCAGTCTCACTGCCCGGCAGGGTTTCAACCGTGGCTTTGGCGGTGCCCAGTGTCAGACTTTCGCCCCACTTGCGCAGACTCTTGGCCTTGCCGGTGATGTCGCAAATCTTGCCGTAATCATTGCGAATTTGCTTGAGGGCGTGCCAAAGCTCGTAAGGGAGGGGCGGGACCGTCTCGACATCAAAGCTCATGACTAACTCCTGAACGCTTGCGCGGCTCATGGTCCCGATTGGCAATAAGCCTTCATGATGTGTTGGCCAGGCCGCGCAATTGAATTGGGCCGTCAAACCGCCCACCAGAGCGAGGGAGGAGACAAGCGGGAGGCCCAAACAGAAAGCGGCGCTAACCAAAGGCCGCGCCGCAATAAGTCCATTTTGTATTTATCGGCATACTAAGTGATTTTCTCTATGGGTCAACACGCTAATTGTGGGCTTTTGATATACGAAAGAACACCGCCAAGGCATCCGCCGCCTTGCGCAGGTCTGACAGCCTGCCCGTCATGATCCGGCGTGTGAACAAATTGTCCGCCGTTCGATAGGCCGGGAAACCAGCACCCCTTAGCGCCTCAACGCAGGCATCATAGAAAACCTTTGTCTTGCGCTCCCGGTCATCACGCCCTTCGCCCTCCTGGCCGCCGAGGAAAGCCGGGTCATCATAGCGCGGGGTGATCCGCTTTTGCCCCCACCCTGCAGCACGTCGCAGTGAGAAGTAATGCGATAACGCCTCACGCTGGGGGTTGGTTAGATCGAGGTGCACTAGCGGATCACCTATCTCCGCGCCGTCATAGGCTCGCTTCATGCGGGCCATCTCTGGCGTGGGCTCTACGCGGTTAACCTTGCGGCGCTCCGCTGTCGTGGTTGGCTTGGCGATCTTGCCGCTCTTGTCCCTGGCAACGCCGATCTTGCGCTTACGTCCTCTCGCCATGACCGCTCCCCCTCTTCGACCCGTGCCGGATGCCATCAGCCAGCCCAACCAGATAGGCCGCACAAACGAAAGTCACCGCCGCTAATGCATCATAGCCTGTGTAGTACAGGGCCAGTCCACCGCAACCTATCAGGCTTACAATCAGGATTCTAACTCCCATCACGCACCCTCCTCAATGGCGTTCATTCGCTCAGCTATCTTGTCTGCCTCCGCCCTGGTGAAGCAACAACCAAGTGAATTGCATGTCTCATTACGAACAATCCAAACCGGCCAATCCTCATCACCCTTGGCGCTGGCTGTCTCAGACTTGTACGGGCCTCCCATGCCGGTGTAACCCGCCCGGCGCGTCATTTCTTTTCTCAGCCATTCCTCATGGCGGTCTGTCCATTCCATCACTCATCTCCTCACTCTGTTCCGTCTACCAGCCTTTCGGCCCGCCTCAGCTCTGCATGACGCATGGTCAAAATCCGGTCAGCCTTCGATAGCAATTGGCCCGGCGTAGGCATCCACTTCTCATCCGACCGCCGCCACTCTGCACAGGCCTCCTCGATCACGCCCGGTGGCATGTGGCCCACATCGTCAAGCCAGTCCTTTGCCCACTCACGCGCCGCAACCGTATCGCGCTGCATTCGCGGATAATGGCCCGATAGCCGCTCAATAGCCACCGCGATCCGAGATGGATTCCGGTCATCAAGCTCTGCCGCCATCGACAATGCGCATTGGCGCACATTCGCCGCCAGGGCCTGATTCGTCGCCACCAGGTTCCGAGCCTCCTCCAAATTCCCGTAGAGCGTCGGCGAAAGCCGAACGATGCCTTGAGGTGTTGTCGCTCTTGTCGCTGGTACGTTCATTGGAAATCTCCGGGGTTTCAATACCGGCTTCACGCCGGGCTTTGGCTTCCATCACAGGGTCACGAAAATAGGCCCACGATTTGATTGACTGCGGGCTAGCGCGGGAAGCTCTGGCGCGAATGGCTGGCAAAACGTCAGCCTCCAAATCAGCACCGGCCTTCAACCATGCAAAAATCTCTGACGGGAGCAGCACCGCTGGACACTTCGCAGGATCAGCCATCGC
>Ga0316204_10004967_pt1 | contig 22853 bp, 17 predicted proteins | sample 6monrhotite_MG_2_FD_205661 | JGI IMG/M metagenome (GOLD analysis project Ga0316204, IMG submission 205661) | Microbial mat bacterial communities from mineral coupon in-situ incubated in ocean water Damariscotta River, Maine, United States -... | ecosystem: Environmental > Aquatic > Marine >... | reverse complement strand
GTGGCAGTCATTTGGTTCCAATCTTCATTACAAGGTTCTGGTATGGTAATTTTATAGCTCATGGTTGCTTATTTAAGTCTAAACTACTGCTGCAGCTATGAGGAAACAAGCCATAATGAGGGAACGCGCAGTTTGACTTAGGCAAGCCCATCGGACTGTAGAATTCTCTAGTAGGCAGCATTTCAAAAAACAGTATCTTGGGCACCACAAAGCAAGCAGATATGGCCGACAGCAACACTTCTAAATCATGGCTGAAAATACTGATTGAACTGGTTGAGGTCTATTTCAAAAGTTCTCGTTTAAGCAACAGAAAGCGAACATGGCATCAGCATGTCGTACCCTATGAAAAGGCTTGGGCGGTACGCCGAGAAGGTAACAAGCGCATCACCTCAAAACATAGAAAACAAGCCACTGCCATAAACAAAGCCAAAAGCCTAGCAAAAAAGCATAAAGCCGATGTCATTATTCATAGAGCAGATGGTACCATTCGCGACCGAATTAATTATGACTAAAACCCCAAGCTATGTTGAAAAAGTTGCGTTGGAGTGATTATGTATTTGGGGTTTTTCTGCTGCTATTGCTCATACCACAAACTCGAAAACCAATTCAGGTGGCGGTGAATAAGGTTAAAGTTATGGTTTGGTCACCTAGTGTTGAGGGGGTTGAAGATCAAGCGCAATTAGCCCCTTTTGATTATCAGGTATTGACTTTAGATGGAGCACCAAAAAGTATCGGAATCGCAAAAGGCAAGGTAACCTTTATCAGTTATTGGGCGACTTGGTGTGCGCCTTGCTTGGCCGAACTGCCCAGTATTGAAAAGTTGTACGTCGATTATGGCGAGCAAATCAATTTTGTTTTATTGACGAACGAAGAGTCAGAAACCGTAAAGACCTTTCTTAAAAAGAAACCCTATACCTTACCCATTTTCATACCCAGAATGGCCCCACCAGAGTTGTTGTTAGATAAAAGTATTCCCACCAATTACCTCATAGACCAAAACGGTAACATCATCATCAAAGAAACCGGCGCGGCGGATTGGAATAGTAAAAAGGTACGAAATATTATAGATGACTTATTGGAAAAAACGAACTAGGTCCTCACCTTAATTAAGGGGAGGTGGCATGCGCATGGCGCATGGCGGAGGGGTTTAATTTTACAGCTCAATTCTTATTTTTTATAGGCTAGCCAGTAGTTTTAACACTTTACAGAATTTTCTGTAGCAATTCATACGACGAAGTGTTAAATTCAAAAGCCCATTAGGTTTGCAAATCTTGATTCCCCCGAGTCTTAATTTGCTACTGCCAATGAGCTTGTTTGGTTGAACTAACTCAAGCAGTAAAATAAGACTATGGAAGAACAAAAGGCAATACCTACAAACAGGTATTTTTTTAAACAGAAAACTTAAAAATACCCACGAATGGGGATTAATTTGAATTGATATATCATGTTATTTCGTTTAAAATTTTTGGATTGAAAACAAAAGAATTTTATCATTTCGCAAATTTGATAAGTATCCAACAACCAGATAAAACAAATTGGTGTTGGGCAATATGTTTTGAAGTTTTAGCGAAACAATTTGTAAATACAAGTCTTTCTTCAATGAATGCCTGCAATTTTGTTTTGGATTATTTAAGCTATACGAATAAGAAAAGTGTAAAGGAAAATTTTTGCGAAGTTTTTTTATTAAATACTACTGAAATTCCTGATTGGGGCGATGTTACTATTAATGAGGAAAAACACTTAGTCTCATTTTTAGAAAACTATGGTATAAAAATTGAAAAACAGCGTATTGAAGAGCTCGACAATAATGAATTGTTTAAGTTAATAATTGAATTATTATTTAAAAAAGGGCTTCCCTTACTTACAAAAAAATCGCAGGGAGTCAATAGTTATTCTCACTTAAGACTAATTACGGGTTATGGTATTTATAAAGGTTGTAATTATGTTTTACTCATGGACTCTCTACTTGAAAATGAAGTTTACATGCCAATCTCTGTATTTAGGGAAACGTTATCTAAGATTTGGATAGCAACTATTGATGAGAAGATAGAATTGCCAAAGTTAGTTGAAGATATTGATACCAAAAACGAATTAATACATTTTGAGAATTTAATTAGTGTTTTTAATAACAGTAGGGAGTTTAAAGCAAATTTGAACCCAGTTCTTTTTTTACAACAAGAATTGGACTTTTTAAGATTTGGTTTTAGAAATAATTTTGATACAACTGTTGACAAAGCACTGGAATTCTTAGTAGAGAAATCTGGCGTAATTTTTTGTAATGCTCATATTCCTAAGAATAAACATATTTCAAAAATTGCTTATGAAATACCCCCAGTAAAGCTTGAAGAAATTGAAGAGCTTTTAGAGAAAATGAGATTGAATAAGATTAATGGAGGGTTGTTTTTATTAGAAAATGCTATGGTTCAAGTAGATTCTAATAGAGATTCAGAGTCAATGGATGATTTTAATTTTGAAATACTTGCGGTAAATAATGAAATACTTGAAAAGACGATAACGGTAAAAAGTAATAAACAATTGAAACAACAAATAATTAATCATTTAAAATAAAAACATGGCACACGAAAATTTAAAATTTAGACTAGACATTAATGATAATATAGAATGGCAACCAATCTACGCTGCCCAGGAACTTCAAACTTTTTTTGTCATCTACATTAAATTTATTGAATATCTAGAAGATGTTACTTTAGACTTAGGGCGAACAGCTAGCTATACATATCAACTAAGGATTCAGAATTTTAGAGGACCTATCAGCTTTGGTCTAAAGGGAACACCTCAGCTTGTAAATGTAGAAAATCATAAAGAATTTTGTTTAAGACTGAATATTCCTGTGATGGCATTCCATGTAAATAATCATTCTGAAATAATAACGCAATGTTTTGATAACAAGGTTCAACGAAAAAAGCTTTTAGAAGTTAATACCACCATGCATATTCCAAAAGATATTTATAATGAAAATGACCCGATATCGTCAAAATATTTATTGCCTTTTAAAGCAGAACGAGATGGAAATACCGCAATGGAACTGGGAAGAAGGAAAATGGGAACAAAAGATAAATTTGAGACGTATGATACTAGTGGATTAGCCGGAAAACCCAATGGTATTTGTAATCCAAACATAAGTATAGTAATTTAAATCTTAGATGCAATCAAAACTCTTAGTTCTATTCTTATTTTTCTCTCTTAATTTCTATGGTCAAGAAAGTCTGGATAGGTTTTTCTATTTAGTTGATATGGGCAAATATCAAGAGGCACGAAAACAGTTATCGAGATTACCTGCTCAGAAAGAATTTGAAAAATATCTAGAAATTCATGAGAATGGTTGTTTCCCAAATGAAGAATCAACTGATACATATTCTAGTCTGAGTATAGATAAGAACCTACAATTACTTCTTAAGGGTCTAACTGTTTATCTAGAACATGGTGAGGAGGTAGAAGCAATTGATTTTTTGAACCAGAGCCTTAGACTCTCGAAACTTAGAGGAGACAAAGTTTTAACCTGTTGGACTTTAAGATATTTATTAGAGATTTATGAAAGGTTCAATACAGTTATAAATGATATTTCTTACAAAGACTACATTAAACAATTAAAACTTTATGCCTTTAACGAAAGACAGAAATCAATTGCAATATTATTTGAGTATCGAATAGGTCAACGTTATAATTACAGGGATAATAATTATAACTTAACTACATACCCAAAATTTCGAAAACTTTTGAAAAACTCTTTTGATAGCCCTTTTTTAAAAGCAAAAAGGGACTTAACTCATTTTGTACATCATTTAGAGTTCAGCAAAAACTTAGATAGTAGCTCATATTATCTGACACAGGTATTCAAATCTCTTGAACTGTCTACAGGTTTTTTTGAGAATGAACGATTAATAGCTGCTCAAATCAACAAGGCTTCTTATTTCAATGAATTGGGAGATGCTGATATAGCTATATCGCTACTAGATTCTTTAAACATTTCTAAAATTAATGGACATTTGTTTAGACTACTTGAGAGCTATTATTATTTAAAAAAAGCTGATGCATTTTTAATTCAAAAAGATTCTTTGGCGCATTGTAGAAATCTAGTAGAATCATATTTAATTGACTTTGATATTACCCAGGGTAAAAATGCAAGAATAGTTTCGGGACTTGCAACCAAGTTTCAAACTGCCGAAAAAGAAAAACAAATACTTGAAGAACAACAAAAAGTGCGTACCAATCGCAACTGGCTTATTGCTGCCGGTATCGTTCTTTTATTGGGAGCTGGTATCGCATTACTTCTCCAAAAAAACACCACTAAAAAACGCTTATTGGCCGAAAAAGAAACCCTACTAAAACAAGAACGCGTTGATAACCTGCTCAAAGAACAAGAGCTGGTAAGTATTGATGCGATGATTGAAGGTCAAGAAAAAGAACGTCAACGGGTAGCAAATGAACTTCATGACGATTTAGGCAGCCTGATGGCGACCATTAAACTTCATTTTGATAATTCTAAAATCAGCAAGAAAGACCCAGCGCTAAAGAACGCCCAAAAACTTTTAGATGAAGCCTACCAAAAAGTACGCGGTATGGCCCATAGCAAGAATTCGGGAGTTATGAGTGACCAAGGGCTTTTGCCTGCCATTAAAAAAATGGCTCAGGTGATTACGGAAACCAATGCCTTAGAAGTGGTGGTTGAAGACTTTGGTATGGGGGACCGACTAGAAAATTCTTTAGAATTAAACCTCTTTCGCATGGTACAAGAACTGGTGGCCAATGCCATTAAACATGCAGAGGCAAGTAAAGTAAGTATTCAATTGACCCAACATGACGACAACCTGAATATCATTGTAGAAGACAATGGTAAAGGCTTTGACCGCTCAACAATTGAAACCGGTAAAACCGGTATGGGTTTAACTACCATTGAAAAACGTGTAGAACATTTAGAGGGCAACTTTACCGTAGATAGTATTTTGGGTAAAGGCACCTCCATTTTAATTGATATACCCGTATGATCACTGTAGCCATAGCCGAAGACCACCAAGCCCTAATAGATGGTATAAAATCATATGTAAAGTATGAAGATGATATCTCTGTGATTGGCCATGCTAATGACGGTGAAGAATTGCTCAAATTGGTACGACTCAAACAACCTAAAGTAGTGCTTTGTGATATTCGTATGCCCAAGTTAGATGGTATTGAAGCCACGAAAATGATGCTCAAAGAATTACCCCATACCAAAGTAGTGGCCTTTACCATGTTTGACCAAGACGATGCCGTAAAACAAATGCTGGCTGCAGGGGCGCAAGGCTATATTTTAAAGAATAGCAGTCTTGAAATTGTTTTAGAAGCCATACGCGCTGTTGCAAGTGGTAAAACCTACTACGACAAAAAAATTCACCTGCCCGATGCTGAAAAAAACAGCTCTAAAAGTGTGCTCTCCTCTCGGGAGCGGGAGATTTTACAATTGATTGCCAAAGGCAGAACGAGCCATCAAATTGCCGAAGAACTTTTTATTGGCAAAAGCACTGTAGATACCCACCGAAAAAACATGATTCGAAAACTCAACTTAAGTGGGGCGGGGGAGTTGCTGCGGTATGCGGTGGAAAAGAAATATGAGTTTTGAAAATCCCTATCTATGGGGATTGTTTTGAAGACAAGTTATTATAACCTTGTAAAGGGGTTTTATCACACTGATTGTCAGAAACTTCTGTAAACAAAAGCCGTAGAATTTTTAAGGTTTTTGTATACTGAATTTCAAAAACACTACTGTAAATTTAAAGGACTCCCCCTAACATAATATTGATAACCAAAATAATCATTTAATTAAGAAATTATGAAGCTAAAAATCGGATTATTTCTTGTGCTAATCCCATTTATTGTTAAAGCACAGACTGAAGAGGAAACTGGGGATTATAGAACAATAGATAACATTTCATTAAACAGTAAAGTATATACTGTTAAAGCCAAGTACGACAAAACAGATTTTGCTCTTAAGATTTGTACAAAAGATAGTTGCTATGGTCCAACTCAAGATTTTTCTAAGAAAATTTCCTCGGCTACTTTATCAAATGCGGTAATTAATTATGTGAAGTCAGATATTGATACAACCCTAAACGATACTTTGGTGTCAACTACGGAAAAAGCATATTTAGATCAATTGCTAAATAAGATTAATGATCTAATTGAAAGTGATAAAACTGAAGCTCAAAAAACTTTAGAGGCCGTTGATAAAACAACAGATATTAAATCAGGAAAACTTAAGCTTAATAAAATTGTAAATTTTGAAATTAGTAGTAATCCTAATCAAGAAAGAATAATTCAAACAAGCGAACATGTAGGTGATACTTTGATAATAAAGGAAGCTTCATTACAATTTTTCAACAATAAGGCGACTACAATTTTTATTCAGGCAGAGCTAGTCAATGGAGACAAAAAAGAACCTTTAAATTTTTTAAATAATCAATTTAGCATTCCCCTAAGGGCCTTTACTTATGATGGATATACTCTAGTTAGTAAAACTCAAGATAATGAGTTTATTAGAGTTGATATGAATGATGTATTTGATTATGTAAACGATGATTTTTTTAATTATTCAATTGCCAACAGTCAACATGTTTTAAAAACTGATGACCCGAAGAATTCAACACAACTTATTACTCAAAGAAGATTTTTTGATTTCTTTACTGCAGTTATTTATTCTGACGTTATGGGTTTCAATACTGAAAATAGTAACTCTTTATTGAATGCTCAAGCTACTTTATTGGTGCCAATGAATCAAAGAAACACCAAAAAATGGACGGCTACAAGACAGTTTTTAACCATTGCCAACATCGCACTTAATAATAGTTTTGAAAACGAAGAGCGTTATATTGCCTTTTCAGATTCCGAAAATGTGAATCATTTTGATTTATTAAGAAAGAATAATTTTTATGGAAGAATCGCTTTGGATTTGATTACTTATGAATCTAAAGGATGGTTTTTAAACACTTCTTTAGGTTATAGTACTGCTTTTTATAGAAGTGGATTTAGATATACTCAAACGGTTACGGATGGACAAGACATCACAACTGATGGACAATTATTTTCCCTGGGCCATGGGCCTTATCTAAATTTTGAATTTAGACCTCAAACAAATTTTGGTGCAGATATATTTTTAGGGATTGAAGATCTAAATTATAGTGACACACGTGTTGTAAATAGCAGAGATTTTGGAAAAGATATTTTTATTGAGGATGGGAAAAACCATTTTTTGTTTCAGCATAATTTAATTAATGTTTCAGCAAATTTCTATTGGTTAACAAATCCTTTGAAATCTGCAGGAGGTATTTACGCAAAAGTAGGCGGCGCTTATCATACCCCAAGCAATAGTATCTTTCCCCAGATTTTGGTGGGCTACGCTACCAACCTAACATCATTTGTGAATAGGTTTAAACCCAAAGCTGATGTTGATGCCAATCCAAAAGAATAAGCAAAGTAGACTCTAATTTGTTAAAGACGATAATTATGCCAATTCCACAACCACCAGAAGAATTTCCAATTATAAATGCGCATGCGCATACCTTTACAAAAGACCATACTCCCAAATACATTGCCAAACGGTTTATTCCTTGGCCCCTATATTGGATACTTGAAACGAGCTTAGTACTTCCCATAATCAAGAAGTATTTAAATAGAAATAAAAAGAACTTTAGTCATTCGGGTAAATTAAGCATCTGGAATGCGTATTTAAGGGAAAAGACATTTACTGAAAATGCTGTTCTAGGATTTTTAAGAAAGTTTTTTTTAGTTGCTATTTGGCTCGTCTTCTTATATTATGTGCTAGATTTAATTAAACCACTTCTACCACAAAATTTAATCTGGAACTGGTTAAGTAATCTCCGAATTAAATATTTGGACCCAATAATGCCAAATGAATTTCATGGCATTTTTAAAGTACTGATTTTATTAGGGATTTTACTAATATTTCAAAATATTAGAAATGGAATAAAAAAAATATTATGGGCCCAACTAAAAAAAATAATTGGAAAACAGGAGTTAGAATTCCTACTTCGTTATATTAACATTGTTCGTTTTGCAAATAAAAAATGGCAGGCCAATATTTTTAACGATTTAGAGCAACAATATCCACCAGAAACTAAATTTGTAGTACTACCAATGGATATGGAATTCATGGATGCGGGGCCAATAAAAAAACCGTATCTAGAGCAAATGAAAGAATTATTTCGTCTGAAAAAAAAGAATCCTAAGGCTGTATATCCTTTCATCTTTGTTGACCCAAGAAGAATGGTTGTGCCCACAACGGATACTTCTTTTTTGACTAGAGTTTCTAATTGGTTTAGTAAAATTTTGATTGCTATTGGGGTCAAAAAAAAGCCTAAGATTTACCCAAACGTTTATGGTAAAGATTTCTTCGACTATGATGATTCAAAACCTGAGAAGATTGTTTTAAAACCATGTTTAATAAAAACCTGTCTTGATAAGGGCTGCATTGGTATTAAAATATATCCGGCATTAGGCTATTACCCATTTGATGAATTACTGTTACCCCTATGGTTATACTGTGTTCAAAATGATATACCAATTACAACGCACTGCTCAGTAGGCCCTATCTTTTATAGAGGAGATAAAAAAGAAGAATGGGATAGACATCCAATTTTTGAGGAAGCTGTTGACAAAGATCCATTAGGGAATCAAATCATAGAAAACTTAAGATTAGGTCAAATTAAAAACAAAGATTTTCAGCGAAATTTTACTCACCCGCTAAATTTTGTATGCTTACTAGACGAGTATTGGCTAAAAAAAGTTTTAGATAAGTATAAGAATTCTAAGTTGAATAAAATGTTCGGTTACCGAAACGGAAATTTAGATAGAAACTTGAGCAGTTTAAAAATTAACTTGGCACACTTTGGAGGCTCAGAAAATTGGGATCAATTTTTAGCACAAGATAGATACCCTTTAGCAAACAAAATTATTAATAGTCCAAAAAAAATGTTGAACCTTTCTCATGAGATGTTAGATGTAGATACCTTTTATCCTTTATGGCATTATGTTGATTGGTTTTCGATTATCTCATCAATGATTATGCAGTTTGATAACATTTATGCGGACATTAGTTATACCGTACATGACACTAAATATTTGAATTTATTATCTGAAATAATGAATCGCCCAAAGGCAGAAGAACGACTACTGTATGGGACAGATTTCTTTGTTGTTAGTAACCAAAAAGCTGATAAGCAATATTGGATTGATATGAAAAACATCTTATCAACTAGAAAATGGTATATGTTGGCAAATAGAAACCCAAATCGATTTTTAATCTCTACAATCTGTCCAAAACTTTAAAAATTTCAACCATCGCCAAAGAATCTAACTTGCAATAAGCCAAAAGGTCTTTTCGTATTCTTTTTTTGTCTTCAATGGAGATATCATTGAAAACCATTTTACCCCAAGTATCCATAGCCATAGTGCCATCTTGAACATTTAACTGGTCATAACTCAACTCGGGCACGAGAACAGGCAGTACTTTTTTAATGGATGATGACCCTTTAAACCGATAATCGATAAATTCTTTTTGAAAAGGCTTCTCTAAATCAAAGGTATGCTCGTTGATATAGGTTAAATACTCTTTAAACTCAGGTATCCATTCCATCATGCGGTCATTAGCAGCATTTTCATATGAAGCATGCCAGGAGATAAACGTTCCTTTCTGACCTGTAAATTTTTGCATTTGTTCAACCATAGCTCTTGGAAACTCCAAATTATCCGCTAGATATTCAAAATGAGTTAAATCTCCAGTTTTAGTTAAGGTGTGAATACTTACTTGAAATGGAATCTGTTCAAAAGGTTTGGTGCCGTCCAACTTGGGGACAGCCGAACCATAGGCCTCATAATCGTAAAAATGTAGGGGAAATTCTAATGCATTAAGCTTTGTGCTAAGGGCAACTTTATCGATGATGGCTTTACCTTCCTTGAAGGATTCCAACTGTTTTTGTTGGTAGCTAGACAGCTCAAAATCAGTTGGTATTTCTTTAAAACCTAAGGTATTTAGGTCAACTAAAGCTTTTATTTTTTTCTCTGAGATTCTTTTAAATTCATAAATTGATGGATTGGGCACATTTGGATTAAAAATGGTAAAAGCATCACAATGGTTTGCCTTGGTCTTAGTAAGACAAGAACAACTACTGATTTCTATATCTTCTTTTGAGATTAATGATAACGCATCATTGATTTGAGATGTAATTGTATCATAGACATCATCAACTTCTTGGGTCACCTCAGTGATGGCAAGGAACTCATTTGGCATAATTGCTCCCTGTTTTGTATACTCACTATTTACATGTATAACAGTGCACTTAACCACCTCTAAACCATTCTGCTCCAACACATTTTTTTGAAAGCAGAGATCAAAAACATGGTCATGTTTTTTGCTTCGACTCACTTTTGAAGATGATTTTACCTCGTATAAATGCCATGTGCCGTTAGCCAACTTTTTAAGCACATCAATACGCGCATACAACCCACTTTCGGTTTCAAATGAGGGTTGCAAAAATATACTTGCATTTTGTTCTAAAGCTTCCTTAGTTTTAACCGTTGAAACAAACTCAGGCAAATCAATAGGGTTTTCAAATAAAGCTGCTGCATAGATCTCTACCTCATAACCCTCTTTCACTAGTTTTTTAAGGAATAAAGACTGTTCTGCTTCTGGATATTCATTTGGTCTTCTTTTTTTTAACCAAAGACTTTCCTGGCATTGTAGGTAATGGACAAAGTCGGTTTTAGTGAGTTGCATTATTGATTTTGTTTTTTTGATTTTTCAAACCCAATCTGCCAAAAATACATATCCACTATTTTCATAATGGGGTATTGTGGATGAAGTTTTTGTATGTTTTTAAGTTCAAGTTGATTGGACTCAACAAAGGTGAAAAGACCCTTCAAACTTTTCTTTTTTAAGGTTTTAAATGTATTACCCTGTTTTTTGACCCCATCAACAAAAAAACGGTCAAAAGCAGGCAAACAACCTAATGTGCCTAGAATAATTTTACTGATTAGGGTGTCTGTAGGTGTGACATCGTGGGTGGTTTTATAATAGGATGAAAGCTCCTCTATTAGATTGAGTATTTTCTTTAAGTTATGAAGAGCAACTTCATGCTCTAAATCACAGCGCAAAAACCAGTATTTTTTAATGATTTTAACGGCATCAACGTGGACTAAATAATCTCGTTCTAATAATTTGCTAGAACCTCTATACATGCCCCAACTGGCCAAGTAAAACCCTAGGTGCAGACTAAGTAATTTATAATCTTCAATTTTCCCAAAGGCTTCATAACAGTGATTCCAAGAATTGTATCTTTCAAATTCTTGATTATTAAGTCGTATGTATTTTTCTATGATTTTCTTCATATATATTTTAAAGAAACAGCCTCCTGAATAACATAGGTGTTAATCCAATTTAGATTTTGAACTTTTAAAAATGACTCTACCATAGATGTAAATTGTTTTGTCGGGTTCAACATGGAAACTAAATTAGAAGTATTAGAAACAAAATTTATTCTGGCCAAAGCCTTCACATCTTTTCCCGAGACTTCTGATGTTAAGCTATCATAGTTTAATTGAGCTTGGTCAAAGTAGTTTTTCATTTCTTCATATATCCGGGATCTGGCCTTTTTTAGTTTAGCACTGTTTAAGTCATAAATGAGTATCGAAACGTGAGCTCTAGTAAAACCTATATCTGAATTGTCGTTTTGACTGGGTATGGCAATTGTGCCATCGAAACTTAATAATTCAACATCTTCTTTTCTACATGGATCTAATAAAATAGGACGCTCAACAGAAACATTAAAATTTTCATTTAAAGCTATTTTACTCTCAGTAAGTAGTGGAAAATAATTGCCCTTCTTTTGATTTGGTTTAGCACCTGCTAGACGCAAATTGAAGTACTCATATGATAGCCACCAATATCCTGCGTTATCCGTAGTTGTCCGAGCTTCAGCATAACTATGTTTACTTCTAATTAAGTGAACCATTTTTTTGGGTCTAAAATGCTCAACATAGAAATCGGAAATAGCGGCATAACTTTCAGTAAACCAACACTTACTGTTGCCTATTCGTTCAAAGTGTCTCTTAATTTCATTCCATTTTTTATTAGCTGGGGTATCCAGATAATCTTTTATTTCTTGAATTGTATTAAGCTTCTTTAAATTGGTTAGCTCAATTTGAGAAGTTTTAATATAACTCTTTGGTTTGTTGAATGCATTATTTATGAACCTCATATTTATTCAGGAATATTTCGGTTCAACTTCTGTAGAATACTATCCGATATTCTCTGACGCTCTCTTTTTTCTTCTTCGGATAAATCTATTCTTTTATAGTCTTCAAGATTATCTAAAGCTTTAATGAACTCCTTGTAAAGTGGATCATCAAATGGTTTATTAAAATCAATATCATTTAATTCTTCATTCAAGTTTTTAAGTCGTTCGATAGTGTCATCATCCGCCTGGCCATTATCAATTGATAACAAAAGTTTTCTCCTTTCAATAAATTTATTGAGTGTATTCTGGTCTAAGGTTGTACTTAAATTAAATATTTCACTAGTTAAAATTGCATCAACACCCTTACCTTTTAAATCTTCCTCAGCAAAAGACCATCTAGGCATTTCTTCAGGCAAATGAATACGTTTTTGAAATAAAATTACTTGCTCCTTATTAAGACCAGATATAAAAATGGGGTCATGTGTAGTCATTAGAATATGACTATCTTTTTGTTTTTGAATATGGTTTATAGTACTAATGTATTCGTATTTCCATTTTGGATTTAAATGAGTTTCAGGCTCGTCAAACAGACAAAGCACATCAATTTCATCAATTAGATTTACAAGGCTGAATATTGTCAAGGCCTGATGCTCCCCATCCGAAATTGATTCATACGGTATAGGTGATTCTATCCCATCCATTTTAAGCATGATATTATCTAGAATAAACAATTGCTCATCATTTGGCAAATGGCCAATATCATTTTGAGCACTGTAAACGTTTTTATTATACAATACCTTTTGCCTTCTTTTCCACGGAATGGTATATTTATTTCTAAGCATTAACTTTTCAAAGTACTTATATAAACTTCCTGCATCAGCAGCCATTCTTCCAAAGACCTCAAAATTTTCTACCTTTCTTAAATCTACATCTATAGATATTTCATCAGTTCTTCCTCGTTCTTTTGAAACGCTAAAATGCTCTTTTAAACTATTGATGAAATTTTGAACAGCCTTATCAATAGGTATTTTAAACTTATTTCGATATTGAAAACGAATAGTTATTCTAAAAGATTCTATGGATTCAATACCAAACTTTTCCTTGAAAATTTTGAGTTTGTTTATTTTGATTTCCTCTGTTTCATTGGGATTGCCATATATCAAGAAATTAGATAAAACTAATGCACTCGTAGTGTCATAATCGACAAAATGAAGACGATTATCCCCTATGATTTCGCCCACATTTTTTTTAATGTTTATAGCGGCTTGCTCCAAATAAAACAAATCCATTCTTTTGAAAGGTAGGCTCAGTGATTCATTTTCTCCAGAGGAATAGCCCCATATACGTTTTGGTAGAGCATAGCTTCGGGATTCTCCCGTTATTTCTATTTCTTCTAGATCATTTATTAGAAAGTAATTTGGTTGCTGCCTTTGATTTTTTATAATTTTTATATGGTAATGTTGCCCTGAAATAATTGGATTATCATTGAAAACTTGCATAATTCCTCCTGCTGCCATAAAGGGCTTATAGTATTCAATTTCAAAAGATTCTATTGGTATCTTAAAACTACTAACACTAGTATATTCAAATAAATGACATTCCAAATAATAGAAAATATCGGCAATAGCCTCCAATACATTTGACTTTCCACTTCCATTTGGACCTACGAAACAAAGAGGGTCAATAGTGTCTGACTGTAAATTCGGTTGAAAGTTTATTTCAAAACCTGCTTGCAAGCTCTTATAAGGAACGTTTATTTTAAGCCTTTTCAATTTCATTTTTCTATCCCCTCCCTTAATACCACCTTACTTAAATCCAACTCTCCTTTAAAAGAATCTTGACTTAGACGACCGTAAAGGTTTTCTAATTCGGTAAGATGTTTTTGATAGAGTTCTTTGGTTTTCTCCACACCTTTGACAATTTCAACAAATTTCTCCTGTTTTTCCAAATTAGGAGTGAAGACATCAAAGTTTCTTATATCGGTAAAATTAAGTCCTGATTTGACGCCGTCTTTATCCTTTTTCTGAATCATTCTATTCCCAAAGGGCATTGCAAAGTAAAAAGCGGCGTAAATTGGATTTAAACTTTTCTTGAGCCTAATCAATGCTAAGTGTTGATTGATATATGCATCGCCATAGCTTCTAGGAATTACCGCGGTTCTACCTAAATCGGCAGTAATTGAAAGTAATAAGTCTCCCTCTTGAACTTTAGTTCTTTTGCTCTCCGCACTTACTGGAGGAGAAACATATTGAGTATCTTTTTCATTTAAAATTCCGAATCCGAGGTTTTGGATTCTTAAAAATTTAGACCCCTTATCTGAATAAAACTTGGCCCAGCCTCTAGACCCACTTGTCAAAAAATTAATATGTCTGGAAAATTTGTGTAATTTTTTAGTGCTCATTTGGATAGGATCCCCAAAAATTTCCAAAAAAGTACTTTTTAAAAGCTCATCTAATAGGACAATACTTTCTTTGCGTATAGTAATGAGTTCTTCACAATCGGTCAGGACTTGGGCAATGCGCTTTTGGTCGTCAATATCTCTGGGAAAAGGAATTTTAAGATTGGACAGTGATGTTTTGTTTAGAGTCTGTCCCATTACGGCTTGGTTTCCTCCAATTAAAGGGATGTATTTGAGAGCGTAATACAAGAAATGTTTATTAAGCTCATATTCATTTTTTATTGGAAGCGCGGCAATAGCTTCGTTAGTGTATAAATCTTTTTGAGTGAAACTCAGTTTTCCTACACTAAGTTTAAAGCTCATTAATAGAGTGCCCCTCGGTATCAATCTAGAACGTGATTGTGCTGCGCCAATATCAGTAATTTGTTCCTTTGTTTCACTGATATACTTTTCTTTCAAATCTGAAATACTTACCCATGAAGTACCTTCCCCCCAATAATTCTCATTACCTCTGCTAGGAGTTCTACCAAGAATAATATCACAAAGTGACCCAAGCTTTTTTGATGTCCATCGCGTTTTTCTCATTAAAACAATTCCTTCAATTCGTTTAACTTCTCTGAAATTTCTTTTTCCAAGCCTTTTATTTCATTGCCTTCGTCATCTTCGCCACCTATAAGTTTTAAAAGAATTTTTTCAGGTTCTTCATAAAGCATTTCCTCATATACTTCTTCTTTATAGCGGGAAAAGCTCAAATCATAGCCTTCATCTACAATTTCCTTCTTCGGCACAGTGAAGTACTTGCGTTTTCTATCGTTTTCAATTTCAGGCTTCTTACTTTTAAACTTGATGACAATATCTTGTAAATCTCCGAACCCCTCTAATTTAGTCCGTTTGTCATCCAAACTATAGCCATCGCTTTGCATGTCATAAAACCAAACATTTTCGGTTTCGCCACCTTTCGTAAAAATTAGTAAGGCCGTACTAACTCCGGCATACGGTTTAAAAACACCACTTGGGGCCGTTATTACCGCTTTCAATTCACTCTTTTCAATCATCAATTTACGGGCTTCCTTAAAGGCTTTTCCGCTACCAAAAAGGACCCCTTGGGGTACAACTATACCGGCCGTACCACCCATGCGAAGCATTTGATAAATACGTTCAATGAAAAGCAATTCGGTCTTTGTAGTACCCAATTGCAGACTTTCATTAATATCCCCCTTATCTATATTGCCTGTAAAAGGCGGGTTTGCAAGTACTATATCATATTGACTACTTTCATTGTAGCTTTTGCTAAGCGTATCAGTATAATCTATTTGGGGAGTATCGATACCATGCATCATCAAGTTCATCAACCCTAACCGCACCATGGTCTGGTCTATATCATACCCCTGTAGACTCTGGTTTAAAATAGCCTTGGTCTTTTCATCAAACCGTGAAGCCTTGCTGGAGCGTATAAAGCCATCTTCATCCTTTTCTCGGTTTTTACTGTCCTTATCCAATTGGGTCACTAAATACTGATAAGCGTCCAGCAAAAAACCGCCCGTACCACAAGCCGGGTCGGCAATCCGGTTGCCCAATTGTGGGGCTACTAACTCTACTAATAACTTAATAATGTGGCGTGGGGTTCTAAATTGTCCGTTTTTACCCGCGCTGGCTATTTCGCTTAACAAGTACTCGTATACATCCCCTTGAATATCCTGAAAATCCTGCCCCTTCTCAGAGGCATCTTTTTCCATTTCTTCGTATATGCTATCGATAATCTTTACAGCTTCTACTAACAGAGAGGGTTTGGGAATGATAAATACCGCATTACGCATATGTTTAACAAAGGGAGAATCATCTGTATCCAAGGTCTTGATAAATGGAAACACATATTGTTGTACCCGTTGCAGCATTTGTTCACCAGGCAATCGCTTAAACTCACTCCAGCGTAATTGTTGCTTTTCAATTTTTAAGTCGCTGTTTGGTAATTGAAAGTCTCCCTCAAAACGAGATTTAAAACGCTCTTCCGTAAATTCTGCCCGTGATTGGGCATCGGTATCATTTTCATCCAATTTTTTCATAAAAAGCAAATAGGTAATCTGCTCAATGGCTGTCAATGGGTTGGAGATTCCGCCACTCCAGAACTTGTTCCAGAGTTCTTGAATTTTGGATTTTATTTCAGGGTTACTTTGTAATAAGCTCATTTATGCTACCAATTGTTCTGTTAATGTTACTATTTCTTTAATTTCCTTAGGGTTAAATACCCCTTGTATTCCTTTAGGGTGAATTACAGTAAAAGGCGCTTCCAGTAAATTTCTTTTGTGTATTTGGCCACGTTCAATGATATAATCCCGTAAAAGATTTAAAAAATCAATTTGCCGAGTGCTCAAGGTAGTGTGGCTTTGTATAAATTCTGCAACTTTTTTACTTACAATTTCATCAAAACTCTCCAAGATCTCAATACCCAAAATATGTTTTAGGAACTGCAAGAAATTGGCGTGTTGGTTTTTGTATACTTTTTGCAAAAGAGCTTCGGTAATATGCGGGTCTTCAGAATGTAATTCTTCCGCCAACTGATTAGCTTCTTCAATTGTAATTTGATTCCCTTCTTTTATACTTTGCAGTATAGGGTTCCGCTCTAAAAGTTCATTGATTTTTTGTTCTACCATCTCTCGATATCGTGAGATACTAACCGATTCGTGCTGAGGCCCAAATTCAACAAACTCCTTTGTAGTAACCATGTCCTTTAAATTCAAATGATCCATGCCACTACCCGTAATTCTTTTGTCGATATAACGCATTAAGGTAGCTAACTTTTGGGCAAGCAAATCAAACTCGGCATCCATAATGGTTGCCCAATATTTATTGGAAAGTACTTTTTTGATATAACTACTATGCTTTTCTACCACATTAACAGAGAGTGGTAAAAGCGATACCTTTTCTTGAATGTTTTCTTTAAGTATTTCTAACTGTTCAGCATTTTCTTCTAAATGTGCCAATGAGGTCTCCAAAACATCCTTTTTGAAACGCATCGCCTTAAAGTCGACCTGGGAAACCGTTCTAAACAAAGGACTGATAATTTCTTTAAGAAACTCAAAATCCTTAGCCTCTAAATTCTCCCAAAACTCAGCTTTCATAGCTTTTACTAATGGGGTTTGAGCATCCTGTATTACTACGGAATCCTTAGGTAAATCCTTAAGTTGCGTCCTAAAAAGTTCAATCTCCTTAAGCGCAATATCGACTTCATCAAGCTCTAGGGCCAATTCAATTTTATCTATTCTTAGTTTGGCAAAACGGACGGGTAAAGGAATCTGAGTTTTATTTTCAACCCCTTTTGGGTTCAGCTTAAAATATTCGAAATTATCCCAACAGTCCAAAATTCTAAAGACATCTTTTTCTACACACCAAGGTTTCATGGAGGTAGGTTCCAAAAGTCGCGTACCACGTCCAATCATCTGCCAAAATTTGGTATAGGAGAAAACGGGCTTGACAAAAACCAAGTTCACCAGTTCGCGAACATCTATACCCGTATCCAGCATATCCACACTAATAGCCACCCGTGGCATATTATTCATTTTGAACTGGTCCAACAAACCACCTTTACCATATACCCTTGGGTCATCGGATACCAAAACCTTTGCAAGTTCACCATTATATTCAGGGTACAACTTGTCAAATATTTCCTCTATTTGTCTCGCCTGTTGAATGGATTGACAAAAGAAAATACTTTTACCTGGAAGCACACCATTAGGGTCTTTGATAGATTCCTCCATAAACTCTCGCACAATCAGAGCATTCGTACCCCTATTTCGAACGGATTTTTCAAGCTGAGTACCTTCGTAATTGATTTCTTCAATATCCCGGCCTTCGTGTAATAGTTTCTTTTGGTCTTCTAAGGAAACGGTACGCTTACTTATACCTTCATCTTGGAATTTGGTGTGAATTTTCATCACCTCAAAACTGCACAAATAAGGAGGGATATTGTTTACTGCTTCTTCATAGGAATAAGCAAAAGTTGGCAAACCATCCTCGCATTCAAACAATTCAAATGTATTATGGTCAATAACATCAGTAGGAGTCGCAGTTAGCCCTAACGTAATCGTATTGAAATATTGCAATACCTCTTGGTAGGTGTTGTATATGGAACGGTGGCTTTCATCGATAACGATCAAATCGAAAAAGTGCGGAGAAAGGGTGTTTTCTGCATCCTTCACTATATTGAGCATGGTTGGGTAGGTAGACACATAAATGCGTCTATCCGTGGCTATGAATTTCTCTCCTCTTTTTGGCCAAGTAGGTTCGTTAGGCAAGTGTTCTTTAAAAGCATCAAGGGCTTGATCACGCAATGCGATTCTGTCCACCAAAAACAACACCCGTTCTGCCCAGCTTGCACGCATAAGAGCATCTGTTAATGCTATGCATGTTCTTGTTTTACCAGTGCCGGTAGCCATGACCAAAAGAAACTTTGTACGTTTTCGTTCAATAGCCTCCATCACTGCACGAATGGCTTGTATCTGATAGTCCCTTCCTGCGATAGCCGTATTGATTAATTCGGCTGCAAGGGGTTTACGTCTTTTTCTAATGAAATCGTATCGTTCTAAGTCATCACGGGTTGGAAACCCAATAATTTTTTTAGGGGGATAATTTTTCAGGTCCCAAAAGAAAATATCCAGTCCATTGGTATAGAAACAAAAGGGAAGTATCCCTATTTCTTTTTCAATGCCCAAACAGTATTGTTTTGCCTGTTCCCGACCTATTTCAGCATTTTTTGATGTTCGTTTTGCCTCTATAACTGCTAAGGCTTTACCATCTTTTCCTAAAAGAACGTAATCACTAAAAGTATTACCATAGTCTGGTGAAGGTTCCTTTACTTTTGAGATTACTGAATATTCTTCAACTACTTGAGTATAATCATTGACATTCCATCCTGCTGTTTTGAGGTGGTTGTCAATTAATTCTATACGTGTTTGTTTTTCGTTTTTCATTTAATAGCTACCATGATAAACGATAATAAAAAGGGGGAGTTCGCTAATGGTTAACCTAAAATAACCATTCCTAAGCTAATAGAAAACAGAAACCCACATTTTGGGTTTAAACCCTACTCAAACTAGGGTTTTGGTGTAAAAACTAAGAATAGTCTTACTTTTAGTTTGGTTTTTTCTAGTGTCAGTTCGAGTGGCGCCCTGAAAGAGGCGTTGTACTTCTGCTACGCTCAGCAGAACTATTGAGAACCCTTCGACGACGCTAAGGACAGGCGCTTTCAGGCACATGATATACTCGATACAACTTTTGCTCTCAAAAAAGGTCGCAAAATCCACTCGAAGTGACAAAAGTCTTTACTTTTCAATCAGTCAAAAGCAATGCTCACTTCAGGGTAGTCCATCTTTTCAATAATAGCATCGTAATTGCTATCCACCGTTCGGCTATACAAGTCTTTGGTTACTGGGTGCATGCTCAATTCGCCTTCCCATAAATCGTCTTCCAATACATGTTGTACATCACTTGCCGTATTACCACTATGCAACCAAGCATCAATATCATCCTCTGTAATGAGAACCGGGCGACGTTTTTTGTCGTTATGTACTTCTGCAAATTTTGGCGTAGCAGCCTTAGTCAGCACCGTAAACGTCCACCGTTCGTCGGCCGTGTAGGTATAAATGCCTGCTAAGTACATTGGGTCGCCATCGGTTCTATGAAAATAAAAGGGCACTTTATAATCTTTACCCTTTACCTTAACCTTCGTATTATGGGGTTCAAAAAAACCATCTATTGGGATCACGCAACGCCGCTGCTCCCATGAATAGCGATAAATAAAATGGTCAAAAAGCTTTTCCGATTTGGCATTAAGCCCCCCAAAGGTTTTTGGGTTTTTAAAATACTCCTTGTACTCAGCCTGCTTCTCTCGTGCTGGTAGTAGTCCCCACATGGCGGGCACCAAATAGTTCGGGTGTTCTTGGGGTATCATCCACATCACCGGGTGGCTCCACCCATTGGCGTGGTAGTAAATCAATTCTAAATCGGAGTCTTCGTTCTTTAAAACAGATTGCAGTTGTAAGCGTTTTTGTAAGGCTTCTTTTTTTCGGGTTTGGCGGGTACTATAGCACATACTTTAAAAATACAAAACTAGTTTTTTATAGAAGCATTTCATGTTCAATTCGAGTGGCGTCCTGAAAGAGGCATGATGTTTCGACTGCGCTCAATATGACACCGAGTGGTTTTTGTCATTCTGAACGGGCGCAGCGTAGTGAAGAATCCCACATTAACTTGCTCACACAAACTAGCTCACGACTACCTACTCACTCAAGTTTGGGATGCTTCGTTCCTCAGCATGACATTAAAGGGGGTTCTAGGTTTTTAAGTAGTGTCCTCAGCATGACATTAAGGAGGGTTCCGATTTTTTACCAACTGTCAGTTCGAGTGGCGGCCTGAAAGAGACGTTTTATCGAGAACCCTTTGAGACACGCGAGCTTCTCGATACTTTTTCAATCTCACTCTCGTTCGTTTGAAAACACTCGAAGTGACATTTTGTTTTTGATTTAGGTTTCACGTATTGTCAGTTCGAGTGATTCGCTGCAAGCGAATTGTATCGAGAACCTTTTGGAACACGCGAGCTTCTCGATACCCTTCGACGACGCTCAGGACAGGCGCTTTGGAACACGAAAGCTTCTCGATACAAATTTTGCTCCCAAAAAAGGTCGCAAAATTCACTCGAAGTGACATTGGGCTTGTGATTTAAATTTTACCCGCTGTCAGTTTGAGTGATGCGCTTTCAGCTATCGCTTCATTGAAAACACTCGAAGTGACCTAAACGCTTTTGTGCCAAAGTTTACAAGTGCCTATATTTATAGCACAATTACGTTTCATGTTGCTATTACCCTTGCAGGGCTTTCCTGATTTTAATATTTATAGTACACCTCTTTTGATATTGGTGCTACAGGGTTTGGTATTGGTCGTTTTACTCTACGCTCGTTTTGTAAAAAACCGTAACGTACCTGATTTACTTTTAGCGGCCATTATGCTGATCATGTGTTACCATCGTACGACCTATACCATTGGTTTTATGAATTGGTACGATACCTACAGAAATACCAAAATCAATTATTTTTTGGTAAGTATGGAGCTGTTGACCGCACCGCTTATTTATTTCTATGTAAAAAGTGTGGTTTCCCCAGGTTTTAAGCTGGCTAAAAAACATCTGCTGCACGCCCTGCCTTGGCTCTTGTTTTTCAGTATTAAATTGGTGATTTATGTGTATGATGCGCAACAACCTGGCTTTGCCGATAACCAAAATGGGTATCTGGTAGAAAATTTTCAATGGCCTTATTTGAATCCGTTTATGTCGGTTTTTTCTTGGGGACAAATGCTGCTCTACCTTGCGTTTTCGTTTCAGTTATACTTTAACTACAAAAAACAGATTCAGCAGTTTTTTTCAAATACAAGAAAGAAAGAACTCATCTGGATTCGTAATTTCCTATTCATTTACACCTTTATTTTTGTTTATGGTATCGTACAAGTTTTTGTCAATGAACTGATTATTGAAATGAGCTGGATACAAAAATGGTGGATTCAGTTTTTCTCTGCCCTAGCCATTCTCTACTTTGGGGTGAAAGGCTATTTTACCAATTTCAACTTTTTAACCGATTTTGAAAATCCTGAACAGCAGCAGAAGGGGGAATCGGTTTTGCACCAGCCAGAACACAATTCGCAACTTTTAGAACGGAAAGAAGTCATTCGCACCCTTTTTGAAAAAGAAAAGATATTCTTAAACCCAGAACTGAACCTCAAACAACTCGCAGAAAAGACCGCATTGAATAGAGGTGAGGTTTCTGAAGTCATCAATCTAGGTTTCGGCATGAATTTTAATGATTTTGTGAACCAATTTCGAATTACAGCGTTTCAAGAGCGCTTGAAAGGTGGGGCGCACGAGCAATTTTCTTTGGTGGGTATTGCCTTTGAGTGCGGATTTAACAGCAAAGCGACCTTTAACCGTGTCTTTAAAAAAGAAGTAAAATTAACCCCAACCGAATACCTCAATTCACTAAAAAAATAGGGTCTCAAATCGTATGAGACGTCTCTTTTTTATTTAAGTCGTTCCCCCAATGGTACTTTCTCAAATTTGTGCCAGTATTAATCTCTAAAACAAACAATCATGAGAAGAACAGTCATTTTTAGTATCGTAGTATTTTTTTCGGTTTTCAATTATATGGTAGCACAGAAATCAAGTTTAG
>Ga0316204_10004964_pt1 | contig 22860 bp, 26 predicted proteins | sample 6monrhotite_MG_2_FD_205661 | JGI IMG/M metagenome (GOLD analysis project Ga0316204, IMG submission 205661) | Microbial mat bacterial communities from mineral coupon in-situ incubated in ocean water Damariscotta River, Maine, United States -... | ecosystem: Environmental > Aquatic > Marine >... | reverse complement strand
ATTTGTTACGCGCACTGCGTTATGACAAAGCAATAAGTGCATTTCGTGATTTTATTCAACAGTTTCCAACGGGCCGCTATGCGCATATCGCTCAATATTGGATTGGTGAAGCCAATTATGCCCAGCGTCGTTTTGCGGCAGCCATTGTCGATTATCAGGCACTGCTGGATAATTATTCCAATAGTCCTAAATTGGCCGAGGCAATGTTGAAAATAGGCTATAGTCAGTTTGAATTAAAACAGTATGAGCAAGCGAGAGTAAGTCTGGATAATTTAATCAAGTCTTATCCTGGAACGACTGAAGCAGGTCAAGGGCAAAACTTATTGCAAAAAATTAAGGTATTACAAAGCAGTACGCCATAATTATCTAAAATAGCGGCACAGGGATGTGTCCTGGTATCGGTCGTTGTTTCTATCATAAATTTTATCAACTCAAAAATATTGGCTGTGTCTCATGGCTGCAGAGCGATTACGCATTACTGAAATTTTTTATTCTCTGCAGGGAGAATCGGTGACGGTTGGCTTGCCGACGGTATTTATTCGTTTAACAGGCTGTCCACTGCGCTGCAATTATTGTGATACTACTTATGCCTTTCAGGGTGGTGAGTGGTGGACATTCGATAGTATTCTTGAGGAAGCTAAAAAATATCAAACGCCTTATGTCACCGTGACAGGTGGAGAACCTCTGGCACAAAATAATTGCATACCACTTCTAACACGCCTCGTTGATACAGGTTATGAGGTTTCACTTGAGACCAGTGGCGCACTTGATATTGCCTCTGTTGATAAACGCGTGGTGACCGTCATGGATATTAAAACCCCATCATCAGGTGAGGTTGAGAAAAATCTATGGGGGAATGTTCAGCTGCTGAAGCCAGTAGATCAGGTTAAGCTGGTCATTGCCAATCGGGATGATTATGACTGGTCGGTAAAAATGTTGAGCGAACATCAATTATCAGAAAAATGCACGGTGCTGTTTTCTCCGGTACAGGGACAGCTTGAACCGCGTCAATTAGCTGACTGGATTTTACAGGATCAATTGCCCGTTCGATTCCAGGTTCAATTGCATAAGCTTCTCTGGGATAATGCACCAGGTCGTTAGTTAAAGTAACAGGTTATGACACTTAAAAATAAAGCCGTGGTTTTACTTTCAGGTGGTCTGGATTCAGCCACTACTCTGGCGATTGCCACCGAGGCAGGTTACGAATGTTATGCCATTAGCTTTGACTATGGGCAACGCCACCGATGTGAATTGGATGCCGCGGCGATATTAGCAAAACAACTTGGTGCTGTTGAACATAAGGTTGTTGGGCTTGACTTAGGCAGTATTGGAGGCTCGGCTCTAACGGACGATAATATTGCGGTCCCGAATCATGCGACCGAGGGTATTCCAGTGACTTATGTGCCGGCGCGGAATACGATTTTTCTTTCTATTGCGCTCGGTTGGGCAGAAGTTCTTGCAGCGCAAAATATTTTCATTGGTGTTAATGCTGTCGATTATTCGGGTTACCCTGATTGCCGCCCGGAATTTATTACTGCTTTTGAACAGGTTGCTAGCCTGGCGACAAAGGCGGGGGTCGAAGGCCACCCATTTACAATTCACACACCATTAATTGATTTGAGCAAGGCAGATATTATTCGTCGGGGGACTCAATTGGGTGTTGATTATTCTATGACCGTTTCCTGCTATAACGCGGATGAACAGGGTCGCGCCTGTGGCAAATGTGACTCCTGCCGACTTCGTGCGGAAGGTTTTGCGGCCTCTGGTTTTAATGACCCCACGCTATATAAGTAGTTGAAATAAAAAAGTTTTTCGCTTTTGGCTGACAGCAACCCTCTCTATCGCCTATAATTCGCACCCAGTAAATATTGTCGCGTAAGCGAACAGTTCAGAAATATATTAAAAATCAAATACATAAGGTTTAGGGAGTGACTATGACGTTTCAGGATTTTGCCAGTGCGCAATCATTCTATATTGGGTCAATTTTCATTCTGTCCCTGATATTGGGTGCAGTTGTCAATAAAACGAACTTTTGCACCATGGGTGCGGTGTCTGATCTGGTCAATATTGGTGACAAGGGCCGCTTACGCGCCTGGTTGCTAGCCGGTACGGTTGCCATGTTGGGTGTCACGATTCTCGAATATGTGGGTGTGTTTGACCTGACAACCTCACTGCCACCCTATCGTGGTGTGTCAAACCAGGCGCTTGAATACGCTTTCCCCTGGGGGCGTTTTATTCTGGGTGGCTTTCTGTTTGGTATCGGCATGACTCTGGGTAGCGGCTGTGGTAATAAGACGCTGATTCGTATTGGTGGCGGTAACATCAAATCTATTCTCGTATTTGGTCTGATAATGATCATTGCCTACTATATGGTTGACCCATTCAAAGAGCTGGAAGCCAACTGGTATCAGACTTATTTCACACCATGGCTTGATGGCGCATCATTTAATATGAGCACGCAACATGACTTAGGCAGCATTCTGGGAGGCCTGTTTGGCTCAGATATGGGTATAACCCGTCTGATTGTTGGTTTGATCGTTGGTGCCATTATGCTATTTATTATTTTCCGCTCGGATGAATTCCGCAGCAGCATGGATAACATCATGGCTGGCATCGTTATCGGTGCTGTTGTAATTGGTGCCTGGTATATCACCTCGAACGTTGTGCTCAACATTGATGGTGAGGAAATGCCCATGCGTGGTTTTGTCACCGAGCAGTGGGACATGGTTATGGACAGCAATGAAGGCAAGCCAAAAAACGCGGCCGTAAACCTGCAACCCACGTCCTATACCTTTATCAGCCCAATTGGTCAGGTACTGGGATACGGAAATTCTGGTTTTAGCATGAGTTACCTAACCTTTGGTGTGGTCTCGGTCTTTGGCGTTATTCTTGGCTCGTTCCTGTGGGCACTCTTCAGCAAAGGTTTTCGAATTGAGTGGTTTGCCTCATTCAAAGATTTTTATACACATGTGCTTGGCGGCATTTTGATGGGCTTCGGTGGTGTTTTAGGCCTGGGATGCACGGTTGGACAGGCCATTACTGGTGTCTCTACCCTGGCGATAGGCTCAATGCTGGTATTTCTCAGTATTGTCTTTGGCAGTGCACTGACCATGAAAATCCAGTACTACAAACTGGTTTATGAAGAAGAAGCGACTTTTGTGAAAGCCTTTATTACCGCTCTGGTAGATATGAAGTTATTACCTGCAGGCATGCGACAGCTGGAGGCTGTTTAGTCTCTATTTCATGCGATCTTACCACTCCTGTCGGGCTTGCACTTCCCGACAGGTTCGGTAAAATGCGCGCTGCTTTTGTCGTCCTCGACATCAGTATATATCGCCCAATATGGGCCGTTAGCTCAGTCGGTAGAGCAGTTGGCTTTTAACCAATTGGTCGTAGGTTCAAATCCTACACGGCCCACCATTTTTAGACCCAAGCCCAGGAAAACTTTCCTGGTGATGGCTTGTATAATGCTTTGTTTATTCATTACTGGAAATGGTTCTAATGCTCATTGAGCTTTTAACCTCCCCGCTTTTTATTGCATTCTTATTTTTTGTCATCGCCTTTATTTATTCATCTGTGGGTCTGGGCGGTGGTTCATCTTATACCGCGATAATGGCGTTATTAGGATTCAGTACCACAGTTATACCAACAGTTTCATTGGTGCTGAATGTACTTGTAACAACAGTGGGCAGTTACAATTTCATTCGTTATAAACATGCACGTTTTAAATTAATTATTCCCTTTTTGATTTCCTCCATGCCGATGGCATATTTTGGAGGGACTTTGATATTACCCAAGCTATTGTTCTTTTGGTTGTTGCTCATTTCATTAATCTTTGTCGCGATACGCATTTACTTATGGCATGACACCGGATTGAATGTCACTTTTACGAACAAACAGAAATTTATTTTGTCTTTACTTGCTGGAGCAATACTGGGTTTTGTTGCAGGCGTTGTTGGTATTGGTGGTGGAATTTATTTGGTGCCATTAATTATTATTTTGGGCTTAGGCTCACAAAAAGAAGCCGCCGCCTGTGGTGCGATTTTTGTCTGGTTAAATTCTGTTGCTGGATTAACGGCAAGAATTCAATACAATACGATCAATTTAAATGATTACGTACCATTAATTATTGCAGTTATTGTTGGAGGTTCGCTGGGTTCATTTATAGGTGCCAGTCGATTTTCTGCAAAAGCTGTTGAAAAAACATTAGGTGCTATTGTGATAGTGGCTATTATATTTTTAAGTAAAAGGTTATTAGTTGTTTAACAGGTTTTAATTCCAGATATTTTTAAAAGCACTTGTAAGAAAATATTGGCTAATATTTTATGTCATTCTAATATATAAAAATGCAATATCTCTAACGATTAAAGTTGTTATTTGTCGTCATATCTACATCTACAATCGTCAATGACTTGTATTGAATAAACACTATGACCCTGTTAAAAATTTATTTTCTTTGTTTAAAATTACAACCAAACAATCAACTTATTAAGTAAGTAAAAGTTAATACTATTATTCTAGCCAGTAAGATGGTTAAAATAGCTGAGTTTAAAATAATGTAACTCATGTTTGTCAGTCGCTTGGTTATATAATTGATTCAAATATCATTTAATCTAAGTCGAAATCAATGTGATTTTTCATAAAGCCTTATCCTGTGATGTGAATAGGAAGTTGTTTACTATTGATGTTGTGATGCCACAGCATGCCAGGTAGTTGGCGATCTGGAGAGAATATGTTGTCGATGCAGATGTGAAAATCGACAGTAGCTTTACATGGTTGATGGTTTTACGAATTGCATACTATATAATAGAGTGTTGAGGGAGCTGTTAATGCTAACACGCGAGAAAATTTTCCCCTTCTTGTCATGGGTTCACGAATTACGTGATCCGCAAGTATTGCGTGCAGATCTGTTAGCAGGTTTAACGGTAGCGTTAGTGTTAATTCCACAGTCAATGGCATACGCGCAGTTGGCCGGCTTGCCGGAAGTCTTCGGACTCTATATTGCGTTTGTTCCAGTGTTGATTGCAGCTTTATGGGGGTCATCTCGACAACTACAAACAGGACCAGTTGCTGTCGTATCGATAATGACGGCAACGGCGCTGGCACCCATTGTGGGCGGTACTGCACAATCAAATCCAGAATTGCTTAGCCAATATATACCGCTGGCAATGCTTTTAGCCTTTCTTGTTGGCGCCTTTCAATTGTTTTTAGGTGTTTTTCGACTTGGGGTTGTTGTGAATTTTCTGTCACATCCGGTTATCGTTGGCTTTACCAGTGCAGCGGCTTTGGTGATAGGTTTATCTCAGGTCTCAAAGATTTTTGGTGTGGAAATGATGGGTGCGCCAAGTGATCACTTTTTAAGTGTCCGTATTTGGGGTGTTGTCCAACAATTACCAAATACGCATCTGCCAACACTTATGATGGGGGGTGGGGCATTTGCTTTGATGATAGCCATGCGAAAATTTACCCCCAGGATTCCTTCGGTGCTCTTTGCTGTTGTCGCAACTACGGTTATCAGCGCCATTATCGGTTTTGATGAAATGGGTGGCAAAGTGGTAGGCGAGGTCCCAGCGGGATTGCCATCACTCGAGGTGCCTGAATTTAGCTATGACATGGTCGTGACCTTATTTACGAGCGCAATTGTTATTTCTTTAGTGGGTTTCATGGAGGCAGTGTCTATTGCTAAGGCAATGGCAGCCAAAACCAAGAAGCGTGTGGATCCGAATCAGGAACTGATTGGCCAGGGCCTCAGTAATATTGCAGGTAGTTTTTTTCAGGCTTATCCCGCCTCAGGTTCTTTTTCGCGTTCAGCGGTAAACTTAAACGCGGGTGCAAAAACAGGCTTTTCTTCAGTGGTCACTGCAGCGGTCGTTGTTATTACGTTGTTATTTTTGACGCCACTATTATATTACTTGCCAAAGGCGACTCTGGCTGCCGTTATCATGATGGCCGTTTTTGGGTTAATTAATTTTAAAGCCATTACCCATGCATGGCATATCAATAAGCACGATGGTATTGCCGCGATAGTGACATTTACGGCGACGCTGGGATTAGCGCCTCATCTGGATCAAGGCATTATATTGGGTGCTGGCCTGTCGATTATGTTGTATTTGTATAGAACAATGACTCCACGTGTCGCAGTATTGGGAAGATACAAGGATGGCACGTTGCGTGATGTTACCGTGCATCCTGATTTACCCACCGATAAACGTGTTGTAGCAGTCCGGTATGATGGTTCATTGTACTTTGCCAACGTGGCTTATTTTGAAGATGCCATTTTAGAGGCTGCCGCAAAAAATAAAGACGCTGAATACATATTGGTCGTCGGTGATGCAATTAACCAGATTGACGCCTCGGGTGAGGAATTGTTGCGACTTCTGGTAGAGCGATTAAACGATAGCGGTATTACTCTGGTCTTTAGTGGCCTGAAACGCCAGATACTCGATGTGTTGACCAAAAGTGGTCTGCGTGAATTGATTAAAGAAGAAAATATTTTTGCCACAGAAGCGATGGCGCTTCAATCTATTTACGAACGGATAGCAACAAAAAGTAAATCCGGAGACGAAGACAAAGAAACACCTTTGATGCCGAATATTTTTCAGTCTGCAGATTGAGGATATTGAGTATTTTTGAAAAATGCCTCAGACTTTGTATATCCCCATTAAAAGAACGTGATATCCATTGTTCCATTTCTTAGTTCTTTGTGAACTATGTTATTTGCTTCAGACATTATGGTTTTGTCTGGGGTATTTTTTACCTGATTGAGGCGAGCTAAAATCCTGGTGTCTGCTTGGGGATTGCAGGAACGTTTCCTGGAAAGGTCGTGATCAGGGGCTAATTGTTGATAAAATCTGATTAAGCCTCTGGAAGCATGCTTTAATCCCTAAAACAGCGTATTCACAATAATCTGGCTTAATTATTCATGATTGTCAATGCATGTCATTGACGATCATCATTGATTGCTAATCGTAAATGAAAAACATTCAAACTATCAATTGGTTTTAATGTATTTGCACAGCTAACCTCCGCTTTGAGAATTCTAAACAACCACAGCAGGAGTAAACTGACTATGGCAAAGCAATATGATGCTGGTGTAAAAGAGTACCGCGATTTGTACTGGACCCCGGACTACGTTCCGCTCGATACAGATTTGCTGGCGTGTTTCAAGGTTACCCCCCAAGAAGGTGTTCCAAACGAAGAGTGTGCGGCAGCTGTTGCAGCAGAGTCTTCGACAGGTACCTGGAGTACTGTATGGTCAGAATTATTGACTGATATGGAGTTCTACAAGGGTCGTGCTTATCGAATCGAAGATGTTCCAGGTGATCCAGAGGCTTTTTATACCTTTATTGCATACCCACTCGATTTGTTTGAGGAAGGTTCAATTGTAAACGTATTGACCTCTTTGGTAGGTAATGTATTTGGTTTCAAGGCACTTAAGCATCTACGTCTGGAAGATATTCGCTTCCCGATTGCATTCATTAAAACTTGTATGGGTCCACCAAGTGGTATCCAGGTTGAGCGTGACAAACTTAATAAGTACGGTCGTCCTATGCTGGGTGCTACGATTAAGCCGAAGTTAGGTTTATCTGCTAAGAACTATGGCCGAGCTGTTTACGAATGTTTACGTGGTGGTCTTGATCTGACTAAAGATGATGAAAACGTAAACTCACAGCCTTTTATGCGCTGGCAGAATCGTTTTGAATTTGTTGCTGAAGCCGTTAGTAAAGCCCAGGCTGAAACTGGCGAAACCAAGGGTCACTACCTGAACGTTACAGCCAATACGCCTGAAGATATGTATGAGCGTGCTGAGTTCGCTAAAGAGCTGGGTCAACCCATAATCATGCATGACTTCCTGACAGGTGGTTTTACTGCCAATACAGGTCTGGCCAAGTGGTGTCGTAAGAACGGTATCCTGCTCCACATTCACCGTGCTATGCATGCTGTAATCGATCGTCATCCTAAGCATGGTATTCATTTCCGCGTATTAGCCAAGTGTCTACGTCTATCTGGTGGTGATCATCTGCACACCGGTACGGTTGTCGGTAAGCTCGAAGGTGATCGTGCTTCAACTTTGGGTTTTGTTGATCAGCTACGTGAATCTTTTGTACCAGAAGATCGTGCTCGTGGCGTTTTCTTCGACCAGGACTGGGGTTCAATGCCGGGTGTATTCGCAGTAGCTTCTGGTGGTATTCATGTCTGGCACATGCCTGCACTGGTAACCATCTTTGGTGATGACTCTATTCTTCAGTTTGGTGGTGGTACGCAAGGTCACCCATGGGGTAATGCAGCAGGTGCAGCGGCTAACCGTGTTGCTCTTGAAGCGTGTGTTAAAGCCCGTAATGAAGGTCGTGAACTTGAGCGTGAAGGTAAAGACATCCTGATAAACGCAGCAAGTCATAGTCCTGAGCTGGCGATTGCGATGGAGACTTGGAAAGAAATCAAGTTTGAATTCGAAACCGTAGATAAGCTGGATGTGAACTAAGGTTCTTATCTTCATTAAAGAGATTAGGAGAAAACAATGAAATCAAATTCTCAATTGGGTGATTACAGCACACAGCAGACGTTGGAAACATTTTCGTTTCTACCTCCACTGACACAGCAGGAAGTTTATGACCAGATCAACTACATGTTGAGCCAGGGTCTGACTCCAGCGATTGAACATGAAGAACCAGGTCAGGCAATTACGCCTTATTGGCCAATGTGGAAACTTCCGTTCTTTGGTGAACAGTCATTGGAAAATGTTATTACTGAACTGGAAGCATGTCATCGTACATATCCAGATCATCACGTCCGTTTAATTGGTTATGACAACTATACCCAAAGTCAGGGTGTTTGCTTTGTCGTATACCGTGGAAAAGCGTGGTAGAGCGATTGATTGTGGCGTAAGTGCGCCACAGTGAATCAATGTTTATCAGCAACAGATGGGATAACAGTTATGGCTAATCAACAACTTTCAGGACGTAACGCGGCTAGAGCTCGTCGTGAAGCCCAGGTACACGGTAAGGCAGCATTGCCTGCCAAGGCGGCTCCTGCGGCATCAGTGAAAGCTCGGACTAGTACTAACTCCAGTGTTGTTTCTTCAGCTGGAAGTGCGAGTAGTGGTCGCGCTGCTTCACGTGCGCGTCGACAGGCAATGGCTTCGCGCGGTAAGGCTGCTATTGCTTCAAGTCAGGAACAGCAGCAAACCAATGCAAGTCGTAGCTCTCGCGCAAAAGCGCAGACCAAGGGTTGCGGCTGTGGTTGTAATGGCAAAGGTAATTGTAATGATGCAAAGGCAGTGTCGAACGAAGTTCAAGCTTCTGCAGCACCAAAGCCGTCATCTGCAGCACGTCGCAAGAAGGTTAATGTTGTTTCGGCGAGCGATACTGGACGTATGAAGTCCAAGTTGCGGCGTCAGGCTTTGGCGACACATGGTAAGACAGGTGAAGAAGTGGTTCGTAGAGGTGTGAGCTCAGCACAAATGGCGCGTCAGCAGAATCCAGATATTTCTGCTCGTGAACTGGCTCGCAGTGTTCGAACTCAGCGTAGCAGCACAGGTGCAAGTCAATCATCTGTACGTAAAGCACCCGTCCGTCGTCGTCGCCCAGAGCGTAGTTCTGAGGATGTAACCGGTACGGTTGTTAGTCATAGCGACAAAACTACGGGCGATGAAACTGGATTGTGTCGTTCTGTGACTGGAACGGATTACTTGTCCAGTGACGTTTTTACGTCATTCTGCAAGAGTGACGGACCGCAAGTACCACGTAAGGTTGGAACGACTGAAAATCTTCGCGGCGGAATTGTAACGGCAAGTGGCAGAGTTGGACGTAGTGAGAATGTTACCGGTGATGAACGCGGTAGCTGTCGAGCTGTTACGGGTAACGAGTATGTTGGGCGTGAACAGTATGACAACTTTTGTTCGACGAAAGCGGAACCAGGTAGTGCAAAAGTGAGCTTTTCTCAAACCTCACGTGGACAGATTGTTTCAGGCTCAAAGCCCGCGCGCTCGAACCACGTTACGGGTGACGAGGCTGGCACATGTAAAGCGGTTACTGGAACGCCCTACGCCGGCACAGAGCAATACCAGGAGTATTGTGATGCAGATACGGCCAAGTTAGCGATGGCGCGTGGTCTTCGTCGTACGGGTAATGCCGGGCGCGATATTTCCGGTATACAACTTGGGCTTGGCGGCTTAACTGGCGCAGATAAAGGTGCCTGCCGTGATGTGAGTGGTACAGCATATGTTGGTGCAGATCAGCATCAGCAAGCCTGTGGTGCTTCACCTGCACAGGTTGGAGCTTCTGATTTTCCACAACCATTGTCTGGTGCGCCCTGGGGTGATTTTAGTGTTCAAGCCCCTGCACATGCCAGTCAACAGGAAGCTGTGGCTGGAAGCGTTACCGGTACACAATATGAGAAAGGCCGTGTAAGCGGCACCTTTTCCATGGGTGAAGGCAAGATTACCGGCACAGAACAATTTCGTTTTGGTAATGGTAAGAATGCACCAGTCGCTGCACCTGCGGTGAATGCGAATGCAGGTCCGGAGTCACGTGTTACTGGTGAAGGTATGGATGTCAGTATGAAAATTACCGGCAACGACTGGAACCGGGGTGAGCACGTCACGGGCACGGAAGGTACCTCGGCAGCAAAACGTAACCCGACACGTCGTGGCCCGGTGAGCGCCATGCCTTCTTCTGCTCCTAAACGCAATGCAGATGTTGCCAGCAGTGACATCAATGTCACCGGTGGTAGCGGGAGTACAGAGAAAGGTGCACCGATAACGGTTTCCGGTGGTGCACGCGGTTAACAGGTAAACACTCAAAGGTGTTCCTGTTTCAGGCAGGCGGGGGTAGTAATACCCCGCCAGTCAAATGGCAACGATGAGAAAGCGTTATTTATTGAGAATGGATGAATAGCATGTTTAACAGTAGAGCAAAAAGCAGACGGCCATTGCAAAGACAACAGTCTATGCAACGAGTCTCTCCGTCACAGAGACGGACTGCCGCAATGCGAAACTTGTCAGCGAATAGTGCAGGTCATCCCTTTGCTCGGACAGATGAAAATGCGCGTTTGTTTCAGTATGAACAGCAGGTAAAACAGGCATTTGATCATATTGAACCAGCGCTGAGACGCTTGTCTGCAATGCAACATGAAGTCGATTTTGTTCAGCAGGCACAAGCAATTGCCAGAACGGATTTAGGCTTTGAGTTACCAGAGATGCTACTGGCGGATAGCTGGGTTAAGCCTCTTGATATCGGAAAATTATATGCCTGGTGTGTGTTTGAAACATTTCGCCAGATGTCCGATGAATTTTTTGGCATCAAACCATTAATGGATGCGGGTGATGCTGAGTTCCAGAATTTTCTGGAAGAGTGTGGTTTTCACACGCTGGACGTATCGCCTTGTGCAGATGGTCGTTTGGCACATGTGATCCGTTACGTGTTGCGCTTGCCGTATAAGGCAGTAAGACGTAAGTCGTATGCAGGAGCCATGTTTGATGTAGACGATAGTCTGCAGAAATGGATAGAGACGGAGATGCTTCGTTATCGTGAGGGTAATCCCAATCATGCTGATGAACCAACCCGGTATTTGAAAGTTGCAGTCTACCATCACAGCTCATCATTGCCTGACAGTGAAGGATGCGCGGCACACGGTAGTGATACACACCGGGCTGCAACAGCTGCACTGGAACGCCTGAAGGATTTCAGGCAAGGCGTTGAGAATAGTTTTTGTTGTGGCGCATCGATCGATCTGTTGTTGATCGGTCTTGATACCGACAACGATGTCATTCGTCTACACCTGCCAAATGCAGAAGGCGAAATGGATGTTGAACAGTATGTTGATGCGGCAGAATTGTATGCGGCAACACATCGTAGTACAGGCACTGCTGCCGCCGATGTTGTGAAAACATACTTACGCGAAAAATGTAATACGGCAGGAAGGACACTGCCCGCTGAAGGAATGTTATTGCTGGCAGCACGTTTACTTTGCAGCAACATTTCGCAAATAGATTATGTACGTCAGTATCACAATGGTATTTATCGTGATATTGGACATCAGGAATGTTTTATTGGTACAGGCATCGGCTTTGAAGAAGTGCAGCTACGCAACCTGACGTATTTTGCGTATCTAAAAACGGTTGAAGAAGGTGCCAAAGATATGGATGTGGGCGTAAAGATCTTTACCGGTCTGAATGTGAAACGTGGATTGCCCATTCCTGTGGTTATTCGTTATGACTACCACGGTACCGTACCAGGCGCACGACAACGGGCAGAGTCGCGTTGTCAACAGTTGAACGAGGCATTGCATACACGCTATAGCGATTATGCTGAAAAAGGAATGTTGTACACCTTGATGATGGTTCGGGATTGTCAGGCAGATGGCAAGGCAGAAGTTATTGATAGTTCACTGGAATTGAACAGGCAGGAGGAGCACTAATGAAAATTTGCAAGGTTGAAAAACCCCTGGTTGCCACAAATCGTATTCCTGGAATGGAACACAAGCATTTACAGGTTGTGCTGGATGGCAAGACACGTCTGGTGGCAGTGGATTCGGTAGGTTGTGCACCGGGTGATTGGGTTATTTGTGTTGGTAGCTCCGCGGCGCGTGAAGCAGCGGGCAGCAAAGAATACCCAAGTGATCTGACGATTGTAGGAATCATTGATTACTGGGATGAAGGTCAGAACTAATGGACATCATGCAGGTGGTTGAGCCTCTCGTGTGTACGCAAAGACACGTTAGCTTATACCAGACGAGTTTAAGAGTACTGCGTGATAGTAAAGGTCAATTACAGGTAGCGGTTGATAGTTGCAGTACAAGACCTGGCAACTGGGTATATGTCGTGAGTGGTTCAGCAGCGCGTTATGCGTGTGGTGATTTTGGAGTACTGACGGATCTGACTATCGGCGGGATTATAGATTTTTGGGACGATGAAACCGGGCAATTGCAGATGCAGGCCTAAATGGAAAATTGAGATTAAAGAGTAGACCTAAAGTTAACGAGTACTGATTAATTACGATGGAGATAGAGAAATGAGTGAGCATAATTATGGTATCGCCTTAGGCATGATTGAAACACGCGGTCTGGTTCCTGCTATTGAAGCAGCAGATGCGATGACCAAGGCAGCAGAAGTGCGTCTGATTGGACGTGAATTTGTTGGCGGTGGCTACGTCACTATATTGGTCCGTGGTGAAACCGGTGCCGTTAATGCTGCAGTACGTGCAGGTGCCGACGCCTGTGAACGTGTTGGTGACGGTTTGGTCGCTGCGCACATCATTGCGCGTCCACATAAAGAAGTGGAACCCGTACTGACAATGAGCATTGCAAAATAACTTTTTTAAACACCATCCTAAATAGAGGAGAAGAACCATGGCAAGTGAAACATACGGTATTGCGTTAGGCATGATTGAGACTCGTGGGCTGGTTCCTGCTATCGAAGCAGCTGATGCTATGACGAAAGCAGCCGAAGTGCGTCTGATTGGACGTGAATTTGTTGGCGGTGGCTACGTCACTATATTGGTCCGTGGTGAAACCGGTGCCGTTAATGCTGCAGTACGTGCAGGTGCCGACGCCTGTGAACGTGTTGGTGACGGTCTGGTTGCTGCACACATCATTGCCCGTCCACATAAAGAAGTGGAACCGGTATTGGGTATGAGCGGTTCAAATAGGACCATGTAAATTTTAAATATTATCTGTAAAGGAGAGTAAACCATGGCAAGTGAAACATACGGTATTGCATTAGGCATGATCGAAACTCGTGGACTGGTTCCCGCTATCGAAGCAGCTGATGCTATGACGAAAGCAGCCGAAGTACGTCTGATTGGACGTGAATTTGTTGGCGGTGGCTACGTTAGCATTTTGGTTCGTGGTGAGACAGGTGCTGTTAACGCTGCAGTACGTGCAGGCGCTGACGCGTGTGAACGTGTTGGTGACGGTCTGGTCGCTGCGCACATTATTGCCCGTCCACATAAAGAAGTTGAACCAATCCTGGGTTCAGTCAAAGCGTAATCTGAAAAAGAGTCGGGTGATGGTTAGGAGTGTTTCTCCTCTATCTCATCGCTCCTGACGATGCCCGACTCTGATTCGATTAATGAAGGTATGTAAATAGATGATACAAGATCCGGCCATATTAGGATATTTGGGACGTGCTCTGAGTTTTGAATTCTCAGCCGTTCAACAATATTTGTCGATGGCCAGGTTATTGGAAATGCGTGGTGTGCAACAGGCAGGAGAAAAATTCCGGCATGAAGCACAAGAGGAGATGCAACACGCAGAACGTATTATTTCTCGAATGTTGGCTCTAGGCTATGCGCCAAATGCAAGTAGCTTACGCCCACCCAGACTTGATGGTACGTTGCCTCAATTGATGGAACACGCGAGTAATCTTGAGAGTGAGATTGTGGCGTTTTATACAGAGGCAGTGAAGTATTGCCGTCGAATACAGGATTGTGAAAATAGAATTTTTTTTGAAAAGTTGTTAGCTGAAGAACAGCAACACCTGGACGGGATTGATTCCTGGAGATTGGAACTTGTGGCCGGAGAGTCGACCACAATAGATTAATATTTAAGTTAAGAAAAGGAGAACTACTATGAGCGATAACTGGGTCACACGTAAAAGACCGGCGCGCCTTGAAAGTCGTTTCGAATTTTCAGACTATGAAGATACACGCGTTTTTCTTGATCGTGCAGCCGAGCTTGCTGAGAGTGAAGGGTATTACCCGGACATGAGCTTTGGACGTACCCATGTGTGCATCACCTTGAAACCTGAGGAAGAAACACCAGAGGTTCCTGAAGGGTTATGGCGATACGCACGTTTGGTAGATGAACTGTTGCCAGCAGCAGTAAAGACTAACAAATAAATCGATAAAGGAAAGTGATATGAGCAATAAGCAAGGTACAAGCAAAATGGCAGCATCTTTAGCGAAATCCGTAAACAAGGCGGTAGCGAGATCTGGGGATGCTGAAAAAAGCAAACCAGCCAAAGAGCAGGAAGAAACTGTGATGTCATTTTCTTCCCGACGCGTCTGGCCCGACTAGAAATTTTTCTCGCTGCTGAAGGCAGCATTACACTCGATTATATCTGAATACGATGTCTGCAACATTGTATGGATTAAATATGTAAATCGAACGGCTATTTTATAGCCGCTATACGAACATTAAGCGGAGGAATAGAATGTCAAGTCTGGGCAATTTACTATTACCTGCAGTCCTATTCTTTGCACTTGGTTTTATTGCCCGAGTTATAAGATCTGATTTGCGCTTCCCGCCTGATCTGGCTAAGACCTTATCGATATATTTACTGATGGCGATAGGTCTGCATGGGGGTTATGAACTCGCCAAAGCAGACTTTGTTATTGCTATGAACTCAATACTATGGGCATTGATTCTCGGATTTACTCTGCCAATCATTGGTTATTTAATTCTACTTGCGACGCGCAAGGTCAATCCCATGGATGCAGCCGCTATCTCTGCGCATTATGGTTCTGTCAGCGCGGGTACATTTCTTACCGCTATCGCCTATCTTGATAATATTGGTGTGCAGTATGAGACATATCCACTCATTATGTTGGCGGTGATGGAGTCGCCTGCAATTATTGTGGGTCTTATTCTTGTTGCCAAGGCACGTCAATCGATCGCGATGAAAGAAGGTAAGGTCACTCAGGGTGGAGTGCTAGCATTAGGCAATGATGATGGCTTTGGTGATACCCCAAATCATGGTTTTGGTTCTTTACTACGTGATGCGTTCACCAACGGTAGCGTTGTAATTTTAATTGGCTCCATGATTATTGGTGCTGTTTCTGCACCTTCAGGAATGGCAAAATTATTTCCTTTTATTAATGACATCTTTATGGGTGTTTTATGTTTATTCCTCTTTGAAATGGGAATGGTTGCGGCACGTCGTATTGGTGATTTTCGACAGGTCGGAATATTGCTAGCCGTGTTTGGTGTGGTAATGCCGCTGATTGGCGGTGTTATAGGCGCGTACGTTGGTAACAGTATTCTTGATTTTAGTGTTGGTGGTGCAACACTGGTGGCAGTCCTTGGAGCCAGTGCTTCATATATTGCAGTTCCACCTGCGATGCGTCTTGCCGTGCCTGAGGCGAATCCTTCTTACTACCTGACGCTATCACTTGGCATAACGTTTCCCTTTAATGTGATTGTGGGAATACCGTTATACCATAGCCTGGTTCAGGCACTGGCAAACTAAGGCTGTTCTAACTCAGAATTTATATGAAGGTGCATTATGGTAAAACTATATTCTGAAAAATTACTGAATATTATTACGATTGATTCTATGGAAGAGAGTCTTCTGTGCTCATTCAGGACGTATGGTGTGAGTGGTTACACCATTATTCGTGCACGTGGTGCAGGTTCTTCTGGAGTGCAGGCAGATATTTCCGGTTTTGATTCAAATATTTTAGTTAAGGTAATAATACCGGAAGATAAACTTGAAGCTGTGTTAGAGAGTCTGGAACGCAAATTAAAGAAAGGTTATCACCTTACTGTTTTCATTTCTGATATTGAAGTGATGAGACCAGCAAAATTTAATAAACCGTTGCTTTAATAGGCGGACTACTTTAGCAGTAGGAGAGAGCATGGCAGAGCATAGCGATTCACGATTTAAAGGCGGCTTGCCCGACTATTTAATTCGTCATACTACCTTCAGACAAATGCAGGTGTTCGAAGCTATCGTCAGATTAGGCAGTTTTACTCGTGCAGCAGAGGAATTGTTTTTGACCCAGCCTACCGTGTCCACACAATTGAAAAAATTGAGTGATGTTATGGGTTTGCCTTTGATCGATCAGGCTGGCCGTAAAATAAAAACGACAGATGCGGGTGAAGAGTTATATAAAGCCGTAAGAAAAATTTTCGATAATCTTTCTGAATTAGATAATCGTATTGCGGAGATTAAAGGTCTGCGAAGTGGCAGATTACGTTTGGCGGTTATTACAACGGCTAAATATTTTGCACCCGAAATACTGGGGGAATTCTGTCGTTTGTATCCTGGTGTTGATGTTTCGTTAAAAGTAACGAACAAAGAAAGAATTTTTGAGCGTATGTATAACAATGAGGATGATCTTTATATTTTTGGTCAGCCTGATGAAAGCGATATCGAACTTGAAGTTTTTCCTTTTGCACCAAATCCATTAGTGGTAATGGCTTCACGTGATCATCCTTTATGTAAAGAGTCAAACATAAGTATTGAAAGACTTGGAGAGGAACCCTTTGTTTCTCGTGAGCTTGGTTCAGGTATTCGTGATACGGCCATGAAACTTTTCGCTAAACACGACATTGTCCCAAATGTGCGTATGGAACTTGGTAGTAATGAAGCGATAAAACATGCGGTGGTTGGTGGTCTTGGTGTGGCGATTTTATCATTACACACATTATCGCTCGAAGGTGCCTCTGGGCCTGTTGATGTGTTAGATGTTAAAGGCTTTCCGATCGAACGCAATTGGTATCTGGTGCATCCGAAAGGTAAGGAATTATCTCTGATCGCTAAAACATTCCTTGAATTTGCAAAATCGAGCGAACCTTCGATTCGCAAGAAAATGAAAGATCTGTATATCGAGTTTTCTAATCGTCATATGGTTCGTCGCAATAAAAATATAAAGGATGATAGTCGCCGGCTGCGTGCTGGAACTTAAATATGATTAAGTTACGTACTCATGTTTTTATTGATTCGCTGCAGCCGCAACTAGCCGCCTATATGGCAACGGTTTCTCAGGGATTTCTTCCAGTGCCGGGTGACGCATGCCTATGGATGGAAGTTTCTCCCGGTATGGCAATTCATCGTTTGACAGACGTTGCGCTGAAGGCAACACGTGTCCATCTTGGTCAGCAAGTTGTTGAAAGGGCATTTGGTTCGATGGTGTTCCATCACCGTGATCAGAGCGATGTTATTGAAGCAGGTCGAGCTATTCTACATACCTTAAGAACCGCTGAAGATGAGCGACAAAAGTGTCGTGTCGCCTGGAGTGAAACAGTACGTTCGGTGACACCTGATCATGCAGTACTGATTAATCGTCAAGATCGAAAAGGCTCAATGATACTACCGGGTCAGAGTATGTTTTTTCTTGAAACAGAGCCTGCGGGTTACATTGTCTATGCGGCGAATGAGGCAGAAAAAGCCGCAAATATTACTCTGGTAGATGCACGAGCTGTTGGTGCCTATGGTCGTTTAACTCTAGCGGGTAAAGAAGCTGATATTGATGCCGCCGCACATGCCGCGTTGCACGCGGTACAAAGCCTGTCAGGTATTTAATTTTCTAATGTTATTTGACAGGAAAATACATGCGCGTCTTACGTATCATTCTGTATAATGATCGAAAATTATTAAAACTTGGTATCTGTTCCAAGGGTATCCAGGCAATTTGATGTGACTCATTATTGCCGGGAACAGGCAGACTATCATCAATTTCTAACAAAAATCGTATGTCGTAATGTTCGTGACGAGGATCATATTGATTCGCGTATATCGTATGAATATCAATATCGAATATGTCATGACTAAGAAGCGAAATACTTTCGACATCAATTCCTGATTCTTCAGAAGTTTCTTTTATTACAACATTGTGTAAATCTGCATCCCCATCCGCGTGACCACCTGGTTGTAACCAAAGGCCAAGTTTACGGTGGTGCAACATGAGGGCATGGCTGCGTGCAGGGTTTATCACCCAGGAGGAGCCTGTTACATGACCCTGCATTTGTGTCCGTTCAAAACAGTTTTCATGAGCAGTAATAAAGCGTCGAGTGCGATCCAGCATGGCGGATTCTTCAAGAAACGGTGTTCTATAGTTCTCAAGTAGCTGCAATAGGGCTTTGCGATGCATAATTCTGCTTTATCTTAATTTCGTTCTTGAAAATAATGGATATGCGTACGTTACCTCAATTTCATATATATAAGTATTTGGATGTTAAATGAATTGCATTGCTAATTATCAATGGTGTAGTGTTATTTGTTTGTATGTTTATAGATAATGGGCTGCGATATTTTTAATGACCTTAGCAGAAATTGTTTCGTGATTATCGATACTTGTAAATTGTCTTTATCAATCATCTATATTTCTCGATACTCTGATTCGTTTTCGATACAATTTTTATCTGAGTTGAGAGAGTTGATGGTTGTTGTATGGATCCCATCGTTATCGCTGTAGTATAAACAATATATGCTGTACATTTTTAGTATGATTACAAATATGTAAACTGCTTATTAATGTATCAATAACGTCTTTAATGTGCAGAGGAAGCTCTATAAAAAAGAGGATAGTTTTTATTTGCGTTAGCCTGAAAATGTTTAACGAGTTGTGCCACAGAGACTTAGATAAGGATGCTTGATATGTTAGCTCAGGTTTTTTCAGTTATGAATCAAAAGGGTGGAACAGGGAAAACCACTTTGAGTATGAATTTTGCCGCCGGCCTTTCTCGGCGTGGCCGGACGCTTATTATCGATGCTGATCCTCAAGGTTCCGCAAGTCAGTGGGCTGGATTATCAGAAGATGATCGTCCATTTCCTGTCTCCGTGATTTCGATTGCAAGTAATCTTTCCCGTGAAATTAGTCGCATGCGTGAGGACTATCAGTATTTGGTTATCGATTGCCCACCAACATTAGAGACGGGCGTTGCCCAGGCGGCGATGGCGGTCTCTGACAAGGTCTTTATTCCTATTTTGCCATCGCCTATTGATTTGTGGGCCAGTGTCCGGCTGACGGAGGCCATAGAACAGGTCAAGAACTTCAATGTTAATTTGCAGCCGTATATCCTGATAAATCAATTAGAACCTCGAAATGCAATGTCTAAGGGCCTCAGTCAGGCATTAATGGAGTTTGATATCCCTACCTTAGAAGGTGGCCTACGCCGTCGTGCTGTCTACCGGAGCTCAGCCCTGGAGGGAGCAAGCGTGTATTGTATGGGAAAACGTGGTGATGCAGCCGTTGAGGAAGTAGAACTTCTTATTGATGAGGTTCTGAAATCTTGAAGTAACATCTTGATGTTGAGCCAGGTTGCTGCACCTGCCAGTAAAAACCCGATTAATTCGAAAATCCGAATACAAAACACGACTCTGAAGCCGTAATATCCAGTTCTGAGTTATCTCATCCTCTTTTAATTCTGAATGCCTTCTGGCCCGATTTGAGGTTGTGGTCACAAATTAGCCAGATTTAAACTAGCCGTGTTGAGGGGCGTGTATGTCTGATCAGAATGACTCCAGGTTTAAGGGGGGATTGCCCGATTACCTTATTCGACATACGACGTTTAGACAAATGCAGGTCTTTGAGGCCATTGTCAGATTGGGAAATTTTACCCGTGCTGCTGAGGAATTGTTTTTAACCCAGCCTACGGTTTCAACCCAACTCAAGAAGCTGACAGAAGTCATGGGTCTGCCATTAATCGATCAGGCTGGTCGCCGTATTAAGCCAACAGATGCCGGTGAAGAGCTGTACCGAGCTATCCGAGGCATTTTTGATACTCTCTCAGATCTTGATACACGTATTGCTGAATTAAAAGGCCTGAGCCGAGGTCGGCTACGGCTTGGCGTCATTACGACAGCAAAATACTTTGCGCCAGAAATTCTTGGAGAATTTTGCCGAGAATATCCGGATGTTGACGTCTCATTAAAAGTAACCAATCGCGACAGGATATTGGAACGTATCCACGATAATGAAGATGACCTGTATATCCTTGGTCACTCCCATGTTGGCGAAGGCAACATCAAGGCATACTCTTTTGCGCCCAATCCTTTAGTGGTTATGGCTTCGCGGGACCATCCATTATGCCAGGAATCAAATATCACGATTGAACGCCTGGCTGAGGAATCGTTTATTTCTAGAGAAGTGGGTTCAGGAATTCGTGATGTTGCAATGAAACTGTTTTCTGATCATGGGCTGGTGCCTAATATACGCATGGAATTGGGGAGCAATGAAGCAATTAAACATGCGGTCGTTGGAGGTCTCGGTGTTGCAATATTGTCTTTACATGCTTTATCACTGGAAGGTGCTAACGGGCCAGTTGAGATTCTGGATGTTGAGAATTTTCCGATTAAGCGAAATTGGTATTTGGTACATACTAAAAATAAAGAACTTTCTGTTGTTGCAAAGACCTTTCTAGATTTTGCCCGAGCGAAAGAACCTGAGATTCGCACCCGTATGGAAGAGTTGTACACTGAGTTTGCACAACGGCATATAAAACGGCGTAATAGTTGATTTCTGGATATTTTTAGATAGGTATAAATAAAGTTATTAACAAAAAAAAGCCCGGTATTTACCGGGCTTTTTTAGTTAAAGTAAACGGTTACTGGCGGATACCAGGACCATTCAGTCTAATGCCATTGCTCATGTAAGTATGGAAATATTCCAGAGCAACGTACTCTGGATGTTGACCACCCTTCTTCTTCAATGGTTTAGCACGAACTTGCTTGTTGCAACCACCGTAACGACGTTGGATGGTACCAAAACCGCCAAGAGCACCCTTACCGGCAAATTCCCATTTTTTACGATAAACCGGGAAATGTGACGTTTGGCCCAGACCAGGTGATAGCAAGTTAGCACGGACATTCGTACCAGCCTGATACATATGGCAGTCGGCACATGAAAAGTTCATCTGACCTCGCTTGGCGTAGAAGTGAGTTTTGCCCTTGTTGTAGATTGCTAGGGCGCGTTTGTCGTTAGGCACAACGACGTTTTGCTTCTTGTCACGAGAGCTATAGGCCATGTAGGCAGAGATTGCGGCTATTTTCCCCTTCTTGTAGCCAATTTTGGCTTTCTTGGTGTCAACTTTCTTGCGCTTTAGACAGGCCATAATATCGCCTTCTAAAGTACGTACCTTGCCACTCTTTTTATCGAAGTAGGGGTAGTTTTGTTTAATACCGATACCCCCATTTTTAAAGCAAGTACCAAGGTTGTATTTGGTGAACAGCTCTTCACCAATTTCTATGCCTGGCTCATAGTTTGGAAATTCCTCCGATGTTTCCCATTCGATGCGACGTTGTTTATCGATAGCATAAATACCATCAGCATAATCCTGTAACTTAACTCCTGGGAATTTCTTAAAGAAGTAAGCTCGGAATTGTTTCAGATCAGTTTGTGGCGAGGCGATTGCCAGTATGGGAGAAAGCCCCATTGCAATCGCTGCCATTATCAGAATTTTCTTCATTAGTATGACTCCTGATTATAGATTTAAGGATTACTTAACTTTAGCATCCGCAGAATCGCTCTTACCGGTGTTGTCGACCCAACTCAGCTTAATGGTATCGCCTACTTTGGCACCACTGAATTTGAATGCCAGGTAAGGGTTCTTGGATACCGCACCACTCCACTGTGCGTTCACAACTTGCTTGCCGTTGTGTTCACATTTGACTTCCTGAATGAAGTGCGGCGGGATTTTCTTGCCCGTTTTCTTGTTTTTACGTAAACCGGTTTCCATTGGATGGGTGATCAACGCTTTTACTGTTGTTTCACCGGCACCGCTGGCACGGATTCGAATTGATTTAGCCATGTTCTATTCCTCCTAGACTTAGCCGCCGCAGCCGCCGATGGTGACTTTAACGTTCTTGCGGGCGCTGTAGGCTTTTCCGCCTGCTTTAACCACTGCAATCACGTCCGAGGTCTTACCCATTTTAATGCGGGTAGAGACATAGCCTTTTGCGTTTGAAGACAGTTCAAAGTTCGCTGCCAAAGGTAAGCCGTTTTTCTCGGCCAGGATAGCGATGGATGTAATTCCAGCGATTGACGTGGTGACTGAGACGGGTACTACGGCACCATTTTCAGCGATGTCAGGTGCCTTGATTTTGATGTCGCCGCTTGGGCTTGTATCAGCACTGCCCATAAGGCCACTTAAAGCATCCTGGATACTCTTGGATTCAAAAGCGCCTTTTGGCCAGGCCGC
>Ga0316204_10004963_pt1 | contig 22876 bp, 19 predicted proteins | sample 6monrhotite_MG_2_FD_205661 | JGI IMG/M metagenome (GOLD analysis project Ga0316204, IMG submission 205661) | Microbial mat bacterial communities from mineral coupon in-situ incubated in ocean water Damariscotta River, Maine, United States -... | ecosystem: Environmental > Aquatic > Marine >... | reverse complement strand
CCCGTCCGCCACTCGACATCATCTAGCAAGCTAGACATGTTTCCGTTCGACTTGCATGTGTTAGGCCTGCCGCCAGCGTTCAATCTGAGCCATGATCAAACTCTTCAATTAAATATTAAAAATATGAATTTTTTTGGTGAACTCTCACTTCGTGAGTGTCCACACAGATTGTCTTGTTCTAATTGTTAAAGAGCGTGCTAACTTCGTTAGCGGCTTAAGCCGTCAGAGACCTGCTTAAGCGGGAGGCGCATATTACGTCATTCCCATTTGATGTCAACCATTTAATTCAAACTAATTTCAATTAAATCTTGCTACATCCCGCAGCAACTGTACGTTTAGCGTACATGCAACCAATCGGTAAAACCTATTTTGTTGCGAGTGACCTAAGTGGTCTCCCTTGAAGCGAGGGCGCATTATAGAGAGAACACATTGCTATGCAACCCCTAATTCCAAATAAATGTTTGTTTGCTCAAAAACCAAACGTTCAGGATGTTAATGTCGCAATTTGTAGGAATAAATAGTGGTTAGTTTTTGATATCATTTACATCAAAGACCTCAAACAGGAAATAGAATGGCTATTCGAACTTATAAGACGAAACGTCCCATTATAGGACCGCATTGTTATATAGATGCATCATCAGTAGTAGTTGGAGACGTGGAATGTGCTGAGCATGCCAGTATTTGGCCACTTGTAGCTGCCAGAGGTGATGTTAACTATATAAGGATAGGTGCTAGAACCAATATACAAGATGGAACTGTATTACACGTATCTCGAACAAGTGACGCCAATCCCCTTGGGTTTCCTCTTATTATAGGTGCAGATGTAACTGTTGGGCATATGTGCATGTTACATGGCTGTACTTTGGGAGATAGAATACTAGTTGGCATGGGCACTATTATAATGGACGGTGCGGTTGTCGAAGATGATGTATTTATTGGGGCAGGGACATTAGTGCCTCCTAATAAAACCCTCAAAAGTGGCTATTTGTATAAAGGCAATCCAGCTCAACAAGCTAGACCGCTAAAAGAGAGTGAAATAGCATTTTTAAAACAGTCGGCGCTAAACTATATAAAACTTAAAGATGAATACATTGAGGAATCTAAGTAACTTCAGTACGCAAAAACCTCTTCGGCGGTGAGCCATATCTCACCGTCTGCATTGAATTTTTCTAGTTTAAGGTTTTGTTCAATTATTTCTTCTATTTCAAATTGTTTGGTTTTATATAGAGATATTAAATTTTCTTCGTCTAGCCCAGTTACATAACAAGCCATCATTTGACCGGCTGCCATTACTTCAATTTTAATTGCGTCCTTTGCCGTTATATATCCAAAACCATCTAGTACTTGAATCGATTGATTCACAAACGACTTCTTAATGCTTGTATTACAGGCGTAACATCTGGTCGATAACCCGTCCACAAATAGAAACTTTCTGCCGCCTGCCCCACTAACATACCTAAGCCGTCAAAAGTGTTTAATACCCCTAGTTTTTGAGCATGTTGGACAAATACAGTGGGTTTATCGGCATAACTCATGTCATATACACAAGCACTGCTGCTAATTACGGATTCTGGAATACGAGGTAACTCTCCACTCAAACTGGCGGAAGTAGAATTAATAATGAGATCGAAAGGTGGCTGAACCTCAATTAACTGATTAAGGCCAACACCAACAAAATTATCCTGGGGTAACAATAAAGCCAACTGTTTAGCTTTTTCCTCTGTGCGGTTTGCAATCATCAACAACGCTGGATCTAAGACTAAGATGGATTGCAATACTCCCCTAGCGGCACCACCCGCTCCTAACAATAAAATACGCGCTCCTTTAACTTGCACACCTAAGCGCAGTAGATCTTGCACTAAACCTGAGCCATCGGTGGTATCACCTAAAAAAGTACCGTCTACTTTTCTAATAACGGTATTCACCGCTCCAGCAATCTTCGCATTGTCAGACAACTCATTTACCCACTTTGCTACCTGTTCTTTAAACGGAGAGGTTACATTGCAGCCTTTTGCGTTTGTATCAAGGAAAAAATCCGTTAAGGTTGGGATAAAGTCCTCTTTGGTTGCATAGGTACGATCATATTTAATCGTTATCCCGGCTTGTGCAGCAAACATTTGATGGATAGCCGGTGACTTACTCTGGGCAATTGGATTACCGAATACCGTGTACTTATTCACTATAACCATTCTCTGGGATGCAGGTAGTTAGCATACAAATCCGCTTCTTTACTATCTGGTTCTGGTTCATAGCAATACTCCCAACGTGCAAGAGGGGGCATAGACATCAATATCGACTCGGTGCGACCACCCGTTTGTAAACCAAACAAAGTTCCTCGGTCATAAACCAAGTTAAATTCTACGTAACGCCCACGACGATATAATTGAAAATCACGTTGCTGCTGGTCATATGACTTATCTTTACGTTTTTCCACAATAGGTACATAAGCATCTAAAAACCCGTTCCCTACAGCTTTCATAAATTTAAAACTTTTTTCAAAGCCAAGCTTATTGAGATCATCAAAAAACAATCCGCCCACTCCACGGGTTTCATCTCTATGTTTTAGATAAAAATACTCATCACACCACTTTTTGTAATCGGCATACACATTCTTACCAAAAGGTTTACAGAGTTCGTTGGCCACCATATGCCAATGCACAACATCTTTGTGAAAAGGGTAAAAAGGTGTCAGGTCAAAACCTCCCCCGAACCACCAGACAGGATCTTCACCAGGCTTTTCAGCAATAAAAAAACGTACATTAGCATGGGTGGTTGGTACAAAAGGGTTGTGAGGGTGAATAACCAAAGACACACCAACCGCTTGAAAACTTCTGCCTACCAATTCAGGTCGAGCAGCGGTGGCTGATGCGGGTAATTTTCCACCGAAGACATGGGAGAAGTTAACCCCGCCTTGCTCAATCACATTTCCGCCGGTTAACACTCGAGTACGACCACCCCCGCCTAGTTCTCGTTTCCAAATGTCTTCGACAAAGTTTCCTTTGCCATCCACCAGCTCTAGGGTTTGGCAAATATTGTCCTGTAGCTTGAGTAAGTAGCTCTTAACTTTTTCTATATCTGGCACTGAATCGGCTGTCATCTAACTAATTGTCTCTTATGGTTTGCCCAGAAATCCCATGACGGATTTGGCTTGGTTTATTTGCCCCACCCAATGCGCCGTCTACAAGCAATAAGGTCTTATCGAATTGTTGATATAATTGAGCGGCATTTATGGCTGGTTTTACTCCAGACACATTAGCACTGGTGGATATTAAAGGCTTGCCAAATAGCTCGCATAATTGACTTACAACAAGGTGTTGGCTTACCCGCACGGCTATCAAGTCACTATCACCCGTCACCCACTTAGGGGCTTGTTTAGCGGCGGGCAATAACCAAGTCATTGGGCCCGGCCAGCTAGAAAATATTTCAGTGCGCATAGACATAGGGATTTTTGCATCATCAACATAAGGTAATAATTGCGAATAGGTTTTACCCACTAGGATCAAACCTTTATCAACCGATCGTTTTTTCAAAGCCAATAGCTTAAGCACAGCACTTTCATTGTCTGGATCACAACCAAGTCCAAGCACAGCTTCAGTCGGGTAGGCAAGCAACTCGCCTTGCTGCAACCTTTGTTTAATCAGCTCTGCATCTTTAATTGTTGATAGTCGTTTCATGCAATCCTAAATCAGTCAGTTTTTAATTCAATTCTAGGTTGCGCATCTTCTGCGGTATCTAACTCGGGCGCACAATACAAAATCCGTGAAGAAGCTATGTTTTGTTCAATCAAATAACGTTTCAAATTATTCTGACGCTCTGTGCCCATGGCTTTCAGTGAAGCTTGTTGATCGGCATTCAATACGGTTGCAGCAGGTACAGCTAAATCAGCATAAGTACCAATTGCACAGGTTTTTAACTGTAACTCCGGTTTATCTTGCATCAACAGAACTAGTTCACCTAAATATTGCTGATTTTCTGCTGTCAGGGCCACCTCACCCTGTTGAAAAACAAGGGGTTCAAATTTCACTTTAAGCAGATATTCAGCACCAGATATAGCCACGGATACCACTGATGCATAAGGCACAAAAGTGGTCATCAGATAACTTTTCGCTTGAGACATTGCCGCTTTTTTCAGCACTAAAGCTAAGAAGCTCTCAACCCCAAAAGAGGGTTCAGCAACATTGCCCCGCAGGGGTACGCCCAAATCAATATTGCCTTGATCATCTTTCAATAACCCTAAAGCATAATTCAGCGGCATAGCCTTACCTTCTTTAATCGTACCCTGCTCGACCTCATCAGCGCTGGACATATCTACACCGCGCAAAAACAACTTTGTTTCTCCGTCAATCTCACCATCTTGTATAGTGACTTCAACACCCACATCTAACTGACCCGTTTTCATTTCAAAACCTAACCCATCTTTCACATAAGGTGACACAGAAGGCAAATCTAACTCGCTAATATTGGCCGTGAATAAGGCATTGAGCTTATCGGAAAAAGGTCTTGCGTATCCTTTAGCCACAATTTTGAGATAATTATCGTCTTTAGCAATCAACTCAAACGGGCTTTCTAAGGCGCTATCTCGACTATCAAAAGGCCCCGCTTGCAGCGTCTCAATAGTGATGTTTTGCTCAAAAACAGGGGATACACTTTGGTCATTGATGCGTATGTAAGCTGCATCGGCCAGTTGCAACTTTCCTAGCGCAATAGTTAACACTGGTGTTTTTACTGGGATAGATTCAGCTTGTTCAGTTGGGGCTGAAGGAGTGGATGCTTCAGGGACACTTGCAGATGCCGCAGTTTTATCTTGAGACTCAGGCGTCAATGCTGAGGTATCGACCATGCTCACGATACTTTTATCTGGGTTAACGTTAATGTCTGTTTTTAATCCAGCAATAGAGACTGTGTCAATACTCAGGTGATTATCGCTAAATTGCACATCAGACACAGATAAATCACCTATGCTAAGGATCGGCGCTGACTCGCTTAATGACAGATCTTCAGATAAATTAAGCGAACTAATGTCTATCTGCTCAATAACAAAACTAGGTTGCATTTCCACCAGTTGCAGATCAGTAGTGAGATTAATCTGGCCCCAATTCACCACATTATTATTGACGCTCTGCAATCCAACTTTACCTTGGCTTAATTGCGTTGTGACTGTTGCAGCAAGATGCTGGATAACACCCGTTGGAAAAGCAGTAACATTCAAATTATCGATAGTAATGACATCACTCGCACCTGCAACAACCCAAGGTGCATAGTTAAGATCAAGATCTGTTAACGACACAACAATTTGTTCGCTGTTTACTCCTATAGTTTCATCGGTCAAATTTACTTTAGGGTTGCCTTTAACAGAAAACTCACCAGATAGGCTGATACCTAAATCAACCAACATTGGGCTTACCGTCAGCAAGTCTAATTGTTCCAACGAAAATGAACTATCGATAGTGCCCACTCCAGCTTGCAAAGATACGTCAGAGTTAAGCATCAAAGGTGCTTCATTAACTAGAGCCTGAATGGACAACGAGACCTGTTGTTCTAATTGACTAAGTGAGGTGTTAGCTATCAGCAATTCATTTAACAATAAAGTTTGTGGGGTGCCATCCACATGGGAATTTAACAATACACGTTTTAACTTTAATTCAGGGATAACCAAAGTAAAATCCAATGCAGAACCATCACTCTGTTGCTCAGCGGCAGCAACATTTTGCTCAGTGCCAGAACTCGCAGAAATATCAACACCTGCTACAACTATACTTTGCTGATCTTTAACTATTTCAATTTCAGTGCCTTCTAACAAAAACTCCGAGACATACAATTGTTTGAACAATAGACGATGCAGATGAACACTGACTTCAGCATGTTCGACTACCAATGTCTGACTTTTATTCTGGTCGAACAACTGCAGGTCGCTAATCGTTAGGGTACTGGTAAAAGGGTTATATCTGACTGAACTATCTTCACCCAACGACACCCCCATTTCTTGCAAAGGAGTTTGCGCAAAGTAGCGCACTGCAAAAGGCGATAGGATCCAAATTAACAGATACACCGCCAGCAGTAAGATCAATAAAAACTTAGCGATACGAATAAACAGCTGTGATTTAGGTTTTTTATTATGGGGGGTCATGGCTAATATCTAATAAAGGGGGTTAAACAAATCTACCCACACATGGGAAGAAGTATGTTGAATTATTCAGGTTTAGGAATTTTACATTGACATTGCTTCTGCGGGCATAACAATTCAACTTCAGTGCTTCCTTTCTTCTCTTGCATAATCGGCCAATGGCATTCTGGACATGGGTGATCAACAGGAGGCAAGTTCAATAAGTATTTACATTTGGGGTAATTATCACATGCATAAAATGACTTGCCAAACTTATTTGCACGCTTAGTGATATGTCCTTTTTTACATAAGGGACAAGTTAGTTGCGTATCTTCGCTGTTGGAGTTCGACTCAATATAATCACATTTAGGGAAATCACTGCAGCCAATAAACAGCCCAAAGCGTCCCTTTTTAATGACTAACTGAGACTGACACAAGGGACACGCAGAACCCTCAATGGTTTTGATCTCGGCATTTTCGTATTCGTGTAAGGGTTTTGAAAAGTCACATTTTGGATAATGGCTACAACCAATAAAAGCACCGGACTTGCCTCGTCTAATGTTTAATTTGGCATGACATTTTGGACAAGGTCCGAAGGCATTCTCTGACGCGGCAGCTGAAAACAGAGAGTGATCAATTTTAGACATTTAATAGACCACTTTTAGTGTTCAAAGATAAAAAACAATCAGTGAAGCGGCCCTTCTGGCTCATCAAACAACAAGTCTTCCATCTGCGCATAAGCATTTTCTTTTCCTGGTACATTAAATAGCACCATCAACACTACCCATTTCATGTCCTCTAAACAAAACTCTTTGGAGTCAATCTCCATCACTCGATCAATCACCATTTCTCGGGTAGAAGAATCCAACACATTGATTTGTTCAAGAAACATTAGAAAACCGCGACACTCTACATCCAAGCGCATTTCTTCGTCTTGTGTATACACACGAGTAACGAAAGAAGTAGGCCCTTTAGCCAAATAAGGTTTGATGTCGGTTTCTTGCAGTGCAGCAAGTTTTTCTAACCAAGACAGCGCCTTATAAATTTCGTCATGATGAAAACCGGCTCTTATTAACTCGTCTGTTAGCTCATCTTGATCGACGCGTATTTCAGTTTGGCTGTGAATAAAGTTTTCAAATAAATACATGAGGATATCGAACATGTTATTTTTCCCCCAATTTAACGTAACCGCCGGGAACAGCGGTCACTAAACCACGCAATTCATATTCTAACAATTGTGACATTACTTCTGCTACTTCTATGCCGCTGCGCTGAGCCACTATATCTAGTGGGGTGACTTCAAAATCTACACTATCTAACAATTTGTCTGAAGCCAAGCTTTGTGTCATGTTTTTTTCCGATTTAAGCACTTTTTCCCTTGTAGTTGGTAAAATGAGATGTTGAAACTCCTCATTAATATCTTTTACACAGGTAACCAACTTTGCTCCTTGTTGAATCAAATGATGGCATCCTGCTGACATGGGGTTGTGAATATTTCCCGGTAACGCAAATACTTCTCTATTTTGTTCTAAAGCACATCGTGCCGTAATTAATGAGCCACTCCTTATTGCCGCTTCAACAATAAGAGTACCAACAGACAAACCACTGATAATACGATTCCGTCTTGGAAAGTATTCTGGTCGACCTGGTGTATTGGGAGCAAACTCAGAAATAATCACACCATTATTTTGCAAAATTTGCTCTGCCAGCTTGATATGACGCCTTGGATACATTTTATCAATAGCGGTTCCCAAAACAGCTATAGTAGTGAAACCGCCTAAAACCGCACCTTGATGCGACAATCCGTCAATACCAAGGGCTAAGCCACTGGTAATTGTCCAACCACATTCACTTAAACAACTAGCAAAAAATTTTGCGTTTTCTCTACCCTGTGGGCTGGGGGCTCTGCTTCCCACCATTGCGATTTGGTAATTATTTAAATGCTGAGGATCGCCATAGCCATATAAAAGTGGCGGTGGACTCGCAATCTGTCTAAGTAAGTTTGGATAATTGGGATGATCGAAGTGCAATAAAAAGCGGTTATTCTTGGTATTGAGCCACTTCAAGCTTGCATTAATGGACCTTTCATTAGGATGCAAAATGGCTGCTATTTGCTGATGGTTAAAACCTATTTCCTTTAGGGAGGCACTTGATGTAGCAAATAATTCAGACAACTGAACAGCAAATTTTTTCTGTAACTTTTTTAAGCTAACAACTGAAAAATTGGGGATTTGAGCCAACTTTAACCAATTTTCCAGCTCGTCACTTTCATTCTCACCTAACTCAACATCCTGTTGCATTTTTTGCTCCCTAGGCTAGTCCCAATTCGAGTTAATTAGGGTTTAGCTACTATCATCCCTCTTTTTATGACTTTAGCTGATTTAGTAATAAGTGCATAACTTGCGGTATCAAAAGCTTTGAAAACAATCACTTCGCCAACCTTTAAAGCGGGCTGACTAATTTCATCGCCTTGATTAAAAGCGCTGCGGATCATGTCAGTTTCACCTTCATACTTGGGTTGCTTACCATCAATGATTCTTGGACCCTGACTATATATGCCCATTATCGTTCCTGCAGAAACTTGATCGGAGCCAATATCCAACACCACCACGTTATATTTACCCAACAAGTTATGTTGCTCTAAGTCATCAATAATGTAACCAGTCTGGTCTTGAGCGGCCACAAGTAAAAATTTATCCGGCTCAGTAGTTACTGTCGGAATAATTTTATCGCCACGTTTAACCTCTAGTTTGGCTTCCAATATTTTAATCAGTGCTTGGTTATCTAAATCAGCATCTACTAACTTAGCTTTGGCCAAATGCCGTACCTGTAAACCGATAAAATTGCCATCCATGTCGAATAATTCATTTTGTTTTCTTACAATGCTTAAGTTCTCTTTACTTCGACGGGCAGCCTTTCCAAGCACAAGGTTATCGGTGGCATAACGCACCGCTCCTTCTTGATCACCTAGAATATATGGATAACGATCATACGCCTGTTGCGACATAATCATTTCGTTGTCAATATAAGGCTTAATAACAGACCATGGTAACGCAGGAATAGATTCAGGGGTTTTGAACGATTTAGCTCCCTCTGGAGAAAGCCTTATTTCAGGCTTTACTGACTCTCTCAACACCTCAAGTACAGTTTCACCTTTTTCATTTTTTACTAAACGTAACTCGTCACCGGGATAAATAAGATGGGGATTAGTGATATGTATATTGGTGCGCCAAAGCTCTGGCCATTGCCAAGGCTTATCCAAATACATATTGGATATATCCCACAAAGTATCGCCTTTCTCTACCACATAAACTTCAGGAGCGGTGTCTTTCACTAAAATGCTGTCTGCAAAGCTATATACTGGTATGAGCACCAACAGTATCAGCGACCTAATTAATTTATTGCTCGTCATTCTTATATACACCTTGATGCAGTGACTATTATGTTTTGGATCGATTTACGCTAGAATAGCGCAGCTTGAAACGTATTAAATAGTCAATTCTATTTGATCGTATAGTAAATAATACACACACCAATACTAACACTCTCACTGTAGCGTAAAGTTACTATTGGTTACATTAGTTCCTGAGTCCGAGACTCATTATAGTTGAATAATACAATGGCAATATTAGATGTATTGCGCTTTCCCGATGAGAGATTGCGCACAGTAGCAAAAAAAATTGAAAATGTTGATAAATCTATTACCGCGTTAATAAGCGATATGTTCGACACCATGCGTGACGAAAATGGTATTGGTTTAGCTGCAACACAAGTCAATGTGCATAAGCGATTGGTGGTGATGGATGTGTCTGAAAACCAAGATGATCCTATGGTTTTCATCAATCCTGAAATCACTCATAAAGAAGGTAAAACCATCAGCGAAGAGGGTTGTTTATCAGTACCCAATAATTATGCGCAGGTCGAAAGAGCCGAGAATATTACGGTTTCGGCACTAGATAAAACAGGCGAACCTTTCACTTTAGATGCAGATGGTTTATTGGCTATCTGTATTCAACATGAGTTAGATCATTTAAAGGGCAAATTATTTGTGGATTATTTATCTCCACTTAAACGCCAGAGAATTAAAACCAAGTTAGAGAAAGAAGCCCGACTTGCGGCAAGGGACTAAGACACAATTGAATAAGCCGTTAAAAATAGTATTCGCTGGGACGCCCGAGTTTGCAGCATTGCATTTGCAAGCGCTGATTGACTCCGAACATAGTGTTATTGCCGTTTACAGTCAACCAGACCGCCCTGCTGGTCGAGGTAAAAAATTACAAGCCAGTGCAGTAAAACAACTGGCTGTTGAACATGCCATTCCAGTCTTTCAACCACCATCCTTGAAAACAGCAGAGGCTCAACATGCCTTAGCTGAATTACAAGCAGAGATCATGATAGTGGTAGCTTATGGCTTGATTTTACCAACCTCTGTATTGAATACCCCGAAATTGGGTTGCCTTAACGTTCATGGCTCTTTATTGCCAAAATGGCGAGGTGCGGCCCCGATCCAACGCTCAATATGGGCAGGGGATAGCGAGACAGGTGTGACTATTATGCAAATGGATGAAGGCTTGGATACAGGCGCGATGTTATTTAAGCAGTCTCTCGCCATCTCCAAAGAAGATACCAGCGCCAGCTTATATCAAAAACTGGCTAATATTGGTCCTAAAGCATTACTAGAAACCTTATATCGATTAACTGACTTACCACCTCAAATCCAAGATAATGAGCTAGCCAGTTACGCAAAAAAGTTGTCAAAAGAAGAAGCGCAAATTGATTGGGGCTTATCTGCTGTGCAACTTGAAAGAAATATCCGTGCTTTTAATCCTTGGCCAGTGGCATTTTTCACCCTTAACGACGCCAATATAAAAGTGTATTCGTCTGTAGTTATTAAAAGCGATAATCCTGATATTCCAGCGGGACAGATTTTAAGGTCAGATAAACAAGGTATTTTGGTGGCAACAGACAAAGATAGTTTGCTAATAACTAAGCTGCAACTTCCTGGCAAAAAACCAATGTTAGCCGCCGACGTGTTAAATGGTAGAGCAGATTGGTTTGCTGTTGGAGCATCACTAAGATGAGTTACCTTTTATGAAGCCTAAGCCACAAGGCAATCATTTCGCTCATTTCAATTTACGTGCTGATGCCGCTAAGGTACTTCATCAAATATTAGAAGAAGGCCAATCCGCAAGGGAATGTTTGCCCCTTGCCCAATTACCTCATAAAGAACAAGACAAAGCTTGGCTACAAGAGATGGTCTACGGCGTTTTGCGTAACCTACCTATTTTGCAGTTTTGGCTGAGACAATTACTCGATAAACCACTAAAAAACCGCTTCAAAATTGTAGAACAATTGATCATGTTAGGGTTTTATCAATTGGCTTTTAGCCGGGTCAGTCAGCACGCTGCAGTATCTGAGACAGTGGCGGCTTGTCAGCCACTTAACACTCTAGCTATGAAAGGTTTAGTTAACGCCATCTTGCGCACATTTATTCGAGAAGAAATGGCCCAACAAGCAGCACCTAATGAACAAGTAGCGTCAGGGTTGCCTAAATGGTTATACAAAAAGCTTGAAGCTGAATATCAAGATAGTTTTATTGATTTAGTGGCTAATATGCAGGTGAAGGCACCTATTTGGCTTAGGGTTAATACCCGGAAAATTTCTCATGCTGATTTTTTGGAAGCGCTCGAAAAAGCGTGCATCGAATTCAGTCTTTCACCTGAGCATCCAGAAGCCTTTATATTATCAAAGGGTTATGACATAACTAGCTTACCCGGTTTTGATTCTGGATGGTTTGCTGTACAAGATGGGGCGGCGCAACTTGCAGCTCATTATCTTAAGCCCGCACAAGGTGAATCTATCTTAGATTGCTGCGCCGCGCCGGGAGGTAAAACTTGTCATCTAATCGAATTCCAGCCAAAAATAGCAAAAACCGTTGCCTTAGAAATAGATGCAAAACGCGCTACAAAAATACAAGAAAATTTAGTCAGGCTAGGCCACAATGCGAATATTGTAATAGGTGATGCAAGCACCCCCGAAACATGGTGGGATGGCGAATTATTCGACCGTGTACTGCTGGATGCCCCCTGCTCTGCTACTGGTATTATTCGTCGGCACCCTGATATAAAGTGGCTACGCAAGGCCAAAGACATTGATGCTCTAGTGAGCCTACAAAAACAAATATTGGACGCCATATGGCCGCTTGTTAAATCGGGAGGAACCATGCTTTATGCTACTTGTTCTGTTTTGCCCGCAGAAAACCATTTACAAATAAGTGATTTTTTAGCTCGTACAAATAACGCAGTGTTAGATACTACGTTTTGCAACGATTCAGTGGATAAACCAGGCAAACAGATTGTACCGGGAGAGCAACAAATGGATGGTTTCTATTATGCCAGACTGCTAAAGTCTTAAAGCGTATTGAGGAAAACCCTTCGAGTCAAATGACTTTAGTCTCGGAGACATATGCAAGACCAACACGCCCTAATAATAAGGTTTAAAGACCACTAATGAAGATAATTATCCTTGGCGCAGGTCAAGTTGGTGCCACTTTAGCTGAAAACTTGGTTGGTGAGAAAAATGAAATCACCGTCATAGATTCAGACCCAGATACTTTAAGGCATCTGCAAGACAGGCTAGATTTGCAAGTGATCGCTGGAATGGGATCCCATCCAGATGTACTAAAAAAAGCCGGGGCAGAAGATGCCGACATGCTCATTGCAGTCACCAACAGCGATGAAAGCAATATGATGGCCTGTCAGGTTGCCTATAGCCTATTCAAAACACCGACAAAAATTGCCCGTGTTCGCTCCGAACAGTACATTATTTACCAAGAGCAATTGTTTAAGCATCAAGACGTACCAGTCGATCACCTTATTGCCCCAGAACAATTGGTTACAAAGGCCATAAAACGCCTGATAGATTATCCAGGTGCATTACAAGTAGTTGAATTTGCTGATGGCAAAGCCAGCCTAGTGGCGGTTAAAGCCTATTACGGCGGTTTATTGGTCGGTCATGCCCTTTCAACCCTCAAAGAACATATCCCTAACGTTGAAACACGTGTGGCAGCGATATATAGACGAGGTAAACCTATTCGTCCCCTCGGCACCACCATCATTGAAGCGGATGACGAAGTGTTTTTTATTGCCGCGACTAAACATATTCGTGCGGTTATGAGTGAGCTGCAAAAGTTAGAGTCAAGTTATAAGCGAATTATGATTGCTGGTGGTGGATTAATTGGGGCCGGCCTAGCCAAGATGCTTGAACACAATCACAACGTAAAGTTAATTGAGTTCAATCCGGAAAGAGCTAAATATCTGTCTGCACACTTAGATAAAACCATTGTTTTTGCCGGAGACGCTTCAGATCACGAGTTATTAACCGAGGAAAATGTCGAACAAGTTGACGCTTTTATCGCCGTCACTAACGATGACGAAGCTAACATTATGTCAGCCATGTTAGCTAAGCGGCTGGGTGCGGCAAAAGCCATGGTACTCATTCAGCGTGGGGCCTATGTGGATTTAGTACAAGGTGGCGAAATTGATATTGCTTTCTCTCCACAACAGGCGACCATCTCTGCACTTCTCACTCATATAAGGCGAGGAGACATAGTAAATGTTTACTCACTTAGAAGAGGCGCTGCAGAAGCCATTGAAGCCATCGCCCATGGCGATCGCAACACATCCAAGGTGGTTGGACGAGAAATCCGAGAAATAAAACTTCCTCCAGGCACTACTATAGGTGCCATAGTCCGCAGCGATGAAGTGATCATTGCCCACGGCGACACAAAAATTGAAGCCAACGATCACGTTATTCTTTTCTTGGTTGATAAAAAGTTTATTAGCCACGTAGAGAAGTTATTCCAGCCAAGTGCGTTCTTTTTTGGATAGTCTTTTATAGGCCCCATATTTTCCCCAAGAAATATTGACTAAAAACTAGACAAACACACCCATTTTCTGAAAGACTGATATTCGTATCGTTAGAAAACGTCATCGCTCGATATGGATCAGTGTTGGGGGGCAAGAGAAGTAGATCCCAACAAAAATGATTAACTACTTATGTTGTGTGTAGTTCGACACAAAAAATGCCAAATAGAAAAGGAATATATATGTCAAAATTGAAGCAGCTATTCACCTTAGTAATAGTGGCCAGCTTTTAGCAGGCTGTACACAAGTTTCACGCAGTCTGGGTGATTTAACCGATAACAAATATGCAAAGCCTCGTTCAGGAACAGTTTGGGTAGTGCCCCCACCAGATTTAGAGCCCCCCTCTTCAGCTAATAAAACAGTATATGTTTCATACAGAAATATCAGTGACGCAGATATTGAGCTGCTAGATTTACTTAAAACATCAGCTCGGGAGCAAGGGTGGGATATCGTTTCTGATCCTAACAAAGCGAAATTCAGATTAAGAGCAACGACTCGGTTTTTTGGTGAAGTAGAGCCCGATTCTGGTGGCGCGTCCGTTGGTCGTTCTTTAGGTATGATTACCGGTGCAGCTGTAGGTATTGGGACTGGCGCATTGGTCGCTAGCTCAACAAATAGTGGTTTTGCAGGAGTCGCATCTGGTGGTTTAGTTGCGGGTTTGGTTGGAGCAGGTTTATCAAACGGTTCTGGGCCAAGAGAGTGGGCATTGATTATCGATGTAGTGTTGGAAGAGTTTAGTTCTAAGGCGGTTGAGTTTGAACTTTCAACTGATTCTTCGAGCGGTAGAAGTGATAGTTCTGGAACAGGTAATTCTCGAACTGTTTCAGGTGGTGGTACAAATAGTGGCAATAGTCGTAGTGCATCTATAACTAAGAAAAGCAACTACTTCCCCCATGGTATTCGCCTGTCTGTGTGGAGCAATCAAATGAACATGCAAGAAGAAGAGGCTATGCCTGAAATCTTGAGTAGAACTAAGCGGGTTGTTACACGTATGTTGCCAATGTAGTTGATTGACGAAAAGCAACTTGTACTAAATTATCGAAAAGCCGGTGAATACCCGGCTTTTTTAGCTACGCCAAAAAGTAGGAGAAAATAACACTAACAATGAAAATACTTCTAATCGACCAAAAAGCATCGCTATTATTAACAGCCACTTTCCGCTATCTGACACATCAGCGTAGGTAGCAGCCACTTCACCTAGACCAGGTCCTAAATTATTGAGCGTTGCAGCAGTTGCACTAAAGGCTGTCACGTCGTCCATTCCTGTAGCGATTAGGCCGACCATAATAATCACAAAAATCATGGCATAGGCGGAAAAGAACCCCCACACTGCTTCGACAACTCTGTCTGGCAACGCCCTATCACCTAATTTTACCGAATAAACCGCTTTAGGGTGGATTAAACGATCGACTTCTCTTTTGCCTTGTAAATATAGCAATAACACTCGAATAACCTTTAAGCCGCCCCCAGTTGAGCCTGCACACCCGCCGATAAAGCTTGAGAATATTAGCATTATGGGTAAAAACACAGGCCAATTTGAAAAGTCTGTAGTAGTGAAACCAGCTGTTGTGCTGATAGAGACAGATTGAATCAAGGCTTGGTCAAATGCTACACCAGCATTTGCAAACCAACTGAACTGAACTAGCGCAATAAAGCAAATCAGCACCAAACTAATTTGAATAATAAAAAACGCTTTTAACTCAGGATCATAAAAATATCCCTTTAAAGAACGTCCACTGGCAGCAGCATAATGTAAAGCAAAATTTAGCGCAGCTATCCATAGAAATATCACGCAAACTATATTAACCCCTACACTATTAAAGTGGCCTAAACTAGCGTCATAGTTACTAAACCCTCCAATAGCTATGGTCGAAAATGCGTGACAAATAGCATCAAACCAATTCATGCCCACAATCCAAAACGCTAAGGCACAAACAGTGGTAAGAGATAGGTAGATGTACCAGAGGTGCTTCGCTGTATCAGCTATTCTAGGTGTCATCTTAGAATCTTTCACTGGGCCTGGTGTTTCTGCCCGATATAACTGCATGCCGCCCACACCTAATATAGGTAAGATTGCCACGGCAAGAACAATGATCCCCATCCCACCCAGCCATTGCAGTTGCTGGCGATAATACTGAATTGCCTTAGGTAAATAATCGATACCTTCAATAACGGTTGCACCAGTTGTTGTCAGGCCAGAAAAAGATTCAAAAAAGGCGTCTGTGGTAGACATTTGTGGCTGTTCTAACAACAAAAATGGTAATGCCCCAAAACTTGCCAGAACTGTCCAGAATAGCACTACAATTAAGAACCCTTCCTTGGCCCTTAAATCATTCCTATAACTTCTATTGGGATACCAAATGGTTAAACCCGTAATTAGACATAAAACAGATGCTAATATAAATGGTAAGCCACTACCATCTTCAAATATGACTGACACAATTGCTGGAGGGATCATGGTGACACTGAATAAAGCAACAAGAAGACCTAATATTCGAATAATAGTGCGATATTGCATGGCTCAGCTTTGACCCAAAATAGATCTGCCACATAACACAAGTGGAAAATTCGAAGATAAAAAGCTTAATTTTGGGTAAATCATTGGATTAACTATTTTTCTTGTAATTATTATTTGCTAGACACCGAACCAAAAGTCTAATTCAAAAGTAGACATATGTAATTATGTTCACGTATTTCACTTAATAAGATAACAGAAAGATCGTTGCCATCGAAAATATTTCGACAAAAGCGAATAACTATTCCTGTTTGCTTAGAACAAAGATGAACAATTAAGTTTGCAAGCACTTACATACTAAAATTCATATCAATTAACAGCCTGTTTTTTTATTCAACAAGGCTACAGAATAGGCAAATCAAGGCTTATAATTTTTTATACGATTTTACTCTAAATGTAACTTAAAATAATTTAAAATTGTGCTGTTCTAGCACTCAACATGTGTGTATCTTCTATCATGGTTTTAAAAGGGCTTTAGTTGCATTTAAAACTTATCCACAGAACAGTTGTCATATAGTGTTTCTTTGTCGAATTGATATATTATCTTTAAACATATGTTTATTAAGAGGTTTTTATTTTTTCTCTATAACTACATCTATCTTTAAATAAAAAATCTAATACCTTATCTACATACTTATCCACAGATTTCTCTGTGGATTAATGATAAATTCCTTCATTTATGACATTCTCTAAAATTACAATCATCTAAAATAAATATATGGACTCCTATTATGGCATCTGCAGCAGAAACACTACCTAACCCTCTAGTATTAGTGGATGGTTCATCTTATTTATTCAGAGCTTACCACGTACCTTATTTGCAAGCCTTATCCACTTCATATGGACAACCTACTGGTGCAATTACTGGTGTGTTGAACATGATAAAGAGCCTGCAAAAGGACTTCCCAAGTGGAAATATAGTGGTGGTGTTTGATGCCAAAGGGAAAACCTTTCGAAACGATATGTATTCTGAATACAAAGCCAATCGCCCGCCTATGCCAGACGATCTGAGAACACAAATTGCTCCTTTGCATGAAATTATCCAAGCAATGGGGCTACCTTTATTGGTTATTGAGGGTGTCGAAGCGGACGATGTGATTGGTACACTCGCTAATCAGGCATCTAAGCTCGGGATGGAAACAGTTATTTCTACCGGCGACAAAGATATGGCACAACTTGTTACGCCCCATGTCCGTTTAATCAACACCATGACCAATGTCGAGATGGACGAAGCGGGGGTAGAAGATAAATTTGCGGTAAGGCCTGATCAAATCATCGACTACTTAGCCCTGATGGGTGACAAGGTTGACAATATTCCAGGTGTTGACAAATGTGGGCCCAAAACAGCAGCTAAGTGGCTGGCTGAACATGGCACGCTTGAGCAAGTCATGGCCAACGCAGAAAGTGTAAAAGGTAAAGTTGGGGAACATTTGCGCAATGCACTTAGTCATTTACCTTTATCTTACGAATTAGCCACAATCAAATTAGATGTAGATTTGCCTGAAAGTGTCCAAGATATCAAGGCGACTGAAGTAGATTTTGATAAATTAATCGCTCTAAGTAGTCAATTTGAATTAAAGCGTTTATTGACAGAAACCCAACAAAAAATGCAAAAAACCTCCAGCAGTCAAAGTCCTGCACCAAAAGAGCTGGATGTACCCACATCTGCTCCTAATAATTACCATACTATCTTAACTCAAACTGATTTTGATACTTGGCTAGAGAAGCTCAAATCTGCTGACTTATTTGCATTTGATACCGAAACCACCAGCTTAAATTATATGGATGCGGAATTGGTGGGCGTAGCATTTTCTGTATCAGCTGGCGAAGCCGCTTACGTGCCTGTTGCCCATGATTATTTGGATGCCCCTGAGCAACTTGACCGAGCACAGGTATTAGCGTCACTGAAACCACTACTAGAAAACGCCAATATTAAAAAAGTAGGCCAACATCTTAAGTATGATAAAAATGTTCTGGCCAATTACAATATCAACTTGCAAGGCATTGCTTTCGATACAATGCTTGAGTCTTATGTGTTGAATAGTGTTGCCACTCGTCACGATATGGATAGTTTGGCAGACACCTACCTAGGTAAAACCACTATTCACTTTGAAGATATTGCAGGTAAAGGCGCCAAACAAATTACTTTCAATCAAATTCCTTTGGATAAAGCCGCTCCATATGCAGCGGAAGATGCAGATATAACATTACAGTTACATAAGGTTCTTTGGCAAAAGCTAAGTGAAGAAAAGGACTTAGTGAATGTATTTAAGGAAATTGAACTACCCTTGTCACCGGTTTTAGCAAAAATGGAACAATTCGGGGTACTCATAGACAGCCAAAAACTTGCACAACAAAGCCAAGACTTGGCAGTGCGCATTTTAGAGTTAGAAAAAGAAGTACATGGACTCGCTGGCGAAGAATTTAATTTAGCCTCACCGAAGCAATTGCAAGAAATTCTCTATAAAAAGATGGATTTACCCATTCTCAAGAAAACACCAAAAGGCGCACCGTCAACCGCTGAAGAGGTTTTGCAAGAACTGGCAATCAATTATCCACTGCCGAAATTACTGATGGAATACCGAGGTTTAAGTAAGTTAAAGAATACTTACACAGATAAATTACCGAAGATGATAAATGCCCGTACAGGTAGAGTACACACCTCCTATCATCAAGCGATTGCGGCAACAGGCCGATTGTCTTCTACAGATCCTAATCTACAGAATATCCCTATTCGAACTGAAGAGGGCCGTCGAGTTAGGCAGGCATTTATTGCCAGAGCAGGTTATAAGATTGTCGCCGCCGATTATTCACAAATTGAGTTACGGATTATGGCGCATTTATCAAGCGACAAGGGGTTATTAAATGCTTTTGCGACCGGACAAGATATCCACACAGCTACCGCTTCAGAGGTATTTGATACGCCACTAGAAGAAGTCAGTACGGAACAGCGCAGAAATGCTAAAGCCATCAACTTTGGTCTAATCTACGGTATGTCTGCATTTGGTCTGTCCAAACAGCTGAATATCCCTCGTCACGATGCACAAAAATATATGGATCTGTATTTTGAACGTTATCCATTAGTATTAACCTATATGCAAGACACGCGACAAATAGCCAAAGAAAAAGGTTATGTTTCAACCGTTTTTGGCAGGCGATTGTATTTACCTGAAATTAATGCCAGTAATGGCATGCGCAGGAAAGGAGCAGAAAGAGCGGCGATCAATGCACCTATGCAAGGCACTGCAGCAGACATCATCAAAAAAGCCATGTTGGTAGTCGATCAATGGATTGAAACTCTACCTTTTGATGATGTGCGCATGATAATGCAAGTACATGACGAATTAGTTTTTGAAATTAAACAACACAAATTAGTTGTGTATCAAAATAAGATTGTTTCCTTAATGGAACAAGCAGTGCAGCTCGACGTTCCACTCATTGTTGAAGCAGGGGTTGGAGAAAACTGGGATGAAGCTCATTAAGCTTATCTAATACCAATTCATCTTAATTTCTTTCCTCTGTGTAGTGAGCGATAAAAAAACATAAAGTTATTTTGAACTTTATGTTTTAACTACCCTCTTATGTACAGTTTATGTGTGTCTCTATGTGTTTTACCCCATTATTTAATGGGGTTTTTTTTGCCCAAAATTTAACACTCTAAATAGCATCCCTTATAAACATGTAAGGCCCCATTAGGATGAGTTACAACAGCGTTAAAATTAGTAGGCCCTGAAGTGCTACTTGCTGGACATTGACTCCCAAGCTCGTAAGGCTGACTTAACCCCATGGCACCTAGGTAAAACTGCCATGATTTACCATCAGGCCTAACCACGCTCGTTAACGATGTCCCACCATAGTTGTAAGTCCATTGACGTCCGTTTACTGTTGCTGACGTAGCGTATGCGGGATGTGTACTATTATGATATGAAAAGTCGATTCGCCGCCCATCGCTGGCGAAGATAAAACTTAAGTTATCGCCACTATAATGATAATCGACAGTGTTGTTAAAGCGGTCTTTGACTTGAGTGACCATCGTATATGTGTTGTAACGTTGAAAAGCGTCCATTGGCAATGCTTTTATTCGTTTGAGCTTGCTGAACGTATAAGTCAAACCATCAGGGGAGTGTGCGATAAAACTTTCAAGCACTCGTTGGCCGTTTTCCATTCTGTCGACACAACTAATTTTCCAGTTAGATTTGGTAACTTTCGGATATTGGCCGGGTGCCACCACCCCATCATTTCGGAGTAACTTATCATTCACCTTGCCCGGCACATGAAGTGTGTCACCTGTCCAATATTGACCGGCTTCGTAGGTTATTGCCTTGAACACTAATGAGTCCACACATTGAATTACCTGAACACTCATAGCCACTTCCCCACCAACCTCAGCGCAGGCGAAGCATCCGCATCGTTTTGCAACTGCGCTTTCGTTTGCACTACGACTTCAGTAATAATAATGCCACTTACATCATTGAATTTAAACTATATACATGTACTCCCCTAGGCCCAGTTTGGCCAGAGTTAAAGCTGCTAGGGGGATCCCTTAAAACTGTAATGATGAAATCGCCTTGCACAAATACCGAGGCAACACTATTTGCCACCTCAGCACTCACTATTTTCTCAACCTCACCCTGACTATTAATTATAAAATGCAGTATTTTTTTATCATCCCCCAGAATAATGCCATGCGGACTAGTTGCAATATGATCATATGCTGCATTATCGGTAATGATGCCTGATAATATTGTTTTATTAGTTATGGTATCACCTGCCAAGCCATACCGAACAAGGCCTTCTGCTTCTAAACCATTAGGAGTATCAGAGGGTCCTGAGTCAACATATATATAATTGTCTCTATATTCCATATCCAGCACAGTCCAAGTTTTCGATTCATTAACTGTTGATAGGCGTCGATAAATATCATCTTGCTTTTTGTACAAGGACAATATTGTGTTTTCATCCCCCTTTCCTGCAATGATTAAACGGTTGTCCGGCAAAGCAATAATATTTGTTATAAACGTATCGGTTCTTGCAATAAGCTTAATACTACTGTTAAGTTCGTCAGCTACATTGCAGGCCTCCATAACAAAGCTAGAAAACGATGTTTCATAATTAGTAGCTATCCAGTAAAAGCATCCATTTTCAGATGTAAAAGGTACCTGTCGCATTGATTGCTCGTCAGTGCGAGACAGCTCATTCAACTCGATGCCATCATAGCTATAGAAAATAACTTTATTAGTCTCATGAGCTGCTAAAGTATTATTTTGAACTTCAAATAAAAAGGAGGGGTTTTCAACGAATAGATGATTTCTGTCCACGAAGCCATTCTCATCCAAATTAATGGCTAGTAAACCTGCCGCCGATGGAATGAGAATTTGTTCGTTCCAGCTAGTTATTACATTCTCAGGGCCAGATACCCACATTGAATCAATAGCCTCAATGGTAACCACAGTTTCATCTATGCTAATCGGTTGATTTTCGACTTCGCCACTGATTTTCTCACCGCCGCACCCGGAGATGAGTATGCTGAAAGCTCCAAAAAAACATAGCGCTTGATATCTCATTGTATGTAAGTTCCCATTATTCATTATCATTCTTGTTGCCCATTTGGCGGATGTCTACTACGGACAAGCATTGGAGTAACTCAGTTGTACCGTGTTAGATTTAGCGCTACAAACTCCATCAGCATCGCAGGCACTAATTGTCGCAGAACTAAGAGTAGAGACACTAACTTCTCTGAATAGGTATGCTGATGGACTATGCGTGTATGTAGGCACTCCATTCACATAGATTCTATAAGTTGAAGCACCCACCACAGAATTCCATGAAATCCAATTCGACCCAAAACATCCACTCCAAAATCCATTTAGTACTGGGGGTATTAGAATTTGATTATCACTAAAATAATCTATCGCAGCCTTTAAATCAGGCCTGACTCCGACTTCAACTCCTGACGGTTCAGCAGTGCCAGTTGCCGTTAAAAGCCCTCTGATTGTATCAGGCTCTAATGTCGTACCATTTGTTTGTTTATTAAAGCCTTGCAAAGATGCGGTTGCACCAGCGACAATTGCAGTTGCATCTGATGTAGCTGCAATACCTTGGCTGTAAGTCCTGTTTGTACCTCCATTAAATAACGTTGTTCCTAAAAGGCCTGCCGACGAGGTGCTATTCCCCCAGCCATTTAAATCAATTCGCGTACCATAATTAGAACTAGCCCTGCGAGTTACATTAGCACCACTATTTGTGGCGGCAATCATTAGTGCACCTGAATTCTTGACGCTTAAATCAAATTTATTTAACAAAAATGGGAACATTTTTGAAATAGAGCGGTCA
>Ga0316204_10004962_pt1 | contig 22879 bp, 11 predicted proteins | sample 6monrhotite_MG_2_FD_205661 | JGI IMG/M metagenome (GOLD analysis project Ga0316204, IMG submission 205661) | Microbial mat bacterial communities from mineral coupon in-situ incubated in ocean water Damariscotta River, Maine, United States -... | ecosystem: Environmental > Aquatic > Marine >... | reverse complement strand
TCATCCTCGCTTGGGTCTGGCGCTTTCGAAAAAAAGAATAAAAACGGCAGTGGCTCGCAATCGAATAAAGCGTCTTATCCGTGACAGCTTTCGGCAGCACCAGCAATTGCTACCCAATATTGATATTGTCGTCATCAGCCAGACTCGAACAGCACATGCGCCAAATAAAGAGATTTATCAGCACTTGCACCAACATTGGATGAGATTGGCGGCCCGATGCAAAGCATTGTAATCAATAAAAACAGTAATCAATAACATGGGCTCAAGCCAACACTCAATGTCCGCAGCAACCACCAAAGCAACCACACAAGGGAGCAGGGCAACGACTGGTATCAGCATATTCAGTAATGTGGTTGATTTGGCAAAAAACACTGTCCAAACCCTATTTCTGCTTATTATTCGCGGCTATCAGCTGTTGATAAGCCCTTATTTGGGTAATCATTGCCGTTATCATCCCAGCTGTTCCTGTTACGCCGATACCGCTATCAGACGTTTTGGACCCTTAAAAGGCGGCATCATGTCAGTCAAACGATTGTCGCGATGTCATCCGTTTCATGATGGTGGTTACGACCCTGTGCCCCAATCGACAACCATAAAAAAAGATTGAGTTTTATCCATGGATAACCAGCGTTTAATTTTATTTATTGCGTTGTCAGTCGTCATAATGTTGTTATTTAACGCCTGGCAGGAACAATTCGCACCAACACCGCAACTGGCCACCCCCATAGCCGGTATGCCCACTGATCAACCTTTGCCGCCAGGCTCGGATTCCATTCCTCTGCCACCCGGTGTCGCTGCGAATGATGTACCAACTACGCAACCTCAGGGAAGCGCGGCACCCGCCACCGTTCCGGCCGCCCGACCCGGCGATAGCGCGGCGATCGACAGCCGTCAACGTATTACCGTTATTACCGATTTGCTCAAGGTGGAAATTGATACCCTTGGTGGTGACATTCGCAGGGCGTCATTGCTGAAATATCCTCTAAAGTTAAAAGACCCAAATGACCCGGTGGTATTATTTAACGATCAATTTCCCAAAGTGATGATCGCGCAATCTGGTTTGTTAGCCAATGTAGGCGCGAATGTGGATCATCATGTCATTTTCAGCGCAGATAAAACCCAGTATCAACTAAGCGAAACCAGCGACAATGTCAGTGTCGTGTTGAAGTGGAAAAACGAGGAAGGTTTTGCGGTATCGAAAACCTATACCTTTCATCGAAATAACTACGTTATCGACATGGCGGTAGAGGTGCAAAACGGCACGACCCAGGACTGGTCTGGTCGCTTGTATCGCCAGTTACAGCGTAGCGATGCCACCAGTGAGGATCAGTCTGCGTTTATTTACACCTATACCGGTGGTGTTGTTTCCTATGAAAACAATAAATATGAAAAAGTAGACTTTGATGACATGGCCACCTGGCGTCCGGAAGCCAGTTATGTCAAAGCCGGCTGGATTGCGATGATTCAGCATTATTTTCTGGGGGCCTGGATACCAGTGCAGGACCAGTATAATTATTATTACACCAAGGCCCTGGACAATGGCCGTTACATGATTGGTATGAGTACTGCGGAAAGCAAAATTGCCGCCGGCCAATCGGGGCAATTCAGCAGCAAGCTTTTTATTGGTCCAAAAGAACAGAATCGGTTGGCGGCTGCAGCACCCAATTTACAACTAACGGTCGATTACGGTGTGCTCACTATTTTGGCTGATCCGGTGTTTTGGTTACTGAAGTGGATTTATCACTATGTTCAAAACTGGGGTTGGGCGATTATTTTTGTCACCCTCATCATTAAACTGATTTTTTATAAGTTGTCTGAAGCGGCCTATCGCTCAATGGCAACGATGCGTAAGTTTCAACCAAAGATACAGGCGCTGCGCGAACGTTATGGCAGTGATCGCCAGCGTATGAGCCAGGCGATGATGGAGATTTATAAAAAAGAAAAAATTAATCCACTGGGCGGTTGCTTGCCCATGCTCGTGCAAATACCCGTTTTTATTGCCTTATATTGGGTACTGCTGGAAAGTGTGGAGCTGCGTCAGGCGCCGTTTATTTTATGGATCAATGACTTATCAAGCAAAGACCCTTATTATGTACTGCCCTTGTTGATGGGGGTGAGCATGTTTATCCAGCAAAAGCTGAATCCAGCGCCCATGGATCCCATGCAACAAAAAATATTGTCGTTTTTGCCCATCGTCTTTACACTGTTTTTTGCCTTTTTCCCATCTGGCCTGGTGCTGTATTGGGTTGCGAACAACGTACTTTCAATTATTCAGCAATGGTACATTACGCGCAAAATCGAACAAGCGGATTAGGGCCTGTTAACCGTTGAGCTTCCTCACTGCGGGCGCTGCTTTTTCTGCTCCATAAGGTAGAGCGAACGATGCGTCGTTATTGCGCACAAGTGATTAACAACGTGGTCGAGCAGAAAAAAGCAGCCCGGCTCTGCTGGCACAACAGTAATGAAACCAAGATGCCAACAGATTCCGGTACGCTGTCATGGCAAGAATGACATGATATAGTAGTCGCTCAGGCCGATGTCAAAATGGCTTCGCCAGCGAAAGCCATTTTTGCAGCAAAGGGCACCATAACCCTAACACATCAATTGGATTGCTTAATGGGTGAGCGAGCGTCCGAAATAAGTTATTTTTGTGAACCTACCCTCCGCCAAACCAGCATTCATTGATCAATAACAGGTTATGGGCACTCCAACCACCGATACCATTGCAGCGTTAGCAACACCACCTGGGCGTGGCGGTGTTGGTATTGTTCGGGTCTCGGGTCCGCTGTGTACCCATATCGCACAACACATTCTGGGCAAGGTTCCACCACCACGCCGTGCAGATTACTTAGCCTTTCTTGATCAGCATGGTCTTGCTCTGGATATGGGAATTGCCCTGTTTTTTGTCGCGCCTCACTCGTTTACCGGAGAAGACGTGTTGGAATTGCAAGGTCATGGTGGCCCGGTGGTTATGGATATGTTGTTGCAACGGGTCATTGCCTTAGGGGCACGTCCGGCCAGGGCGGGTGAATTTAGCGAGCGCGCTTACCTTAATGACAAGCTGGATCTGGCTCAGGCTGAAGCGATTGCTGATCTTATCGACTGCATGTCCGAGCAGGCAGCACGTTGCGCCATGCGCTCCTTGCAGGGAGAATTTTCTCAACGTATACATGAGCTTGTTGAGCAGTTAACGCAATTACGTGTTTACGTGGAATCCGCCATCGATTTTCCGGAGGAGGAGATTGATTTCCTGGCAGATCAGCAGGTTAGTGACCAAATACAACAGGTATTGCAAGCACTACAACAAACCCTGAACAGTGCCCGCCAGGGCAGTGTATTGCGCGAAGGCTTCACGGTGGTCATTGCCGGCCGACCCAATGCAGGGAAGTCGACATTACTGAATCAATTAACCGGGCAGCCAACGGCGATCGTAACGGATATTCCCGGTACCACCCGTGATGTATTGCGACAACAGATTCAAATCGATGGTATGCCGTTGCATATTATCGATACCGCAGGGTTACGCGATAGTTCTGAGGTGGTGGAACAGGAAGGAATTCGGCGGGCCTGGGCGGAAATCGCACAGGCGGATCGTATCCTGTATGTGATGGATGCTTGTGAGGGTATAACCACTGACGATGAATGTTTTTTGGCTGAGCTACGCGCGGCAGGCCCTGCTATCACCTTGATTTATAACAAGGTTGATTTAAATCCCGATCAGGTAGTTGGTCATGATTCAGGTATGGAAACCATAGCATTATCGGCGCTAAAGGGTAACGGAGTTACTCAACTACGCCAGCATCTGAAGCAATGTGCCGGCTATCAGAATGCGGAAGGTGGTTTTATGGCCCGCCGCCGTCATCTGGAGGCGTTACAGCAAGCCCAAACCCATGTGGAATCCGGCTACCAGCAATTAGAGCAATTTGCAGCTGGTGAATTATTGGCCGAAGAATTGCGCCAGGCCCAACAGTGCCTGGCGGCAATAACGGGTGATTTCACCGCCGACGATTTGCTGGGTAAAATATTTTCGAGTTTTTGTATTGGAAAATAGCGGCATGCGTTAATCTGACATTGACTTACATTGAACCAAGGGATAATAAGATTGCACGTAAAATAAAGACAGGGCGAATCAGCAACCTCATGATTATTGGATACGTTAGATTGCTGGCCAGCACTTGTGCCGTTATGTTGGTTCTGTACGTTAGCATTGTTGATGTGCAGGCGGCGGATCTAGATCAATTACAGGATCAGAATCAATCACAACAGGCGCATTGCGATACCGTTTTTGTCCCGGATTATTTAGGTATCAGCCCGACGGCGTTGCTTGCTGCGTCCGCCAATCCTCCGAATGATATTCTCAACATCAGCGCCGATCATGCCAGGGCTGAGCAGCAATCGATATTTCGCCTGGAAGGTAATGTGTTGTTGCAGCGCAATGATGTGTTGATTCGCAGCGAGCGTGCGGTTTATAACCGGCTTACCGAAACGATCAGTACCGAGGGTAGTGTGCGCTATCAAACACCCCGTCAAGTATTATTGGGTCAACGGGCGGAAATGGATCTTAAAAATGACACGGGTACCTTCGTGGCGCCCACGTTCTGGTTGTTGGACTCACATTATCGCGGCAGTGCTGACTCGGTGAATGTGCTTAATCGCGATGTGATGCATTTTAACAATGCGGCGTTTACCAGCTGTGATAATGAGCAGCAGGACTGGGTGCTGCGGGCCAGTGAATTAAACCTGGATCAGCGCAAAAACGAAGGTGTTGCCCGGCACGCCCGTATTGAGTTTATGGACGTACCATTTTTTTATTTCCCTTACCTGAGTTTTCCACTGGAAGGACGCAAGAGCGGTTTTTTATGGGCCTACCCCGGACGGTCCAACATCAATGGCACGGAGTTGACCGTTCCTTATTATTTTAATATTGCCCCCCATCGGGATGCCACCTTAACGGCCCGCCAGTATAGTAAACGTGGTACCCAATTAATCGGCGAATTTCGATACCTCAACAAAAATAATCAAGGCCAGCTGGATGCAGAGTTCCTGCCTGATGATGACCTCAGTAATGATGACCGAGTGTTAGGCCGCTGGCGTCACCAGGGTAATCCCGCACCGGGTTGGCGAACTGATTTAAACTATAACTATGTCTCCGATAACAATTATTTTGATGAGTTCAGCAATAATCTCGACGTTGCCAGCCAGACGCATTTGCAGCGTAGTGCTGAGTTAAACTTCAGCCGTGGAAACTGGCAGTTTAATAGCCGGGTGTTATCCTACCAGACATTGGATGACAGCATTGCAGCAACAGCGCGACCCTACCAATTATTGCCCAGTCTGCAACTAAGCCACTTACCCCTGTCGATAGGTGCAGGGTTTACAGCGCAATTCATTGGCGAAGCGGTTGGTTTTGATCGCGCGGAAGGCGTTATCGGGCAACGCTATGATCTGCTGCCGCAGATTAATTGGCGCTACCAGGGTGCACCTGGATTTATCGAGCCCAGTTTAAAGTTACGCCATACCCGTTATGAACTGGAAAACCATGACCCCGGCACGGACAGCAGTCCGAGCCGCAGTCTGCCGGTATTCTCTCTTGACAGTGGATTGTTTTTTGAGCGCGAGGTGAGTTGGAAACAACAATCGTTAATACAAACTCTGGAACCTCGCCTGTATTATCTTTATGTACCGTTTCGCGAACAGAACGATTTAGTGGTGGATGAAAACGGGCAGTCACAAACCTTTGACAGCAGTTTGCCACAATTTAGCTTATCGCAATTATTTCGTGATAACCGTTTTAGTGGCGTGGACCGTGTTGGTGATGCCAATCAATTAAGTATTGCGTTGACCAGCCGGTTTTTAAATGACACGGGAAAAGAATTATTTAGCGCCAGTGTTGGTCAAATTGTCTATTTTCGTGACCGGGAGGTTGTTCTCCCCGGCGCGAGTCCTCAAGTACAGCGTAAATCAGATAGTGTGGCGGAATTAACCAGCCGTTGGAATCGCCATATTGACACCCAGGCCAGTGTATTGTGGTCAAATGACCAGCATAACATTGGGCGCGGATCAATGACGTTTCGTTATCAGTTTGATCGCGACAGTATGATCAACCTTGTTTATCGCTATGAACGAGACACCATCGATCAGGCGAATATCGGCTTGCTATGGCCTTGGCACCGACAGTGGAAATTCATGGGACGCTGGCATTATTCACTGTTGGATAAGCAGCGCCTTGAAACATTCGTGGGGCTGGAATACGATAGTTGCTGCTGGGCATTGCGCCTGGTGCGGCGCGATTACGTTAGCAATCTCGACAACGAAACCAGTAAGAACTCATTACTATTGCAACTGGAGCTTAAAGGACTGGCCAGTGTTGGCCGAAAGATTGGGTCTGCATTTGAAGAGGCATTGTCAATTGAATGAGTAAAAAATCTGCTGAATGATGGTACTTAGATAATATTAGGATCATGTGATGTTTTTGCTGTTACACACGCAACAGTGATGTTTCGAACCCGTTAGTCAGCAAGCGAAAAACAAAATGTCGCGCCTTGATTGACTTCTCCGTGTGCCCAGACCTGCCCGCCATGACGTTTTATTATTCGCTCGACACTGGCGAGGCCAATACCGTTGCCGGGAAACTCATCATAACTGTGCAGTCGGCTGAAGGCATTAAAAAGTTTATTCACGTAACGCATGTCAAAGCCCGCGCCGTTATCTCGACAACAATAAATATCCTTGCCGTCTTTTTTCTCGTGGTTGAACCTTATACATGGTGATTTGACGTGTGTGGTATATTTCCAGGCGTTATCCAGCAAATTTTCAATGACCACACGCAACAACCGCTTGTCACCGTTAACCTCCAGGTTTTCCTGGATGATAAATTCAACGAATCTTGTGACATCGCCTTTTTTTAACGAGTCTGCGTACTCGGTTACGATCCTTGAAAGGTTCACAGTCTTTATATCAATTTCATTATTTGAAACCCGGTAAAGTGTCAGCAGGTCGTCAATAAGTTCTCCCATGTGAATAGTATTGGCATGGATTCGCGTTAGATAGCCCTTTGCAGTGTCATCGAGCATATCGTGATAATCTTCAACCAGCGCCTGACTAAAACCGTTTATACTGCGCAGCGGCGCACGTAAATCGTGTGATACGGTGTAACAGAATTTTTGTAACTCTGCATTGACCAGGTGCAGCTGGGTGGTGCGCTGCTCAACGAGATCTTCAAGATTTTCACGATACACGTGCAGCTCAGCCTCTATTTTTTTGCGTTCTCTGATATCACGTATACTGACAACGCGGAGCAGGCGGTTATTGATGTTGATATTTTTTGCATGAATTTCCGCCGGACTGTTGCTGTTCTCGGGTCGTTTAGTGATGATGCCAACTTCATATGGGCCTTCCACACCTTTGCTCATATTTTCGCTGACAAACTGCCTTGACTCTTCAGTGACAAACTCCAGCAGGTTTTTTCCAATGACCTCTTCCGGTGAATAACCGGTAATAGTTAGTGTTGCAGGGTTTACGTCGATGATGGTTCCGTCGTGATGAAAAAACACCATCTCAAAGGTGGCGTGAAAAAATTGCCGTAAGCGTTCTTCGCTTGCCTTGAGTTTTTCTTCAAAGCGTTTTTTTTGGGTAATTTCTTCTTCTAAGCGTTGGTTTTTTTCGGAGACTTCTTTCGTTCTGCGCGATACCTGTCGACGCAGGATGCTGTTATGCGCGATGAGTATGAGTAACAGGCCTGGGGTTATAGCGGCTATCCACAGCCAGTACACCGGGAATTCATCAACTTCAATTTCAATCCATTTTTTGCTGATTTGAAGGTGTTCTTGCGGTGTGATGGTGTTGAGTGCCTTATTGAGTATACCAACCAGCAGCGGCCAGTCCTTTCGGACGCCGAAGGCGTGACCCTCGCTGCCAAATTCGGTCGGCGCCGCAATTTTAAGGTTTGCCAGGTTATATTTTCTTATAGCATAGGTTGCGGTGGCGGTGTCACCAACAAATGCATCCGCCACGCCGAGGGAAACGTTGCTTAATCCTTGTTGTATAGAATCGGAGGTGATGAGGTTTATATCCGGGAAATGTTTTTCCACTAACTCCTGCATCACATAATCTTTTACGACCACCACTTTTTTGTCGAGCAGACTTTGCAAGCCGTAGATTGCCGGATAGTCACTCCGGGTAAGGATTACAAACGGATAGTTGATATACGGTTGAGTGAAATTCAGATACTCTCTTCGCTCACTGGTGGGGGTTATCGCAGAGAACAAGTCAATCTTGCCTTGTTTTGCCAGTGCAATTGCTTCACTCCAACTGAGGTCAGGAATCACATTAATGGTTACATTGAGTAGTTCGCTCAATAGTTTAACGTAATCGGCGGTAATGCCAACATATTCTCCTTTAGCATTGTTAAACTCGACTGGCGCGAATTTGGGATCAATCGCGAGGTTGATGGTATTATGTTTTGTTAACCATTCTTTTTCTTCCAGTGATAAATTAACCAGGCCAACATGTTTCGCAAGGAAATTCCATTTCTTAATGAGTGTGCGTTTTTCTTCTACAGTGATGGCATTTATTGCTTTTTGTATAATGTCGCGCAGTATTGGCCAGTCTTTACGCGTGGCAATATGATAGGAAATGAAACCCAGAATATCATGATCGAATTCAGACACAATTTCCAAATTGGGTATAAAGTGTTCCTTTATTAAATAATCCACGGTCCCCAGGGTATCGATATAAGCATCGGCCTCACCAAACGATACCGCTTTCAGGCCTGCCAGGGTATTTATTACCGGAAGAATGGTTATTTCAGGAAACTCTGCTGTTATGGCCGCCTGGAAGATATAACCTTCCCCGATCGCCAGTGTTTTGCCAGACAGATCTTTAATCGATGTGATGTTATTTTTGCCGGGTGTTTTTTTGATAACGATCACATTAGAGACCTGTAAATAGGCATCCGTGAAATTCATAAATTTTTGTCTATCGTCACTCACCGCCAATGGATGTATAACATCAAGTTCTTTTCGCTTAATCATCGCCACCAGCTCAGCCCAGGAATAGCCATTAACATATTCAAACGTGACGCCGAGTTTTTGCGCAATTAATTCGAGGTAATCAATAGAGAATCCGGTGGGTTTACCCTCTTTCGCGAAATCGTATGGCGGCCAGTCCATTTCATTTGAGACGCGAATTGCCGGATGTGCCTGTAACCAGTGTACCTCTTGTTCTGTTAATCCAATTGTAGGTTCACGGGCTTCAACAGTGGTGGTGCGCGGGTATTGTTGAAAGGGTATCCATTTATTTAATATCGACAAGCCCTGCTCTTCGTAAATTGCTTCCAGTGTTTTATTAAGAATGGGAATCAATGCCTCCCAGTCCTTGCGAACGGCAAAACGTTGACCGTTACCCGGCATACCATAAACCGTTGTGGGTTTAAGATTGGTTATACCGTGCTTCCTGGTCAAATACGCCGTAACCCCACCCATGCCGACATAGGCGTCGGCATGACCTTCTGACACCGCGGTGAGCCCCTCCAGTGGTTCATTAACGAAATAGAAATTAGCGTTGGGGTAGTCTCGAAGGAAGCGTTGTGATGAGGAATGCTGTTTGATGACGGCGAGCCGTTTTCCGGCGAAGTTTGTTGGATTGTCAGACAGCTTACTGTCAATTTGTGTCATGACCACGAGTGGCGTGGGAATATAAATATTCGAAAAACGGAAGTGGTTTTCACGTTCCAGTGTATGTACAGCCGTGGCGAGCATGTCAAAGGATGCTCGTTTTCCATCGTCGCTAATGTCAGTCCAACCAGGTGCTGGCACAATGTCCCATTTTATGTTTAAAATTTCAGCAATACGCGCGATGTAATCAAGTGCGACGCCGTTATAGACCCCGGTGTCGGTCCTGAAACTATAGGGCGCGAATTCCGGGTCGATTCCAATACGAATTTCGCGGTGTGCGTTGAGCCAGTTTTTTTCAGCGGGTGTGAGAGTTATCGTTACGGATGCGGCGAGACACATTGATGTTGACCCGATCAGTATAAAAATCATAGAGATAAGCAGGGCAACGATAATCAGGCACTGCGCAGCACAATATTTTAGAGAACAGTACGATTGGGTGAGCTTTCGTGTGAACAAAGCAATCATTAATCCCGATGGCGTTTAGGTTACATATACCCGTGGCGTTTAAGATTTAGGCATAATTGCCCCCCCCCTTTTTGATTCTATGGCTGCGTATTAATTCCTTGCAATAGTCCGGCTCACGCGTCATTTCGCCTTTCTTAAGGAACCTACTTTTGGTGCGATGCTTTTGGTCCCATGAAAAAAATATGAACCACACTTAACACCTAAATTTTAAACGCCACGGGTATATCGTATAACAATAACGATAAATAAATGCAATGAAAAATGCGATTGCACTTAAAAAATGTCGCTAACCCTCGTGATTGGTTTCACGTTGAGCGGGAAGGTATTTCTGAAGATACGGTGTTTCCGCCAGTGTTTGGTATTCTACGAGATGATAAATATCAGACTGTTATGGGTATGTGCTTAAGGCTATTTTAACTTAACAAAGCATTTTTGTTTTATCGGTGACCCTACATGCAGGTGTTCGGCTATTGTCTCATGCATTAAGTTAATGCCCACATCCTGTAGGCATCGGGGGGTTGGATATTTGATGGCACGACAACCACTAATTAGCCGCTTGATTTGCATACCAGCTGGCAACACTTTCAATGTTGGGGTCAGTATAAGGCAGGCTCATTTTATGCATCATTGAGTTTTCCCGCTTACCATCGCGATACGCTCTCAATGAAATTATAAGGTAGTCCTTGTTCTGCCCCCTTATTTTGGGAATCGACAGTGAGGTGTTTTCCCTGGTTTGGTTATGGCAGCGTTCGCATTGATCAACGAAATGCTTGATGCCTGTTGGACCACTCTCTGCTGGCATACCTTTTTGGGTTGCGTAAAATGCCGCTATATTTTCAATGCCGGCTTCGCTGCTGTCTTTGAGTAAATGACCCATGTCGGTATGGTGGCGAATTGTGTCATCTCTATAGGCTTTGGTGGCATTAACCAAATACATGGGGTCCTGGGCGGCGAGGCTGGGTATCGACGCATCGTGGCTTACGCCGTTGGCTCCATGACAACCACCGCAGTTCGCGCTGAGTGGTTCTCCGGCGACGGGATCGCCAAATGCCGGTGCGTTGCGTTTAGCAGGTGTTTGTGATGCGTAATACACCGCCATATTTTCCATGGATATTTTACGCAGGCCGCGCAATACCGGTTCCATGGTTGAAATTCGACGGGCACCATCTAAATAGGACTGCACTGCTGCCACAAAATAAAGTGGCTGTTGACCCGCTAAGCTGGGTACGCCTTTCGTTGTGCTGTTGCCATCTTTGCCATGACAACTGGCGCAGAGTGCGACGGCTTTTGCCTTGCCCTTTTCGTAGGGTGAAGTAACACTCTGGTTGGTTTGTGGCGCAGTGACCGGCGCTAAACTGGCGTAGTAACTGGCTAAGTCATTCATTTCTGAATCACTCATGTTTGTCACTAAATCTCTTAAGGCGGCATGTACGCGGTGGCCGTTTTTATAGGCATTCATGGCGGCGACCAAATAATCCAGTCGTTGAGCGGCCAAATGAGGGATGGCGGGGGCGGCACCCTTTCCGTCGAGACCATGGCATCCAACGCAGAGCGTATCCGCTTTGATTTTCCCCGCATTGATGCTTGCGGGAGTGGCAAGCGTGACTTTATCAGTTGTGCCTTGCTGATCAGTACAAGCAGCAATCAGAACGATGAGTATTGCACCCAATGTAAAATATTTCATTAATAACCTCAACGGTAATGACGGTGTCATTTGAAAACGCCTAAGCAGTCAAACAATCACCAGTGTAATATGCCTAACGAAAATTGATTCACCCAACACCCGCATTACATGCATAAAACGCACATTTAAACGTTATTGTATTATTATACATTTGAATTAATTTTTACTTGATACGGGTCAAGTATCAGGGGCTGTTGACAATTGGGTATATACTTATCGAGTTGATCCCTTAACCGTAACCTTGTTTTACCAAAGGTGAAATGCCGAAGGTTTTTCTAATTAGCGTGAGCAAAAATTGGAGGGGCCGTTGCCCCCTTCAATTTTCATCATTTGTTAATGAATTGACTGACATCAATGTGGCAAAAGCGACGATCAGCCAAGCTGCATTTGTTTGGTTACATGCCATCTTGGTATCAACAGGGAACTGAAAGGAGCTACCCAATGAATAAAAAGATAGTGAACAAAAACGGATTAAATATGAAGGTAATGTGGGTTTTTTGTGCATCGTTAGTTTTGCTAGTTGTTTCAAATGCAGTGTCTGCGGCGGGTGATGCCACGTCAGGACAACAAAAATCCACAGTCTGTGTCGGCTGTCATGGTGTTAATGGCGAAGGAGTTGAGGCAAATACAAAAATAGCAGGCCTAAGTGTGGGTAAGTTCAGCGCGGCCATGCAAGCCTATAAAAGTGGAGAGCGCAATCATGCCATGATGCAGATGTTTGCGAAAAAACTTAACGATCAGGATATTCAGGACCTTGCGGCCTATTATGCGACGAAATAAGCGCGCAACAAGGAAACAAGCAGGCTAATCATTGTCGTATTACCATAAATATATTTGGAGGTGTTTTTCTCATAGAGTGCCTGCTGGATGAAATTTTGATTTTGTAAAATTTCAGGCACTTTGTTTTGCATATTCAAATTTCAAGTCAGCTCAGTTGGTTGTAAGGTAATCCCGACCCAATCCTGCCAGGGAATACAATAAGGATGGTTTCAATCACTTCGGGTTTTATTCCCCGCCGCTTGCGGCGTAAAATCTATGGATGAGCGAGTATATACATAAAAGCCATAATATTACGGTGTTATTGTATCATTTGGTGTTTCCAGCAAAATATAGACGTGCAGTAATAGATGAACAAGTAGACAAGGAAATAAAGGAAATTTGTCTCCAGATTGAAAATCGATATGAGATAAAGTTTTTGGAAATAGGAACAGACAATGACCATGTTCACTTTTTGGTTCAGTCGGTACCGAGATATAGTGTTACAAAGATAGTAACGATGATAAAGAGTTTGACAGCAAGAGAAATATTTAGGCGTTGTCCCGAAGTAAAGAAGCAATTGTGGGGAGGCGAATTTTGGTCAGATGGTTATTTCGCTAGTACAGTGGGTAAGCACGGGGATGAATCGATGATAGGCAACTACGTCAAGAAACAGGGTGGGACCTATCAGAATATTCATAGTGATCAGCAATTGGCGCTATTCTAGAAAATAGCACCGAATACCCCGTCCGCTTGCGGCGGGGATTTTTTATTGTGTTCATGCTAAACGCCGTTGCGTGGAGTGCCACCAGGATATCCAGCAAATTCCCCATCGGGAAAACATCGATCGCAAGGTCGGCTGTGTACAATGCCATCGTGATCTTTGGGACAATGTTATGTTGATCATTTTGCTGGTTGATTCGCATACCACGTAGCAATACTTTCAATGATCGTATCTGTATAAGGCAAACTCATTTTATGCATCATGGAGCTTTCACGTTTACCATCTCGATATGCTCTTAGCGAGATAATCAGGTAATCCTTGTTCTGTCCATGAATTTTCGGAATCGACATTGATGTGTTTTCCTCAATTTGGTTGTGGCAGCGGTTACATTGATCAACGTATTGTTTTATGGTTGTTGGGCCGCTCTCTGCGGGCACACCTTTTTGTACAGTGTAAAATGCCGCTATGTTTTCGATACCTTTTTCACTGCTATCTTTGAGTAAATTGCTCATATCCGTATGATGGCGAATTGTGTCGTCTCTGTAAGCTTTTATTGCATTAATCAAATATACAGGGTCTTGACCGGCAAGGCTGGGTATCGCCGCGTCATAGCTGACACCATTGGCACCATGACAACCACCACAGTTGGCACTTAATGGTTCGCCCTTTGCCGGATCGCCAAATGACGGCGCAGTGCGTTGGGCCGGTATTTGCGATGCGTAATACACAGCCATATTTTGCATGGTAATTTTACGTAAGCCACGTAATACCGGTTCCATCGTGGATATTCGGCGTGCGCCATCCAGATAGGATTGTATGGCAGCTACAAAATAAAGCGGTTGTTGGCCTGCTAAACTGGGAACACCCTCAATAGTACTGTTGCCATTCTCACCATGACAACTTGCACAGAGCGCGATTGCTTTTGCTTTACCATTTTCGTAGGGTGAAGCAACCTCCTGGCTGGTTTTCGAAACTGTGATAGGCGCTAAACTGCCATAATAGCTCGCTACGTTACTAATTTCCGCATCACTCATCTTTGTCATTAGATCTCTGAGAGCAGCATGTACGCGCGTTCCTTTTTTGTAGGCATTCATGGCATCCACCAAATAATTATGTAACTGAGCAGCCAAATGTGGAATTGCAGGGGCAGCGCCTTTGCCATCTAAACCATGACATCCAATACAGTGGGTATCCGCAATGGTTTTCCCTGCACTGATGCTTGCTGGGTTGGCGGGTGTCGCGTTATCCGTTGAGCTTTGTTGATCAGTGCAAGCAACAAAGGTGATAATTAATAACGCTGCAAATGTAAGATGTTTCATTGATGACCTCAAGGGTAAAAGTGTCAATGGGAAATTCAACTGTAGCTATCATTACCGTATGTGTAATAAGCCAAAAGGAAATCGTTTCATCCAATATTTATTATACGCACATAAAATTCCTATTATTGGTTTAATGCAAACAAAATTCTATAAGTTAATCATTAAAGGTATTGTAAAAATTTACTATATTATTATACATTTGAACTGAAATTTACTTGATACCGGTCAAGTCACAATATACTTAGCAATCGTTTGAAAGACCTTATAATAGACCTGTGAACTAAATCACTTGACACGGTGCTTGTTCTGTAGAGTTTGAACTTCTTAAATGATCCGTGATAAAAAAAGGGGGCTTACGCCCCCCCTTTTGTTTCCTCCCGCCAATATAAGGTTTATATTAATTGAGTGCTAATACCGCATTTACTATGCCTTTAAAAATCTCGGCAATTTAAATCAGAATCGGTGAATTGTTTCCAAACACTGTTAATCGTCGTCGTGCTCCCGCTCATCACTATCCCTGTCTCTATCTCGAGTACGATGCCGATTGCTTTCCTCGTTTAAAAACTCAGCGATTGCTTTGATATCCATTTCGCTTAACACGTTGGCTAAGGATACCATTGTTGGCTCTTCCTCAATTGCCTCAATGATATCGTCTGCTGATTCACCAATGACGTCCTCTTCCAAACCGCCTGCACCACCTGCGCCGTGACAGGATGCACAATAGGTGTTGTATAGTGTTTCTCCAGCTAGATCACTCTCTTGGTTTAAAAACTCGGCAATTGCTTTGATATCCATTTCGCTTAACACGTTGGCTAAGAATACCATTGTTGGTGCTTCTTCAATAGCTTCAATAATATCTTCTACTGATTCACCACGGACATTCTCTTCCAAACCGCCTACACCACCTACGCCATGACAGGATGCACAATAGGTGTTGTATAGTGTTTCTCCAGCTAGATCACTCTCTTGGTTTAAAAACTCGGCAATTGCGTTGATATCCATTTCGCTTAACACGTTGGCTAAGAATACCATTGTTGGCTCTTCCTCAATTGCCTCAATGATATCGTCTGCTGATTCACCAATGACGTCCTCTTCCAATCCGCCTGCGCCATGACAGGATGCACAATAGGTGTTGTATAGTGTTTCTCCCGGTATTGGTGTGGGATCGGGAGGTGGAAGCACGGCATTAATATCCGCCGTGGTCTGACTTTGCCCACTTAATCCGTCGTTGTCAGTAACTGTCAAGACTACATTATAAGTGCCTGGTGCTGTATAAACGTGTACAGGACCAACCCCTGTTCCTGAACTGTTGTCACCAAAGTCCCATTGATAAGACTGAATGCTACCGTCCTGATCCGTGGAGCCAGAGCCGTCATACTGTATGACTGCGCCCACCGTTCCTGAATACGGACCGCCAGCATCCGCAATGGGTGGTTGTGGTTCAGTTGCTGCGGCTATGTCAATAACCAATGCTGCACTATCGGTTGCACCAAAATCATCGGTTACCAATAGTGTAACGGTATAAATCCCTGCAGCAAAAGTATGGCTCACACTGACGCCAGATCCGGCAGTACTATCGCCAAAATCCCAAACGTAGTCAACAACATTGCCATCGGGGTCTGATGATCCGGCACCGTCAAACGTAACCGCAACACCTTCGGAACCATTCGTTGGACCAGATATGGCCGCCGTTGGTGGTACATTTGAGGCCGATATCTGAATGGTGATGGACGCAATATCAGTATCGCCCGCTTCATCAGTTACCGTTAGCGTGACATCATAAGTTCCCGCGACGAATGTGTGTGTGGTAATGTCACCAATAGCGTTACCGCCATCACCAAAATTCCAATCGTACGATACGATGGTACCATCGGGATCTAATGATCCTGAACCATCAAATGTAATGGCCGCACCTTCGATTCCCGTTGTGGGCGCTGAAATTACGGCCACTGGCAACTGATTGGAAATCCCCGTTACAGTTACGTCAAGGGTTGTTGTACTTACACCATCACCACCTAATCCGTCATCGCCATTAGCGGATAGTGCAGCGGCATATAGTGTATAGGTACCGCTTGCCATGGGTGCCTGCCAGTCAAAACTCCAGCTAATAGTTCCGCCGCTAACAGGATTAGGCTGGGTTTGAACAACCTCACCGTTTAATACGTTTGTCAACGCGTTAGTGGCGATGAGTGTGCCGCTACTTACCGCAACATCCAGGCCGGCATCAACCGCCGGACCGCCTGTCATGGTAAAGGTATAGCTGGTCACTGATCCGGGGCTAACGGTTACCGAGCCTGAATCAGCTGAAAGTGTCACCATTGGTGTTATGCTCCCCGGGCCATGACAAGCCGTGCAAGTTGCGCCCGAGGCGCCGGAGAAACCCGATATTCCATCAGGAACCGCGATCGCACTGTCAGAAACAATAACCCATGCCCCTACACACGCGATGGCGATAGCCCTGCGAATGTACATTTTGATGTTTAGCATTTTACTCTCCTTAGTATTTGTTGCCAGATGAAGAAGGTCCAACCAATATTTCTGATCGAATGTTAACGTTGTTATTATTTATAGGTATTATAAGAAAGGGGTTCCCAAAGAAATGATTTAAATCGGAACTACTTTGGATAATAATGCTTATTGTTCTTTAATAAATTGACAAATATCAACCAGCGATATTTTTTTGTAATTCTATTTTAGTACCGGTATTGACCCGTTAAATATTGTAATGGATGCCTACAGAGGTGTAGGGAATTAGTGGACCAAAGGTAGGTGCGTCAGGCGGCATAAGAGATAATCGTGATGCCAGATGGGTTCCTTATCTCGTGCACGTTCCTTATCCGGCCCGATAGATCGGACGGGTCTTTTTAGTGGTAAAATATTTCTTCAACAGCGCCGCTAACTATCATGGTAACGTGTTTTAATGCCTGTTCAATCTCCACTTCTGCGTACTCGATATTAAACTGATTTTTCATGGCATCACCTTGTATTTTTATGCCGAAGTTATTTAGCATTACGGACTGCCTTTCGACTTTTAAGTATTGCTCAGGGTTGTTGAGAATTTCAATGGTTTTCGATAGATGATGATCGGGTGATTCGGACCGTATACGTATTTCTGTTAGTTGGCGCTCGATATCCAATAACTCAGGCGGGGCGTCCACAAGATAGTCGTTACGCGAAAATAAACCTCCAGGCTGTCTGAACGGCGAATCATGTTTCGTGTGTAACTGCTGGTGTAGTTGTTTTTTGCGTTCAATCAATTGTTTTTGCTCGTTGTGTGACTGCATGACGAGATCGTGTGCTTTAAGTAACAGTCCTTCGAGAGCGCATTTTTTAAAACCTTGTTTAGCGTCTTCTTCGGTATAACCGGCCGACAAAAACTTATGATTGAAAAAAGTAACCCGGGTTTGCATGACATCCCGTTTAATTATGTCGCCGGCGAGTTCTGCGCCAAGAAAATTATGCTCATTTTTTTCCATACATAACAACATGTATACATGGCTGGGTGTGTTGCCTTTTATGTGTCGCTTATCTTCGATCAGTGGATTGATAGTTTCCAGCAATTGTTGAATCTCATTTAGAGAACTTATAATAAGTTTTATACGTGGATCGCTGGAAAAGGTTGCCCTGCTAAGCGTTACTCCGCCAGGAATTACATTAGCTATGTCAGTCAGGTAATCCCAGGTGTGTGCTAGCGGCGGTGTAATTTTTTTCGCGTAACGTCCAATCACGCGAATCCTTGGATCGACTACCTCAACCACATGTTCGACCATTTTGGCGATATCAACCACGCTTTTTGGTGCATTTCTCTTACGTTTGCGTGAGGGAAAAAGCGCCAATAAACCGGCCAGTGTATTTGAAATATAGCTACTCATAGTAATAGTCGATAATCACCCTCAAAAAATTGTCGACGAATCTTGATCTCTTGGATACATCAATATCAACGACAACCATTTTATGGGGTGTGGGTAAGGCGATTACAGGGATATAACGCGTCCCAAATGTTCGTATACTTTCACCCCCTGATACGGATAATTTTTACACGCATTAAAAGAATTATTCTTTAATACCAAACAAGGAGAATTACCTACGTAGTTCAGCGTGTTTTTCGTTACCCACTAGTTACCTACTATAAGTGCCGTGGTAGCTTTGCGTTGATATCGTTGACAATTTCGATGGGTATATTTACCACCTGTTTGTTACCTGTATTGAGTCAGACTTATATGCTGTACACAAAATGTGACTATATGCTCCGGAAGTAGTATATAGCCTCAAATTTAATTTTGATCTTAGTGTAATCAGGGACAATATTCATTGATCAAACGCATTATATTTTAGGGTTTGTTGATATTTGAGTTTCCTCACTGCCGGAGCCGCTTTTTTCGCTCGACAAGGCACAACAGTGATGAAACTCAAACGTCAACAGACCCTAGTACATCAACCAGATGATATTGACGGGTTCAGCGTTCCTGTCATGTTTTGCGACAAGACGCCGTGCGCAGGTAATGGCAGCGTCCTTGTCAAGCACGGCAACGCCGTCGCAAGGCATGACAGGAGCGCCCGAAGGGTTGATCTGTCAGCATCCATGGCGGCGTTACGCCCCTTGCAAAGGACGACGGCCATTCGCTGCGAGGCGTGCCTTGCCCTGAAGGCTGACAGACCAACTGAACCCGTCAATATCATTTGGTTGATGTACTAGTATTTGTTAATGAATTGACTGGTGTCAATGCGATACAAGCGTCTATAAGACAAGCTATATTTGTTTAGCGAAATGTGATTTTGACAGAAACAAGGATCTGAGAGGAGAGCGTTTTATGAACAACAAGATAGGGTGGAGCGTTTGTGTGTCAATAGTACTTTTTCTTCTTTCAAATACGGTGTTTGCAGCAGGTGATGCTGTAGCAGGAAAGGAAAAATCCACTGTTTGTACCAGTTGTCATGGCGTTAACGGAGAAGGAATAGAATCGAAAACAAAAATTGCAGGTTTAAGTATTGGAAAATTCAGTGCAGCGATGCAAGCCTATAAAAAAGGAGAGCGTGACCATGCCATGATGCAGATGTTTGCGAAAAAGCTCAATGATCAGGATATTGAAGATTTGGCAGCCTATTACGCAACGAAATAAGTGCGCAACCATAAACTTAGCAGGCCAACCATTGTAGCCTGGTGAGCGGCTTAAAGAAACGGACGTCATACGCAAGGTATATATGCACGGTTTTTTATAATAACCGTTATTAATGATTTTAGTGAATACTTTGCGTCTAATCAGGTTGTCAACGTTATGCTACAGACCACTGTTAGGATCCTCCCGCTATAATAGAGTGCCTGCTAATTGCGCGTGATATGCAAATTTGTACTTAAATAGCGTAAGCCTATTGAGCATATGATCAATAGGCAAAATAACACCGAAAATGGAAGTATCTTACTTTGTCTGTTGAAATGGACAATATCGGGGAAGAACAATAAGGATTAAAAACCAATGCGCAAATTAGCAATTAACTTGTTGATGCACTTTATCCTGTTTCTCATTGCTCAGACTGCGGTTGTAACTATGGCTGTTGCGGAGGAACAAGCAACACAACAACCCGATAATTCCACTTGTTTGGGTTGCCATGGCATGGAAGGTTTTGCTATGCCATCTGGCGATGGAACCATGCGCCTACTGCATGTCAATAAGGATGGTTTTAATAAAAGTGTGCACGCCAAGCGCGGTTGCGTCGAGTGTCACCAGGATATACAACAAATTCCCCATCGTGAAAACATCGATCGTAAAGTAGGCTGTGTACAATGCCATCGTGATCTCTGGGATAAAGCGAAGCGGGAAAATAAAACCGCTGAATTTGAGCGCCTGGGTGTCGTTGTACAGCAAATTGACAGCTACATGGGATCCATCCATGCACGGCCAAATATTCAGGACCAGTCCAGAACCAATGCCACCTGCTATAACTGCCACAATGCGCATTACATTTTCCCGAAAGAAAGCATGGAGCGGGTGGAGCGCAGGCTTGATATTCCCAATGTGTGCGGTACTTGCCATAAGGCACAAAAAGAAGCGTATTTAACGTCGGTGCATGGTAATGAAGTCAGTCAGAATGGTAATCTCAATGCGGCGGTGTGTACGGATTGCCACATGCCGACCATGCACGACATTGAGTCGCCCAAGCTTCCTTCCATAAGATTGCAGATAACTCAAAACTGCGGTAATTGTCACAATAAGCAATTGAAAACCTATATGTGGACTTACCATGGACAGGTTAATCGCCTGGGGTATGCCTATACGGCGAAGTGTTTTGATTGCCACGGCTCACACACGATCAAACGTGTTGATAATCCTGAGTCATCGGTCCACGAAAGCAATCGACTCGAGACTTGTAAAAAATGTCATGAAAATGCTACAGAAGGATTTATAACCTTTTACCCGCATGGCAATACCCATGATTACGAGCGTTACCCCAGCATGTGGATCGCATCTAAATTCATGATTATTCTGCTGGCTGGAGTGTTTACCTTCTTTTGGAGTCATGCTGCGCTTTGGTTCTATAGAGAATATAAGGATCGCGATGAAGGCAAGAATCGACTTCATGTAGAAACGGATAAGCTACCTGAACAATACAAAGGCAGACATTTCCGTCGCTTCTCCTTACCGTGGCGTATCATGCATTTGTTGTTGGCGCTGGGTGTAATGGTATTAGTGCTTACCGGCATGACTGTGTTATATGCGGATAGTTTCTGGGCACCCACTGTGATGAAATTGATTGGGGGCCCTGAAGTAGCGGCAACTTTACATAGAATTGGCGCGTTGACATTTATTGGTGTATTTGTCGCGCATTTATTGGCAATTGTCTACTGTATAATTAGGAATTGTAAAACCTGGACTTGGTTTGGACCGCGTTCCTTATTGCCAAATTGGCAGGATTTTAGGGATGCGGCGGCGATGTTCCGGTGGTTTTTTGGTAAAGGTCCACGCCCGGTCTTTGATAAGTGGGCATACTGGGAAAAATTTGACTACTGGGCTCCATTCTGGGGGTTGACTATTGTTGGCTTCAGTGGATTGATGATGTGGTTCCCGGAAATAACCGCATCACTGTTACCCGGTTGGGCATTCAACGTAGCAACGATTGTACACGGTGAGGAAGCCTTTTTGGCAGCGGTCTTCCTGTTTACGGTGCACTATTTCAATAGTCATTTTCGTCCGGACAAGTTCCCGCAGGATATTTCCATGTTCACAGGCGCAATACCTTTAGAAGAGTACAAGCATGAGCATAAATTGGAATACGAACGTTTAGCCAAGTCGGGTGAATTGGAAAAATATTTGGTTGATGCTCCGTCTGCCCCACTGACAACAGGTTCAAAGATCCTGGGTATGACATTGATTCTGGTGGGGCTAGGTCTGTTGGCACTGGTGCTGCTTGGATTCTGGGGAAATGTTTTTTATGGTTAGTAAACAATGGCCAGTACAAAATCGTTAGCACGAAATGGTTAGTAGTCAATAGCGTAGGAGAAACATGCCTGTTTCAAAATAGCGGTTAATCACCTACGTGCAGTTGTCAGGTGTGGATATGTTTCATTCTACGCCAGTGATTCGGCGATACGATAAGCATTGGCGACGCAATCGTTTAATGCGACACCCTTGAAGGCATTGCCAGTCAGTATGAGGTCGGGGTGTTTATGTAACAGTTGATTAATTATTTCCAGGCGTTGTGCATGTCCTAAAGTATATTGCGGAATGGATTTATCATGCCGGTATGTTTTTATAAAGTCAGGTGTTGCATCAATACCCATAATGCTCGTGAGTTCACTGCGCACCATATCCACTAATTTATCCTGGTCTTCCACTGCATAGTCTGCAGCACGCGTACCTCCTGCCATGGTCCGTAATAGCACATAACCCTCTGGCGCCCGGTTGGGGAAAATACTCACATCCCATAGTGTGCCTAATATTTTTTTGTGTTCCCGCGAGGGAACCAGGAAACCAAAGCCATTTAAGTCATGCCTGATCTTCGTGCGCTGGTATCCTAAACAACAAATTGCCAGCGGTGGGTAATGAAAAGTTGCCAATATATTGGCAACTTTTGGCGCCATATCGTTAAGGATGTTGGATTGCGCATAGGCGGGAACCGCCAGCACAATGCGCTCTGCTTCCACTTGCTGGCCATTGGCCAAATGCAGTACATAACGGCTGCCTTCTTTTGTTAATGAATCGACGCGGGTTGAAAGCCGTAAGCGGTTTCCCAATTTTTCGGCAATAGCATTACTTAGCGT
>Ga0316204_10004961_pt1 | contig 22881 bp, 16 predicted proteins | sample 6monrhotite_MG_2_FD_205661 | JGI IMG/M metagenome (GOLD analysis project Ga0316204, IMG submission 205661) | Microbial mat bacterial communities from mineral coupon in-situ incubated in ocean water Damariscotta River, Maine, United States -... | ecosystem: Environmental > Aquatic > Marine >... | reverse complement strand
TAAGGCGACTGATAACTTCGATAAGTGCCATGGTCATGTCGGTTTCAATGGCGAATTCAAGCTGCATAAAGCCGAAGTTCGTCATGTTCCAGGATTGCATTTCGGTCATGCCTGGCGTGCCCACCAGTACCTCTTCAACGGGTACGCCGATTTCAGATTCGATTTCGGAAGGGGAAGCCCCAGGCCAGCTGTTAACAACCGAAATGATCGGCTTTTGGATTGGCGGCAGCAACTGTGCAGGCATTTTGAAAATGGAAACAATGCCCATAAGCATAATTGCAGCAGCAACAACGGCGACAGCCGCCGGATTGTCTAAACTCCGCCGTGTTAATTGCATGATAAGCCCCTGTTATGCTCTCAGTGATTTCCCAGTCTCGGATGAGGCGGTTCAATACAGGAGCATGGCTGATTTTTTGAGGCTGAATATCAGCATATTTATGGGGCATGGCATAGATGCAAACAGAGGTTTGTTTGTTTAGCTATTATGAATTGGGCATACCTGTGTTTCAAATGTAACTGAATAGACCCCGAATACATATTCAGGGTCTAAACGAAGGATTATTCACTGCGCAACACCACGGCAGGGCGGGTGCGAGCCGTGCGGACAATATGCGCCAGCGTTGTGCCCCACGCCATAATTAGCACCAGCGATACTGTGAGGGCCACAGGCAAGGCGTCCAGATTGATGCGCACGGCGTAAGTCTCAAGTACCAGTGTCTTCATCACAAAAAACATAACGGGCAGAACAACCACCACTGCCAGCATGACAGGCTTGGTAAATTGCCACATCAGCAGGTGGATGATGGCATGCAGCGGGGCTCCGTGTACTTTACGGATGCTGACTTCCCGCTTTTTGCCCGCCGCCAAATAGGCCGTAAGGGCATACAGGCCTGCCGCCGCCATTGTAAGCGTTACAAACGTGATAGCCAGCCCGATGGTTTTTGTGGTTTCAAAAGGTGCCAGCGCTTCGCCAGCCATCACGTTCAGCGGGCGTGCCTGAACGCTGGCTGCCGGGTCAACGGCCTGCCATGCATTGTTTAAGGCAGTAATGTTAATTGGGGCACCATCTTCATAAACAATAGTGATGGAATTCAGACTGCGCTCATTCAGGCTATAGAGTGTGGGCATAATATCGCTATTTGGTATGGTAAGGCGCAGGTCTGGCGCAACGCCTATGATGGTATGTTCCGCCATACCTTCACCGTCACCGTCCAGTTCAATAAAGGTATGACCAATTATATCTGCGGGCTTGGAGAACCCCAATGCACGCATGGCTGTTTCGTTGATCACATGGTTTACCGGTGCGCCTTCATCCTCTGCTTCTTCTTGTGTTATTATATCCATCTCTCGTGTTTCATCCAGCATGCGCCCGGCCAGCAATGAAACGCCCAATTGGTTGAAATAATTATTGTCAGCGGACACCACCCTGAACCGCATACCTTCCCCTACACCCTGAATACTAAGGCCTGTAATGCGGAAGTTGCCGGAATAAGGCGGCAAATTGTTGCGGGAAATGGATTTTACGCCGGGTAGCCTTTTAACTGTTTCACTAACAGTGCGGCTCATGCCTGGTGCCCTCATGCCTGTAATAGCAGCCATGTTTTCGGTATCTATTTTAAGAGTGCTTTCCATCAGATGTTTGTTTTGCAGTTGCACAACAATGAAGGCAAAAATCAGCGCCGTAACAACAGCAAACTGGAAGCTTACCAAAATTTTTCTTAGCCACGCAGAAGATGTTGCCAGCGTGAGGGTGCGGTTCAGCGATACATTTTTCAATATGCCGGAAAACAGCAACACCGGATACAGGCTGGAGATCAAGCCAACTGCCAAGGCCGCCGCGACCAGCCCCAGAATTAGCTCAAAATCGAGCATGTTTGTAAATTGTAGATCAAAGCCGCTTAGGTCTCGCAACCAGTCAAATAAATCAAAAGCCAGTAAAATTGAGATAGCAAGCGCGATGAATGCATAAAGGGTGTTTTCAGCAATAAACTGAAAAGAAAGCTCACTTTTGCTGGCACCAAACACTCGCCGCAGGCCAATTTCACGGCTGCGGTTTATCATGCGGGCGCTGGCAAGGCTGATTGCGTTCAACACAGCAAGCCCCAATATAAGCGACCCGACAAGCCTGAGTATCAAGCTAATATCAATGCCCTCCTGTGCCAAAGCAGCAGATTGAATTTCGGTAATTGGCCGGGGCCACATACCTGTAATAACAGTCCTGTTTTCTTCATCCATATGGTCATGAAGCTGGGTTGTGAGGGCGGTAGTAAGCCGGTCAATCGACAAGCCTTCATTGGTCACCACATAACTAACAATACTGCTGTTAATGCTGTTCCAACCGTTTTGTACAGTTTGTCCAGAAAGACGTTCGTAAAAGGGGATGGATACCAGAAAATCAAAAGCTGACCGCGCCGATTGATTAACCATAAGATGGGTATTGGCTGGCAGGTTTTTGAATACACCAATCACAACAACAGGGTGGGTGCCGTCGATGTTTATGGTTTGTCCAATTGGATCAGCATTGCCAAAGTGATGTTTGGCTTCGCGCTCACTCAGCAAGGCGACGTCAATTTTGTCTGTAAATTCTGCAGCGCTGCCTTTGGTGATTTCTACGTCAAAGATGGAAAGGGCATCCGGGTCAATGGCCCGGTATTCCATTGGTAGATATGCGCCGTCTTTTTTATAAGATGCCTGCGCAGCAATTACCCGGCCTGCCAGGATAATTTCAGGGAACTTTTCTTTCAGGCCATCAATCGCGCCCGTGAAAGTGAAGGGCTCTGATAGTCTTCCAAACATATTTCCTGGAGCCAACTTGAGCCCCAACGAATAGGTGCGCTGCGACTGGGAAAAACCGGTATCAAAACTACCAATATAATGAGCAACAGAAAAACTTAACGTGAATACCGTAAAGCCAACAAGAAGGCCGATGATATTGATCAAAAACCCGGAAATATCGCGGCGCGCCCCGCGCCATGCGGTTAAAATATAATTTCCAAGCATGAAATGCCCTCTCTGTCTGTTGGCGTGTTGTGTGCCGTTCAATCGGTCTGAATTTAAACTACACATGTAGTACGACAAGTGTAGTAGCAAGGCAATAGTAATTTAACACTTCCATAATCACGTCATTGTTCGGGCACTTGCATTTGTAGGCATCTTGAAGAATGATAATTATAGGTACTATTTGAAGATGCTTGAGGAACGCACCATGACAGCGACCACCGAAAAATATGATGTGATTGTCGTTGGCGCGGGCTTTGCCGGACTGAAGGCAGCGCGCGAACTGAAGGCTGCGGGCAAAAAGTTTTTGCTGGTAGAAGCCCGAGACAGAGTTGGCGGGCGCTCAAAACCGGGTGAAATTGCAGGCCATACTGTTGATTTCGGCGGCCAATGGGTGGGCCCACAACAAAAGCTGTTGCTGGCGGAAGCCGCAGAAATGGGTGTGGAAACATACGCCCAGTATGCTGACGGCAAGAATATTCTCGACGTAGATGGTTCAATTCGCAAGTACAGTGGCGATATTCCAAAGCTATCGTTATTTTCGCTTCTTGAGCTTGGCCTTTTGGAAAAACGTTGGACACGGGAATGCGCGCAGTTGCCAGACGGCGCGCCGTGGCTGTCAGACAAGGCTGAACAGTGGGACGCGCAAACACTGGAAACATGGATACTCACGCATGTTAAAACCAGCGATGCGCGCACATTTGCCCGCGTGGTGTCGCGTGCAGTATTTTGTGCTGAACCCAGCCAGCTTTCGTACCTTTTTTTCCTTGAGTACCTCAAGCAGGGGCAGGGGCTGGAGTGTCTTACCGGCGTTAAAGACGGTGCTCAGCAAGATAAATTTATTGGCGGCGCGTGGCAAATTCCTTCCCGAATGGCGGCCGATATTGAAGAACATTTGCTGTTGGAAGCGCCAGTACACTATGTGGCTCAAAGCGAAAGCGGTGTAACTGTTGTAACTGAAAAAGGCACATTTGAGGCTGAACGGCTTATTATGGCCGTGCCGCCGGCACTGGCTGGGCGCATTCAGTATAATCAGCCGCTGCCCGCCAGGCGTGACGGACTGACCCAGCGTATGCCGATGGGGTCGGTGATCAAAATTCACATTGCTTACGAACGGCCCTTTTGGCGTGAAGCAGGTCTTTCAGGTATGGCGACCAGCAATAACCGTGCTTTCAATGTGGTGTTTGACCAAACAGCACCGGGCGTTGATATAGGCATTCTTGTTGGCTTTATTGATAGTGTTCATGCGGTGGAATTAAGCAGTTATAGTGAAGAACAGCGCCGTGCTGGTGCGATTGCAGATTTGGTGCATTATTTCGGTGATGCTGCGGCAAATCCTATTGCTTATGCCGAGAATGATTGGACAGCCGATGAATGGTCGCGCGGCTGTTATGTGGGCACTATGGCCCCCGGCACGCTTACAAATTATGGCAAGGCGCTGCGCCGTCCTTGCGGGCGCATCCACTGGGCGGGAACCGAAACCGCGACTGAATGGATGGGGTATTTTGAAGGCGCGCTGCAATCGGGCGTTCGTGCAGCACGGGAAGTTATGGAAAGAAATACATAGATAGAGGGGGCGGGATGAAGGCAGGCTGTTCCCTTGTAAAAAAAAGCTGTATGCCAATCTAATACAAAGAACGACAATGAAGAGCCTCATAAATTGGGGCCGTACAAACGAACGACACATGCGAGGATAATGATGGCTAAACGGCTTCCTGAAATATTGGATGATATGCGGCTGGCACTTTTGGGCCGCAAAAAAATGGACAGCTGGACAACTAGCGGCAAAGACGCTTATCAGGCGACCGTGGGCGGCATTAAGGATTTTAGCGGTGATACGCTTGCGAAAACCGCAGAGCGTTTCAATGAAGCGCTGCCCTATATTGAGCGTGCAGGCTTTGATGTAACCGAAATAGAGGTTGGCCTTGGGCTGTCACCAAAGGTAGCGCCGCATCTTAAAATTCGTGAGTTGATTAGCGAAGAAGAGCAAAACCTTCTGTTGGAAGAAACCTCTGACCGTAAACTGATCAATACGATTTTATCATCCCTTTTTCGTGCAATTGCCGCGCACAAAAAACTGAAATTCAAGAAATTTCACTTCAGTGATATGGAGCTGGAGCTCAGCATTCTGCCGACAGTTGTGTTGAAATTCCGCCCAAACATTGAAAGCCCTCTAATTGAAGAGGACATTGTGAAAGACATGTCGCTTGTTGAACCCCACGCTGAGGAAGCCTAAGTTTTTGACGCTGGCGCAGCTTATCTTGTGGCTGCATGTTGTTTTTTGAAAAAATAAATCAGGATATCGTCCAGCATAGGTCGCCAGTTGCGCCAGTTGTGATTTTCCCTGTTTTTCTTGAACATTACAGGATAGCCCTTTTTTTCAAGTGTACGCTTTAGCTTTTGGCTGCGGCGCGTGATTTCGTTTTCATCTCCTGCGCTGAGGAATATTTTGATCGGGCGTTTGGCTTCTTTTTCATAGGCATCTTGCAGCGATGGTACCGGGTGCATGGCGGGGGATTGCATGGCAATGCCGCCAAATACATCATGCGCCATAATGCCAAAACAGCCCGCATTTAACCCGCCAAAAGATACACCGAGAATAACCCTGCTTGTGCGATTATCACTAACCCTGTAGTTTTTAGTAATTGTGGGCACCAGTTCGTGCCTGAAAAACTCGGCATATTCTTTTACGCAGAAAAATTGCTGATTACGCCGATTTTGCCGCAGGTTATCAGGATTACGGTTATCGATAAACACCGCAATGACAGGCTCTATTGCGCCTTTTTTAATCTGTTCGTCTATCTCTTTATGTAGCTCGCCTTCGCTTAGGTACCACTGGCCATCAGTGATATAAAGCGTTGGCAGATTAGCGGCGTTTTTATAGCCTGGCGGAACATAGACCCTGTATTGCAGTGCATAGCCAAGCTTTGCACTTTCTATGCGCAGGTTATCAGACAGCATGCCGTCATCGGCGGCTAGCTGGTCAGCAGCTAACAACCCTGCACCGATCAGCCCGGCAATTAGATGCAGAGAGAATGCCGCAATGCGTGCGCGTAGTATGCCTGTCATATGATCTCCTGTCCCATATTGCAGCAATACCCTTTAGGCGCGAAGGGTCAAACGCCTTGGGGTGAAGTGAGCGAAAAATGAGACCAAAAGACAGGTTAAGGCCTTAGTACCCTCGGTGGCGGTCTACCAGTCCCGGTAATGTGCCGTCCTTTAGGTAAGCTCGTAAGTTGGTTGCGGCAATTTCTACTGCGGTGGCAATTGTTGTTGGGGCAGATATATGGGGCAAAATCGTAATGCCCGGATGGGTCCATAAGGGACTGTCTGGTTGCAAGGGTTCCTCATCGAACACATCCAGTACGCAGTGCTTCAGGGCTCCTGAATTAAGGGCCGCAACAAGGGCGACCGTATCGAGGATCGGCCCTCGCCCAAAATTAATCAGCGCTGCACCGTCCGGTAACTGGCCAATAAGCTTTGCGTCAATAAGGCGGGTGGTCACGGGGGTAAGGGGGAGCAAACAAACCAGAATATCACTTTGTTGCACCATTGCCGTTAGGCCGCTGTCGTCGTAAAAGCAGCGCACATCTGCAATTGATTTTTTGCTTCGGCTCCAGCCCATCACATTAAAGCCGTTCTGCGTGAGTGCAGTAGCAGCGGCTTCCCCCAGCTTACCCAACCCCATAATGCCAACACGGCGCTCTGTTGCTGCCACATAGGGCAGCTCTTGCCAAATGCGTTGGTTTTGCATGGCTTTATAGTGGGGCATATCCCGGTGTAGATAAAGGGTCCAGGCAAGAACGGCCTCTGCCATTGTTTGTGCCAGCTGTGGGTCAACAAGTCTGCTGATACCAATTTTTGCAAGCGCGGGCTCGGTCACCAGTTTTTCAACACCTGCCCATAGGCTCTGAACCCATACCAGATCAACCAGCGCGCTTATATCAGAAGGGTTAGGGTTCGCCACGACGGCTATTTTGTGGCCCAAAGGACTATCAAGCGCCTTGAAGGGGATAAATTTCACCTCTGGCACGGCCTTGCTGAGTGCCGCTAGCCATTGATCGGCTTCTGCTTTGGTTGTCTTGGAAACAAAAGGAATAACCAGGCTCATGACGCGAATATATCCTCGGTAGAAGCAAAGCCTTTTATTTCCAGCGCATTGCCGGAAGGATCACGGAAAAACATTGTGCGTTGTTCGCCAGTTTGGCCTTCAAAGCGAGTTGTCGGTGCAATGATAAAATCAGTGCCTGCCGCTGTTAATCTGTCAGCCAGCGCTTGCCATTCATCCAAAGACAGGATTGCTCCAAAATGTGGCATGGGCACACTGCGTTCACCGTCAGTGCCTGAAGCAGCCTGCGCGGCTGCCGGGCCTGCATGAAGCGATAACTGGTGCCCGAAGAAATTGAAATCTATCCATTTATCGGTTTCGCGGCCAATAGTGCAGCCAAGTATGCCGTTATAGAAGGCTCTGGCCTCTTCAAGGTTGTTTACGTGGGTGGCGAGATGAAAATATGCTGACATAAAATACTCCGTTAAGCGGCAATGTTGCTTCTAAAATCTTAAGACGATTGGTGATGGATTTTCTACACTCACAGAATAAAATATTTACTGCCTGAAGGTTCGTTTTTAAGGACTGTTACCTGAAGGTATGGCGACATCGATGCAGAATGACTGTTTTCTTGATTTCCATATCACATAATGTCATGAAGCGCCTTCACAGGGTTTCCCGGCTGCCAAGTGCCAAAAATCCTGCACTTGAGTGAAATATTTGGCTTTGAGTGCTTGACCCGGACGGAATTTTACTATGGAGTTCCTTTCAGGCAAATTTAGCGAGCCATGTGGTTTTAATGAGCCAACTGGTTTTAATAAGATAGTATTTTGAGGAGGGGCTGAATGGGTATCGAAAGCTTTAGCCATATAATTGAGTTTTTCAGCGGTAGTAACAATACGCCTGATGCAGAGCAAAAGCGTAGTTTGGTTGAAGAAGCCTTGTTGCTAACGCTGTCACGCGCAACCGTTGCAGATTCGAATATCAACCCGGTTGAGGTTGAGACAGTGCAAGAAATTTTCCGTAAGGCGGTTGGTACAGAGGTAAGCACCAAAGATATCCGTGTTGCGGCTATTTCTGACCTGTATAAGGAAGCAACGCTTGAGCGCTATTTGTCTAAAATGGCAAGCAAGCTGGAGCCAGCGGATCTGCAATTGATTGTGAAATCACTTGCTCAGGTGATCAAGGTAGACGACAAAATTAGTCCATTTGAAGTTGATTTTTTTAATGGTGTTGTAAAGGCGCTTGGTCTAACACCTGCGCAGACATCAGGTCTTTTGGAAGAGTAAGCTTACTATTGGTACGCTTCAGTGCGGTTGTTTGCTGGCCGCATATAGAAATAAAAACCCCGTAAGTGAATTCTTACGGGGTTTTCTTTTGCCGCAATGCAAAAAGTTGCAAAAGAAGTAGCAACTCGTTAACCCTGTTTATATATTTATTTTGTTCGGTGCTCATAGAGATCCAACTTGTACAAGTGATGTCTTATGGTGCGTTGCAATAAAACCTTTCCTGAGGGGAAACAGCTAGTGGCTCACGATGTGAAAAAGCATACAATCAATACAATGAGCGACTTTGACGATTCGCTGTATCGGCTGGAAGATTTGGCAAAACTTGCGAAAGTTTCCATCTCTACGGTTTCGCGTGCGCTTAACAATAGCCCGCTGGTTAGCGATAGGACCAAGAAAAAAATCTTGGCGATTGCACAGGCCAATAAATATGAAGGACGGCTTAAGGAAAAGATATTTGTCAGTGAACCGTCAAATACTATTTCCGTAGTTATTCCGTCGCCGCAAGGGCGTGATACACGGCTTTCTGATCCGTTCCTGCTTGATTTAATAGGCGGTATTGGTGATGCCTTGAAAGAACAAGACTGTGACTTGTTAATTTCGCACCTTACGCCCACTGATCTGAACCTTGTGGCAGGGCTGGTTAGCAGTGGTCGTACGGGTGCTCTTATATTTTTAGGGCAATCTACGCTGCACGACCAGTTAAACGAGCTATCGCAAAGCGGCACACCGTTTATTGTGTGGGGCGCGCAGTTGCCCGGCCAGCAATATTGTTCGGTAGGTAGCGATAATATGCAAGGTGGACACCGCGCCACGCGGCATTTGCTACGTCTTGGTCGCAAGCGTATCGCGTTTGTAGGGGATACGGTTGCACCTGAAGTGCAGCTCAGATTTGAAGGCTACAGACAGGCGCTTGATGAAGCAGGCATCGAATTTGACCCTAAACTTGTTCGGCCTGCCCATTTCTTCCCTGAATCAGCAATGGAGGCCATTGAAGTGCTTCTTGAGCGCGATATCGAAGTTGACGGGATTGTTGCTGCAAGCGACATGATCGCGATGGGTGCCGTGCGCGGGCTGATTAAGAATGATGTCAAAGTTCCGGAACAGGTTTCGGTTATTGGCTATGATGATGTACATGTGGCCGCCTATAGCAGCCCGTCGCTCACTACCATTCGCCAAGACGTATCAAAGGCCGGGCGCTTGCTGGTGGGCAAAGCCTTGCGCATGATGGAAGGCGAAGAAGTACGGTCTGCAATGCTGCCTGCAGAACTGATTGTGAGGGAAAGTTGCGGAGCCTAAACCCCGCAAATTGTGGCCGTAATCTGGGTGCAGGTTTCAGGCTTTAAGTCAGCTTTATGAATATATGGCCGTAAGTGCCAAATTGCAGGCCTGCAGGCGTTAGCTCTGCATTTTCGCTGTACACGTCTGTAGCATTTTTCAGCAAGTCAGATTGAAATTCTTGCGCTGTATTGCCGAGGTTTATAACACATAGAATGCGTTTGTCTTCTACCGCGCGGATGTACGCCAAAAGCGGTTCATTTGCCTGAATAAAATCCAGTGTTCCCGATATCAGTGGGGTCAGTGTTTTTCGCAGAGAAAGCAGGCGACGAGTGGCGTGCAAGGTGCTTTCGATATCGGCTTCCTGCGCTTCCACATTTAATTTTACCTGCGCATCATCAACGGGCAACCAGGCGTCAGATGACCAGCCAGCACCGTCGCAGTTTGCATCCCACGGGTGGGGCGTTCGGGTACCGTCTCGGCCCAGTGTTTCAGGCCAGTTGGCGATGGCTTCCGGGTCAACCAGGCGGTCATAAGGCACACGCGCCTGTGGCAGGCCTAGTTCTTCGCCCTGATACAAGAAGGCTGTGCCGCGCAGGGAAACCAGCATTGCATTTAGCATTTTTGAGAAGCTGCGTCGGTCCTTGCCTGTACCCCAGCGCGTGACGGCGCGAGGGCGGTCATGATTGCTAAAAGTCCAGGATGGCCAGCTTTCAGCGCTTTTATCCCAGTCTTCAAGGGCATTTTTTATGGTTGCAGCAGACAGATCAGGCGCCTCAAGAAAAACAAAGCTGTAAGCCGTATTGAGGCGCTTATTGCCTTTGGTATAAAGCGCCATTTCTTCCAGTGATTTATATCCGCCAACTTCTGCCACTGTGAAGCGGTTAGGATAGGTATCAATAAGGCTACGCAGTTTTTCGATAAAGGTTACAATATCCGGATGCGACTGGTTATATTGCTGTAGTTGGAAATCAAAGGGCCGTTTGCCGTTTGGATTATCAAGGGCCGGGTTATCGCGAAGCATTGGGTCATGCATATAGAAATTGGTGGCATCCAAACGGAAACCATCGACACCCTTATCAAGCCAAAATTTGGCAACTCTGAAAAGTTCTTCCTGAACGGCAGAGCTGTGCAGGTTCAAGTCGGGTTGCTGTGACAGGAAATTATGCAAATAATATTGTTTGCGTGTTGTATCCCATGTCCAGGCTGCGCCAGAGAAAACCGATTGCCAGTTATTTGGTGGGCTGCCGTCCGCTTTGGCGTCAGCCCATACATACCAGTCGTTTTTGTCGTTGCTTTTGCTTTGGCGGCTTTCTTTGAACCAGGCGCAATCCATTGATGTATGTGAATATACCTGATCAATTATTACTTTAAGTCCCAGGCCATGGGCTTTGGCAATTAGCACATCGAAATCTTCAAGAGTTCCGAATATAGGATCTACACCGCGAAAATCAGCAACATCGTAGCCAAAGTCGTGCATGGGAGACGTGAAGAAAGGAGAAATCCAGATCGCATCAACAGCAAGGCTTGCAATATAGTCAAGGCGGCTCGTGATGCCCTTTAGGTCACCAATGCCGTCATTGTTGCTGTCACAAAAGCTGCGCGGGTAAATTTGATATACTACCGCGCCTTGCCACCACTCGCTCACATTGTTCCCCTTGTGCCCATCCATTTTCTTACCAAAACCTGCCGTGAGTTTTGCGAGAGAGCTTTATACTTCACACAGTCCGAATCTTATTTTTCACAATTTTGCGATTTTTGCAACTTTTTTGCAAAAAATAGGAAAAAATAATCTATTTTCCTATGATATACATCGGTTATATGTAAATAAATTATTTAATTACATATAGTTACATGGACATTTGTCATTGCACTGATTTGCTAAAAAACTTGCAAACAAGCCTTAATTCTGTTTGTAAACTGCGAATGAAAGGCCTGCTAATTGAGATTCCAGTGTGCTGGTTTTTATCTGAGGGCCACCGTCAACACGCAACCAGTTGCCCGTGGGCAGGCGCGATGTTTCAATGTTGATGTCAGCGGTGTCGCTATTGAGCAGAACAAGATATGTTGCATCATTTGTTGAACGCGTAAAAGCATAAAGGCCCGGTGTGGCACTGCTAGCAATTTCGGTTTGCTTGCCGCTGCGCAGTGCTGGGTGCGCCCGGTACAATGTGCTTAGGCGTGCAATTTCTCGGTATAGCGGGTGGCTTTGATCAAAATTATCATCAGCCGTTGTTTTATCGGTGCCAAGCAGGATGTTGTCATTGTAGATATCAACCTGGCTTGGGAACATATCCTCTCTGGCATCCTGATCGCCGCCGTCGCCGGAAAAGCCTTGTTCGTCACCAGAATATATTACCGGTACGCCGCGCGCAAAAAACAGCAGTGCATGTCCAAGCTTAACCCGTTTCAATTTTTCTTCAGGGCTGGCTTCGGGCATGGCTCGGTTTATCATCATGGCCATGCGTCCCATATCATGGTTACCCAGGAAGGTTGGTAGCCGGGAGGTTAGTTCGCTTCCCCCATTGTAAAAACGGTCTTGGCTGAAAGTTTTAGCCAAAACATCCGTGCCTTCCTTGCCAGCCAGAACGCGTGCCGCTGAATCTGTAAAGGCAAAATCGAGAACAGTCGGAAGTTTTGCAATATTCACATAGTGGCTCAGGTTTTTTGGGGAGGGGTCATACACCTCGCCGAAAATATAGAAATTCGGGATGCCTTCGGCAGCGGCGTGCGCAACAAGGGCCGGGCTGAATTGCTGCCAAAAGCGGTCATTAACATGCCGTGCAGTATCAATACGGTAGCCGTCGATTTTAAATTCGCTGATCCAGTGTTTGTAAATATCAGTTAATCCCGCAACTACATCAGGGTGTTCGGTGAACAGGTCATCCAGTCCGGCGAAATCACCGTAAAGCGAATTCTCACCTTGATAAGTGGATTCGCCGCGGTTGTGATAGTATTTAAGATCATTCATCCAGGCTGGAATTTTGACATTTTTTTCAGCGTCTTTGACGTAGGGCGAATAGGCATATTTGGGGTTCGTAAGCCTGCCGAAATTCTCCGATGTCTGGCTTGCCGGATCATCGCCGGTGAAGCCTTGGTTAATAGCCTCGCCGCCTATGTCGCCCAATGTGGTGTAGGGGAAGTCAGCTTTGCTTCTGTAGGGGCAGCCCGGCACCGTGGGGGCAAGGGTGCCATCAGCGCCGCCGTGGCATTCCTCGTATCCAATTACGTCCGCCGTATGGTTGGTGATAATGTCAAAAATCACCTTCATGTTACGGCTATGCGCTTCTGCAACAAGCGCTTTCAGGTCGGCATTGCTGCCGAAGTGCGGATCAATTTGGGTGAAGTCAGTGATCCAGTAACCGTGATATCCTGCAGTAATCCAAGGTTCCACGCCTTGTACCGGCTTATTTTTAAAGATGGGTGCCATCCAAATGGCAGTAACGCCCATGCCTTGGAGGTAATCAAGTTTGCCGATCAAGCCTTTCAGGTCGCCGCCGTGGTAAAACCCTTTGTGGGTTGGGTCAAAGCCGTGGTCAAGAGGGCCACCTTCATACCCGCCTTTATCATTTGAGGGGTCGCCATTGGCGAACCTGTCTGGCAGAAGAAAATAGATAATATCATCAGTGATCGGGCGTTCTATGTAGGGTTTGAGCAATGAAAGGGTTGCTGGATCGACTGCGACGTGCGCCGCTGCATCAGGTCTCGTTTTTGTGTCGGGGTTACCGGTGGGCGCATCGGTTTCGCTGCTACAGCCGGCAATCACTACTGTGAGCGCCAGGAAGCTGATCGTAAGCAGCTGTTGGAGGCCGTTCTTTTTGGCAATGCTAGGTTTTAGGTTGGTCATCTGTGGTCCCCGTATCACTTTTGGCCTGTATTGCTTTTTCATAAAGCGTCTTGTGACATATAAAGCCAAAATGTTGCTGTGAATTTCAATTATTTATACGGCAATTGCAAAAACATGCAAATTTTATTGCTGAAGCCAAGAGGCAAGGTTGGGTGAATTCCTGGTTAATCCTTTGAATACTAACAATTTATATAGGCTATAAAAAAGATTTTCTGGATTGCTATGATGGTCTTTAGGGGCGGTTTATTTTAATATATAAGGCTAAAAGTAGGCACATTTATCATAATAGTTCAATAAAATGCTTGATTAATGCAAAAAAATGATCAATCTTTGCGAAGAAACACTCCGCAGTGGTTTTTGTTGTGGCTGTTTCTATTTATGAGGATCGGTCCAACTATATTGTGGTTGGCTGGTCTTTATACCTTCCGACTATATTGGGAACTTGTGCCACATTTTGCTTGCAAAATGTGGCTCTTTTTTTGTTTGCTCACTAGGGTGCGATCACTTGCTTGCGAGTCGGTTTTTAGCCGAATTTAATATAAATTTGCATTGTCCCGGGTGTCGGAAAACCGATAAATAATTATTCTGGCGGCGGTTTTACTTTTGATGCGATTGGATGCGGTGATTGTAATTGCACAATTACAGATTCATAGCATATCCATTTAATGTGGTAGTATCAGCTAGTTACAGCCATCGAGGTCATTAAATTAACCCTTGGGCCTCTGAAATTACCGCCCGTTGCTACAGTCGATAAATGGCTAATTTACCTACAGATTTACTAAAATTTTAGACAAACCTTTACGATCCGAATTTCAGCAATCATTATCCCCGCCTTGATCACGTGGGGTGATTTTTGTTGAAATTGTTTGTAGTACACAGGGTGTCTAATGGATCTTAAAACACTGACAAATATGTTCCCCTCACATAAATTGGTGATGGGAGAGCAATTCGCGCAGGAAAATATCAGCGCGTTGAAAATTAAAAGCATCCTCAATTGGTCTGACACCATATTTGTGGATTGTGATTTTAGCGAAGCCCAGTTTCACCTGTTGATGATCTCTGACACCATTTTCTTTAAATGTGACTTTGCAGGCGCATCATTTAAGGCCTGTGATATTGAAGGCAGTGAATTTATCAGCTGTAATCTCACATGTGCCGATATGCAGGCATCTGCTGTAACCGATACCAGTTTTACCGATTGCATTATAGGTGGGCTTCGTGGCCCGAAAGATTTTAGCTGTTGCAGTTTTGTTTACCCGCGTTACGCGCGCCGGGTGCCTATTACATCTTTGTTCCCGTATGTGGTGGTTTCAACAGCAGATGTGCCACTGGTTCTTTTTAAAACCCAGGATGCATGGCAGGTCCATAGCAAAGACAAGCGTCATACCTTCAGGCACGATGAAAAAAATATACCTGAGCTATTTGCTAGTGCAATTGCCTATGCCGCGCACTGTGTAACAGAGCAAGACCGCGCTCTAAGTGCGCGGATGAGTGACCCGGTATAAAATACGGAACACCCTTTGAATTTTGGCCTCTGTCGTCACGGACGTTAACCAATTTGAAACGCAGTGCTGCGGCGCTATTCGTGTGCGTATTCGCTATATAACAGGGCTGCGCCTTTTAATGCAGCATCGGGTGCAATAATAAGGTTCACTGGTATTTTGCTAACAAATTTTTGCATCGGTGGTTTATCAAGGAAACGTTCGACAAAATCACTTTCCAGGAAAAAATCAGCGATTTTCGGTAAAATACCACCGCCCAGAAATACACCGCCCGTTGCGCCGTGGGATAATACAATATCTCCGGTAACACTGCCCAGCATGCTGCAAAAAACGCCCAGTGTTTGGAGACAGATTTCATCATCGTGTTCCAGCGCCTGATAGCTGATTGTACGTGGATCATAATTGAGCGGTGTTGTTTCATGCATGTGGCAAAGTTCGCGGTAAATACGCATTAAACCAACACCGGATAACAAGGTTTCCACCGTTACCCGACCAATGCTTTTTTGCAGGGATGCCCAAACCTTTGTTTCCAGATCACCATGCGGTACAAAGGAAACGTGCCCGCCTTCAGCGGAAACCACTGTGTATCCACTGCGATGATGCACCAGAAGGGCAAGGCCAAATCCTGTGCCGGGGCCCATTACGCTAACAGGTCCGCCTGTTACGGGTGCACAATCACGCAGTGGGAGTAAGTCTTCTGCTACAAGCGTGGTGGTTGAACGTGCAAGAGCAGCAAAATCATTCACCAATAGCAGGCTGTCAAAACCAAAATCATGTTCCAGCCTGGTTGCATCCAGATGCCATCCCAGATTGGTGATATGTGCCGTACGGTCAATTATCGGCCCGGCAACAGCGAGGCAGGCTCGTTTTGGCAAGTTGCCTCCAAGGCTGGTTTTATAAGCCTGTAGAATATCGTCCAGCTCGCTGTAGTCAGAACAGGGGAAAGTCTCAAAATTTGAGATAACCGGCCCACTGCCTTCAAGCAGGGTTGCAATTGCCAGCCGAGCGTTAGTGCCGCCAATGTCTGCGACAAGAATACTGTAGGCAGGCTCGTTGGCGTTTGATAATGTTTCTTCAGGCTTTTGCATAGTGTCTCGCTATTATTAGTTAGGTGTGCCGGTTACTTCTGTTGCGAAAGTGCGCAATGGAAAACCTGCCGTTAATGGTTAATTTATCCCCTGAACTGGCTGCGTACGGAAGAAGGGTTTGCCGTATGCAAGGCAGATTTTATGTATCTCTAATTGACAGCGCTGTCAATTATTGGTTTCTTGGTACCAGTATTTGGGGCAGGCGAATTTCATTGCGCCAATAGGGCAGGACTTGTAACTCATTTGGGGGTACATAGTTTATAGCTGGCGCTTTTGAGGGGAAACAATGGCTGGTTCGGTTACCATAGATGATGTTGCCAAAAAAGCAGGCGTATCGATCAAAACCGTTTCACGAGTGGTGAACAGGGAAGCCAACGTGCGTGATAAAACACGCGAAAAAGTACAGGCGGCAATCACAGACCTTAATTACCGGCCCAATCAAGCCGCTCGCGGGTTGGCTGGGCGGCGATCTTATCTGATTGGGCTACTTTATGACAACCCCAGTCCCAGTTATCTGGCAAACTTGCAAGCGGGGGTGCTCGCAACGTGCCAGGAGCACAGCTACGGGCTGGCGCTTTACCCGGTTGCGTACGGTGCATCTGATATGGTGGAAACCGTGCAGGCATGGATAAAACATACTGGCGTTGACGGGATGATTTTAACGCCGCCTCTGTCAGATAGTGCGTCGTTACTTTCCGCGGTGAAGGCGCTTGATATGCCTGTTGTTATGGTCTCTTCGCCAGGTCCTGACGAGGTAGCCGCAGTACCCGCAGTGATGATTGACGAAAAAGAAGCTGCCCGCCAAATGGCCATGCATTTAATTGGTGCTGGCCACATAAGGATTGGCTTTATTAAGGGCCACCCAGACCATTATGCTAGTGAACACCGATATGCGGGGTTTAGTGCAGCGATGGACGAGGCAGGGCTGAAGATTGATGTCTCACTTGTGAAACAGGGGCATTTTGACTTCGAATCCGGGTTGAAAGCTGGTGAAGAACTGCTGAGCGGCGATGGCTGTCCCACTGCTGTGTTTGCCAGCAACGATGATATGGCCGCAGGTGTGATGCATGTGGCGCACCGGCTGGGGTTGAATATCCCCGGTGATCTGGCGGTAGTAGGGTTTGATGATACACCGCTTTCACGCCAAATTTGGCCAAGCCTTACCACAGTACGTCAGCCTATCCGTTTGATCGGCGAACGTGCGGCAGAGATTTTGTTGGAAGAAATTGGGGGCTCGGGCAATTCAAAAGATCCATCGCTGCTTCAACTTGATTTCGAACTCAAAATGCGCGGTTCAAGCACCGCGAAAGCGGGCACCCCCAAGCGCAAAGCCGGGCCTTCAATGCGCTCTCTTTAGTCTGCGTATTTAACTGGCTTACTTAAATGGCTACTCGCTACCGCAAAGTAATATAATGTCTCAAACAGTTTCAGTTGAGACATTATATTAGGTGACATCGGGGTTGTTTCTGATACATACGCGCAATACTAACACTGTCATTTTAAACTGAAGGACGATCATGGTTGAGCAATCGAAACAGCAAAAGGGTGAAACACGGCGGGCGCATTTGGCGGCGGCTTATGGTATCGCGGCTGGTTTGATGGATGGTAGCGAAAGCCTGGACAGGCTTGCTGGCAATATTGGTGCGCGCGGCAAACCATGCCTTAACCAGCGCCTTGCCGGTATGGCTGCGCAGTGGGGCAATATTACCACTGACGCCAATATGGCACGGCTCGCTGAACTGATAGACGGGCTTGCCAAAAGCCCTGATGGTACGCTTTTGGCGTTCAGCACCTTTAAGGAAAAGGTTGAAGATGATATTGCCGGTATTGTTTTTACAGCACATCCCACCTTTTCACTGTCGGCAGATGCTTGGGGGTATGCCAAAACCTATATGGCGGCACTTGCGGACGGTAAAAAACCTGAAGCTGCGACGGCAGATATAAAGCTGGGTTCAGTGCAGCCAACCACATCGCCCTCGTTGCATGATGAGCTTGAATATGCCCGTGCTGCGGTTTCAAACACCCGGCGTGCGATCCGGCGTTTGTACGGTGTTATTTTTGACCGGGCAGCTGTGCTTTATCCTGGCAATTACCGAACGCTGCGCCCCAAGCTTGCCACCGTTGCCAGCTGGGTGGGGTTTGACCTTGATGGTCGTACGGATATTGATTGGTCGCTTGGCCTTATATTCCGCTACCGTTCGGCGCTAGCGGGGCTGGACGAATGTTTGGCACAGTGCGGAGCGCTTTCCTTCGAGGCGGCGCAGGCGCAGGAACTGGCAGCAACAATCATTGCCGGATTTGAGGAACTGAAAGCCTGCTTTGAACTGGGTGAGCGCACCTTGCAGGCGCACAAAGACAGTCCGGGCGGGCTGGGGGAGCTTAATCAGCTGGCGGTTAAAAATCAGTCAGTGAAAGAAGCTGCTACCGCACGTGTAAATGATGCATTTGAAACTTTAATGGGGCTTGATCTGCCGCATGCAGCATGGTGCGCCGCAGCCACTATTTATACCGAATGGCGCACAGTTGGCCTTGGTTTGTCGCACATCCATTTTCGGTTAAATTCGGCGCAATTGCATAATGCCATCAGCCATGAAATTCAGCTGTCCAGCGCGCCAGACCAAAGTGCGCAGCGGCGCCATTATTTGGCGGCTGTCACGGAAAAGCTGGACAGTGTAGTGGCACAAAACATCCATTACGGTACGCTTTCAGTGGAGCAAACTACGGCGCGCCGGGTGTTTATGATGGCAGCACAGTTTCAGAAGCATTTTGATGCGGTAACGCGCATTCGCATGCTGGTTGCTGAATCAGATACGCCTTTTACGCTGTTAACGGCGCTTTATTATGCCAAGCTTTTCGGTGTGGATGACCATGTGGAAATCTCGCCACTTTTTGAAACGGCCATCGGGCTAGAGCGCGGCGACCGGGTAATAGCCGAACTGCTCGATAATCCTCATTTCCTTGCTTACATTAAAACGCAGGGGCGTTTTGCTATCCAGTTGGGGTTTTCTGATAGCGGGCGCTATATTGGCCAGCCTGCTGCAACGTTGGCGATTGAGCGCTTCAAGCTGCGCGTGGCCAATTTGTGGAAAAAGCGCGGGCTGGGTGATATTCAGCTGCTGTTTTTTGATACACATGGCGAAAGCGTGGGGCGCGGGGCCTACCCGGAAAGCTTGAAAAAACGTTTTCTTTATACCCACCCACCCCGTGTTAGGGAGCGCCTTGCCACATTGGCGCGCCCGGAAAAGCACGAGGTAAGCTTTCAGGGCGGCGAGGGCTTTATGTGGTTTTTGGCAGAAGAAACTGCGCTTGCCACCCTTACAGATTTCCTCGACGTACGCCTTGCAAATTATAGTTCGGCAGACGACAGGCTCTACAGTGAAAAAGGCTGGTCGCTCGATTTTTTCCTGACACTGGTTGAATACCAGAACGAGCTTACCGACCATAAAGGCTATATCCGTCTGATCGACGGTATTGGCCGCAGTATGTTGTACCCAACCGGCTCGCGGTCGCTCAGGCGGCAAAGCGGCGGCGCGCTGCACCAGCGACTGGAACGCGTTTCGCAAATTCGTGCCATTCCGCACAATGCGGTGTTGCAACAGCTTGGCTATTTGGCAAACAGTTGCGGCGGGCTGGGCACAGCGATTGCGCGTGCACCTGAAAAATTCAATGTGGTTCACAGCGCGTCAACGCGGCTGCGCATGGTTGTTGGCATTGCCCTTAACGGGTTGGCACGTTCCGACGTGGGTGTGATTGAAGCGTATGCAAAACTTCTTAGCCCCACTTACTGGCTGGACCGCTGCGATGATGCGGGCACCAGTGATCGGCGTGGACATTTGCGCCGCCTGTCAGATCTGATGGAAGGCTTGTTTGAAAGTGATGCGGTGGATAGCTGTATCCGCAAATTACGCCGGGATGCCAGTTTGCTAACCGATTGTTTGGCCGAAGACTGCGATACATCAGCCTTGGATACTGCGGCGGTTGACGATGAGCTTTTGGAATTGCACCAAATTCGTATTGGCCTGATCCAGTTTATTTTCCTGAAAGCAATGGAAGTGCCGCAGTTTTCAACCCGGTTTGATTTCTCGCTTGAAGATTTGCTTGTTGAATTGTTGCACCTTGAAGTGCCGGATACGCTTGCTGCACTTAGGAAGATTTTCCCGGAAGCTCCGATGGCGCGTAATGATGAAACTTTTGGCGAAGAAAGTACCTATCAAAGCGGATCATCGTCCGGTTATGAAGACGTACACAGGCAGATTTTTGACCCCATCGAACAGGCCTACAGCCTTGTGCTGGAACTCAGCGGCCTGATTGCGTTGAAAGCGGGCGCTTTTGGTTAATCCACCTGCTGAAAAACTCTTGTAAACTCCCTGCTCCTGAAAAATTTACCCGGAAAATGTCTGGGGTACTCCCCTTTTTCTGTGAATAGGGTATAAGGGGCAAAATATTCGATTATTTGCCGTCCGGGGAGTTTGTAATGGCATCAAATATAGTGGCTATTAATTCAGAGCAGCACGCTAACCTTAAGCTAGTGTCGCCCAGAGATTTTGATCATATTAAAGACAAAAATATTGTCTCGCTGGTTGTGTATGAATTCACGCTTTGCGCAACTGAATGCCCAATCATTTTTATTAAAGGTCAGGAAACCGGGCGCTTTCAGGCGGTTGCTTTAATGGGCTTTAAGCCAGGCAATAATTATTTTGTAAGTGACAATAAATGGACCGGCCTGTTTATTCCAGGCATCGTGGCCACTTATCCGTTCCGTATCACGCCGCACCCGCAAAGCGAAGATCAGCTGTTTTTGGCAGCAGACCTGAACACAACAATGTTGAGCGAAGAAGAAGGCGAGCCGCTTTTTGATGCTGATAAAAAAGAGACCGAACTTTTCAGTAAAATCAAAGCCGATGTGAGCCAATATTACAAACAAACCCAGATAACAGATGGCTTTTGTCAGATGCTTGCAGAATGGGATTTACTCTCTGCACGGGATTTGAACGTTGATTTGAACGGTGAGAAAATTACCATTCAAAGCGTTTATATGATTGACGATGAAAAGCTGAATGCGCTGAGTGATGACAAGATTCTTCAACTACACAAGCGTGGTTTGATGCCTGCGATATATGCACATAAAAATTCACTTCATCAAATGCGCCGTCTTGCTGAAATGAGCAAGCCAGCCGAGGAATAAAAACTGATTAACCCGGCGGCAATTACTGCGCGCCGGGTTTTGCCCACTAAGGAACCCTCATGAGTGAATTGCCCCCTTGTCCAAAATGTGCGTCTGAATACGCTTATGAAGATGGCAGCTTGCTGATCTGCCCTGAGTGCGCCCACGAATGGAACCCGGCGGCGGACGCTGAAGCCGCAGAAGCAAGCGCCGTGCGCGATGCTGTTGGCAATGTGCTAACAGACGGCGACGATGTGACTGTGATCAAAGACCTGAAAGTAAAGGGCTCCAGCCACACCGTGAAAGTAGGCACCAAGGTGAAAAACATCCGCCTAGTGGACGGCGATCACGACATAGACTGCAAAGTAGACGGCGTAGGCCAGATGGGTCTAAAAAGCCAGTTCGTGAAGAAAATATAGAGAGCTCTTTCGTCACTCGCCTACTTGATAGGCGAGTCTATCTTTGGGATATTAGTAGCTGAAGTATGGATGTGCCGGTCATGCTGTTGCATGATGAGGATAGGGCGCAGATTCTTGCCACCAACTTCACATTCTGTGACTCTTCAGCGCGCAAATCAGGGTGACGGCGTACACGGCAGGCCTACTCTGTAGATGGCGGTAGGGTGCGGGCACCCTCAACCCACACCTGTTGCACTTGCATGTTATCGTCCATAACAACAAAATTGGCCTTCTGTCCTACTTTGATGCTGCCGTGTGTGGCGGATAGGCCAAGGAATTCGGCTGGTACGCTTGACGCCATATTTACAGCCTTAGCGAGGGGCAACCCCAACCATGTATACGCGCCACGCACCGCCGATGCCATATCCAAATCAGAACCCGCAAGCGTGCCGTTTGCCAGCACACATTTGCCGCCCGATACCGTCACGGCCTTGCCGGACAGCGCGAAGCTTTTATCTGCCGCGCCCACGCTGGGCATAGCATCGGTTACCAGCATCATATGGTTTGTGCCTTTGGCATGTATCGCTGCATTTAGACTTTCCGCCGCCACATGGTGGCCGTCAACAATAATACCTGCATAGCTGCGTGTATCAGCCAGCGCTGCGCCCACCACGCCGGGTTCGCGACCTGTCATTTGTGACATGGCGTTAAAAAGGTGGGTAAACCCTGTGGCACCTGCATTCAGCCCCGCACGGGCTTCATCGCAAGTGGCGTTTGTGTGACCGAAGGAAACAATCATGCCCGCAGCCACCAATTTTTTAATCATATCCGGGGTGGTCTCTTCCGGCGCAAGCGTTACCAGTGCGACGCCGTTTTTCAGGCTGGAAAGCAGGGTGATAGCGTCGTCGTCCAGTGTGCGGATCTTGGCGGCATTATGCGCGCCTGCGCGTGCGGGGCTGAGGAACGGTCCCTCTATGTGGATGCCAAGGATGCCCGGCACGCCCGTTTCAATTGCCGCATCCACTGCAATGATTGCCTTTGCCACAATCTCCAGATCATCGCTGATGATTGTGGGCAGCATACCGGTGGTGCCAAACTGGCGGTGCGCTGCCATAATCGCGGTGATGCCCTCTAGCGTGGGGTCATTGTTGAACAGCACGCCGCCACCGCCGTTTACCTGCACATCAATAAAGCCGGGCAACAATGTTTGGCCGCCAAGGTCAATAATTTCGCAGCCAGCCGGAATATGGGTTTGGTCAATAATGCCGGTGAT
>Ga0316204_10004960_pt1 | contig 22887 bp, 21 predicted proteins | sample 6monrhotite_MG_2_FD_205661 | JGI IMG/M metagenome (GOLD analysis project Ga0316204, IMG submission 205661) | Microbial mat bacterial communities from mineral coupon in-situ incubated in ocean water Damariscotta River, Maine, United States -... | ecosystem: Environmental > Aquatic > Marine >... | reverse complement strand
AAAGAATGTGAGTTTAGATTCAACTATGGTTCACCAAAAGAGAAACTGAAAATTCTTAGAATATGGTGCTTTTGAAACAGCTAATCTACTACAGCCCCTATAATTTTTAATATAAAAATTATATAATATTCGCGGTTTGTTTTATGGTGAAGCTATATAAATAAGATATACGTCACTTTTCATAGATTATAGAGTAATAATATGGATATACATCTTATTAGAAATAAGACACGTTTACATGGTTTTACGCTTATTGAGATGTCAATTATACTGGTGATTATTGGATTAGTTATTGGTGGGGTATTGGTTGGAAGAGATTTAGTTGCTGCTGCAAGAGCAAATAAATATATTGCATCAATTCAAGAGATGAAAGTAAACGTAAATCTCTTTTTGGATAAATTTTCTTATTTACCTGGTGATATGCCCAATGCTACAAGCTTTTGGTCTGGAACTGATGATGGTAATGGGGATGGAATAGTAATTAGAACAGGCTCTTGGGCAACTACAGAAACTCCGTTTGTTTGGCAGCATATGACTCTTGCAGGTTACGCAGAAGGTGGGCAATATCGTCAAATAACGCATCAAATAGGAGGGTATGGTTATTCGTTGCAATATACAAGTTCTCTACATGGATTTGGTTATATGAGTAGTGGTGGGAAGTCGAATAACAGATTATATCCGACAACAGAGACAACAGCTATTTCTCCTGCTCATGGTTATAGGATAGATAAAAAATTTGATGATGGAAAACCAGGGGTAGGCAAGATATTAGCAGGTCCAGCGCGGCAAGATAAATCTACTAACCCATGTGCTGCAGATGATGATAATACATCAAATGTTACGCCAAGTACTGCCTATTATTATGATATGAGCACTTCTTCAAATCGGTGCATTTTATCTTTTTCACTTGATTAATCTAACGAGTAATATGCAGTTTTTATTTTATCATATTTTTGTGGTATAAGCGAAGAAGTAACCTGCTGTGTTTTAGCTGCTTCTAACAAGGTATTTGTAATTTTTTTAGGGTTATCAGTTAGTGCTAGTGTTAGGCCGCAGCGTTGCTGACGAATGCGTTCTTTTTGTGCTCCTAAACTGAAACATACTGGGAATAGACCTGCTTCAAAAGCGGTAGACAAGGTATAGCACCATGTTTCTGGCCATGGCGATGGTAAAAATGCAATGTCGCATTGGGCGGCTTGAAGGATGGGCCATAATTCACCTTCTTCATATTTACCACTGATGCGGACATTGCCAATATTTTTTAACGTGTCATCTCTGTCTGTGAAGCCAATCACTAAAAATTCTAGAGGTAAATTATGTTTTGCGGCGTATTGCGCGCAGGCTTCGAGAATTGCGCTGCCTTTATGGGGGCCGATTGCACCAATGATGGCAATGCGGTAAGGTGTATGACGTTGATCAATGGGGCGTGCATAATTTTGCTTAAGTTTGCCACTGAAAACATGAGGTCTGACAGTAATGTTATCTAGATGTAAATGTTCCTGTAATCGCATAGCAGCATCATTTGATGGTACAAATACATGTTGGGCACATTGTAAAAAACGTTCATTATAACGTTTGAATTGTTTGACGGTTCCGTGCTGGGAGACGGTATCTTTTGCTAGAAAGCTATGCAATCCGCTAGAAGAGATACATGCATCGCAGGTGCGGCTATCTGGTTCTCCGCAGTAATTATCTAGCCCATTTATTAGATTGATGCGTGGGCAGATAGTAAAATAATCGTGGGCAGTAAAGTCATACGATATATTGAAGGATTCTGCTAGTTGAATAAGGAATTGGGGGAGGTTCATTAGGTGATGGTAATGAATATGCCATACCCCTATTTTTTTTAAGTCACTAATCAGAGAATCAATATCGTTATTGTCATTATCATTATTGCTTTTATAACAAAGAGAATGAAGGTCATCTAGTAAGCTGTGTTGAATTTTGATTGTACCTTCTTTATTATATAGCAGTAATAGGGCAGGTAGTTTGTCACGTTTGCACATCTCCAGTAAATCTTCTACGTGCTTTCTTGTTCCTCCTTCAATATCTGGCGCAACTAGTAATAAATGACGTTTATGCTTATAATGAATGCGTGCAATGTCAATGGAGCGGCGGTAGGGAAGAATAGGGTCTTCTGCAACAAAATCTTGAATATCATTATGATATTTAGGCCATCGTTTGGTGAGAAGGGCATAATTTTGGGCAATAAGTATCTTTTTTTCTTTACCAAAAGATTCTCCTCCCTTGTGGAACACGAATGTATCAGCGGCTAATACATGCCTCCATCCTTTAGTCGTAGCGCGGAGACAGAAATCATTTTCTTCGCCATATCCTTTGCCAAAAGTGTTAGCATCAAACAGTCCTGTTTCTTTTAAGCAGTCGTTCTTAATGTACATGCAGAATCCAACAGCCGTTGGTATTTCTACAGTTTTACCTTTGTTAACTTCTCCTATTATTTGATTAAGTGTTTCTGGTTTTATGTCCGGGAGAATTGGATTGTCGTGTGATATTTTGGGATAACTAACAATCTCTGCATTATTAGAGAAGGGGGTAACGGTTCCAACGTTTGGTGTGTTATAGGCCGCATTTTGTAGATGAGTTAACCAGTTGGAATACACTTCTGTATCTGAATTAAGCAGTACTACATCATGCATTTTGGCATAGTTCATGCCTTTGTTAACTGTTTGTATAAATCCAAGATTATTCTCATTTTCTAATAAGGTGAAAGCATGTTTTTTCTGGAGTGCATATAAATCTTCGGTAAGTTGTTCTTCCGGTGATGCATCATTTATTATTAGCAGCTCATATGGAGTTTGTGCTTGGTTTGTGTGTTCTAGTACGCTTGCTATACAGGTAAGTGTCTCTTTCCTGCCTTTGTATACAGGAATGATAATGGTAATGATGTCTGGCGTAGATTTTTCTGGCACAATATTTTCACAAAGATGGTTGCTAGCTATGGTTCATAACTTAGTAATTATTATTATCCTGTAGTGCTATTTGATTGTAATAATATGATAACCAAAAATAGGATAATTTTCTAGTATCATTGTGTGTGTGTAGTGATAGAAAACTCAGATAATTCTGTTAGATACTCTTCTAGCGACACTAGTCCTATACATGGATGAGCGCCACGTAATTTTTCTTTATTCTGGGCTATGCGTTTAGCTAAGATAATGGCTGGAATAGTGGGTATTTGTGGTCCATCACCATGTTTTGCAATAATGAACCACTTTCTTTCATATGGTCCTCCTAACGGATTAGTGCCGCGTATGATTATATGCATACCGCCATTATCACTGCCTAACCAATTGAACCAATTGCTGGCTTTTAGTAAAAAAGATGCATGGCGTGGTAAATTAAGAGGTATTCCTGCTCTTATAACCCACGAAAGCAGCCAAATGCCCAGGTGCAACGGTGTGCTTTCCATTCCTGCAGAAAAGCGAATAGAGCGGATGTCATAACGTTTGGGTAATAGGTCTAAGTCTGGTACATCGCAATCTGCCATCCAGCGATTGCCTAGTTCAGGATATTGTTGGCGATAAAGACCCTGCCATCCATATCGTTTAGTGTTCCCAGCGCAAGGGGGTAGTTTTTTGCCTGTATAGCTAAGAATTGCTTGCGTGGTAGCAATGCCTCGTGGTGCCTTTTGGCCTGGGCTAATGCCAAATATTAGTGAATTAATAGTAGAAAATTCATGTTGAAAATGATCCAGTACAGCAGAGGATAGGCTGGGGACGGTGCTTGCTCCACTAACAACGAGCGTGTTTTGGGCTAAGGCACTTTCATGTAATGTGGTAATGCCGGTGACGAAGTCGCGTCCATCGGCAAGGTCGATGTAATGCACGCCGTGGGCAATACATTGCTCGGCCACCCGGTAATCTGTTGTCTGGAAGGGGCCACATGTATTGACTACTGCAACCGGTTTATGTTGTTTGAGTTGTTGGTCTAGGTCAGTGTTGACATCGAAGCACGCCGTAGCGATAGATGTGTTGGGGAAGTGGTGGTGAATCTCAGAGGATAGGGCTTGGGCTTGGTTCTTATTTCGCCCAGCAATTATAATTGGTATTTTACTTTTTGCTAGCGCTAGACTGATGCGCTTACCAAAGTTGCCATAGCCACCAAGTATAAGAATAGGCTGCATGATAGTTTACTTCCTCATCTCAAATATACCGCGGTAATCGTATAATTTACCCCAAATTGGGTGGGTGATATGCATATGCATACGAAAGCTAGTGTTGGATAATGCTTCTTCTTCGGCGTAGCCTTTTCCTAAAATCCAGCTTATTGGTAGTGGTATGGCTCGCCCTGCAATTCTCCAAACATAGCCGCGATGTAATAACTTTACTTTGCCGCTACTATATATGTAATCGGCCTTCCATCCAATGCCAAAGCGCATATATTCAATTACTTCCGCGCCGCCGATGGGGGTAATCCGTGAGCGGAAATAAAATGGTTTGCGGTTTGGGAAGCGGAACTCTCGGTCAAACATCAGGGCACTACTGTCAGGAAAGCTGCGAAAATGGACAGTAACCGGGATATTTCTCCCCTGATAGGGCACCAGCGCCCCGGTCAGATGCAGCAGCGGGGACAACAGCCGCGCCAGCCAGTTAAATGTGACATCCATTGTGCCTTCCGCCACCGCTACATCATCACTAAATGGATGGTTGGCATAATGGAGGTGCATTACCGGTGGTAAAATTGACCATGATTCTCCAAAGATAGGCTGGAAAATAGGTGTGCTATTATTGTTGTTAGTATCTTTCATACGATAAAATTGACCGTTGATATAAAAATTATATAAAAAAAGGGAAGTCAGAAGCTTCCCTTTTTGTTTTAACGCTAAGTATTTACTCCCCCCTTACATATGGTGGCCACCATTGACGGAAAGTGTTTCTCCGGTAATAAATCCAGCATTATCATCGGCAAGGAATAGGACGCAGCGTGCTATCTCTTCAGGCTCACCTAAACGGCCCACAGGTATTTGTGCTACAATATTATCCATTACTTTTTCAGGCACAGCAGCGGTCATTTCCGTGTGGATATATCCAGGTGCTACAACATTCACTGTGATACCCTTGCGAGCAGTTTCTCGTGCTAATGCTTTGGTAAAGCCCATCATGCCAGATTTTGCCGCAGAATAGTTGGTTTGACCCAATTGGCCTGCTTCAGCATTGATAGAGCTGATATTTATAATGCGGCCAAACTTATTTTCTCGCATAGAGTTTAGCACAGCCTTGCTAACATTGAAGCAAGAAGTAAGGTTGGTGTTAATGACTGATGACCAATTTTCAGGTGACATTTTATGCATCATGCTGTCACGGGTTATTCCTGCATTATTTACTAAAACATCAATAGAGCCATGTTCAGCTATAATCTTTTCAATAGCTGTATGGGTTTCATCAAAGTTTGAAACATCCCACTTATGTACGGCTATTCCTGTTTTTTTATTAAATTCTTGCGCTGCAGCGTCATTATGGGCGTAATTTGCTACTACAGTATAACCTTTTTCTTGAAAGGTTAGAGCAATAGAAGCACCAATGCCACGTGTGCCGCCGGTAATTAGAACAACTCTACTCATTATCTTTATCCTTCTCTCTTTTTTGTTTTATTCTTTCTATATTTTTTCAACGCAGAGGGCTACACCCATGCCGCCGCCAATACATAATGTGGCTAGGCCTTTTTTGGCATCGGTTTGCTTCTTTAATTCATGTAGTAATGTAACTAGGCAACGTGCGCCAGATGCTCCAATAGGGTGCCCTAATGCAATTGCGCCACCATTTACATTTACTTTCTCTGTATCCCAGCCCATCTCTTTGTTAACAGAAATAGCTTGTGCTGCAAATGCTTCATTGGCCTCAATTAGGTCAAGATCATTTACATTCCATCCAGCTTTTTCCAATGCTTTTTTTGAAGCGGGAATAGGGCCGGTTCCCATAATATCTGGATCAACACCAGCCTGAGCCCAAGATGCAACCCGTGCAAGTGGCTGTAAATTACGTTTTGTTGCTTCCGTCATGGTCATCAGTAATACCATGGCGGCACCATCATTGATGCCCGATGCGCTGCCTGCAGTGACAGTTCCTGATTTATCAAACGCTGGGCGTAGTTTGCTTAAGCTTTCTGCTGTTGTTCCATGGCGAGGGAATTCATCTGTATCAATAACAATATCACCTTTGCGATGAGGTATCGTGACGGGAACAATCTCTTCAGCAAAGCGGTTATTTTTTTGTGCAGCCTCAGCCTTTTGCTGCGATACTGCCGCAAAGCTATCTTGCTCTTCGCGGGTAATATTATATTTTTTGGCAACGTTTTCAGCCGTAACGCCCATATGATTTCCTGAAAAAGCATCGGTTAATCCGTCACTAATCATTGTGTCAGTTAGTGATCCATTACCCATTTTTATACCATTGCGAAGCGGGGCGGCATGTGGTGCTAAACTCATGTTTTCTTGCCCTCCAGCGATAACAATATCACTGTCACCATTGGCAATAGCTTGGCAGGCTAGGGCTACGGTGCGTAAGCCAGAACCACATACTTGATTGATGCTCCAAGCGGATGTTGTGTTGGGTAATCCTGCATTAATGGATGCTTGACGTGCAGGGTTTTGTCCTTGAGCGCCGGTTAATACTTGGCCAAGAATAACTTCAGATACATCTTCACCAGGAACATTTGTGCGTTGTAATATTTCGCGTATAACAGTTTCGCCTAACTTATGGGCTGGAAGACTAGAAAGTCCACCAAGAAAATTACCAATCGGGGTGCGTACGGCTTCTACAATAACAATGTCCTGTATGGTCATAATTTTCTCCAGATTTTTGCTATATTTTTGCTGGATTTTATGAAGTAGCAATATATGTAGCAATATATAAAGTGATGTTTGTTGTTGTTCTTAAAACAGGACTGTTATTACCTTGTTTGTAGCCACTGTGCAAGAGGCTTCCATACCTCCTGTTCTGCATTTTTTCCTGCCATCATTCCAACATGACCTGACTGAGTGGTAAGAATAGTAGCATGTTTTACCTTATCAATGAGTGGTTGTATTGAATTTGGAGGAACAATGCGGTCATATTGTGCGGTAACAATAAGTGTAGGACATGTTATGGATTGTGGGTCAATGATATGTTCATTTATTCGCCATTGCAAGAGGTGTGGTGTGTTGTCAATTGCCCAGTCAATGAAGCATTCACGTGCCACCGGTCCAGTTAATGCTACATGGTCATGTAGCCAACATTCACGGTCAATAAACAGCTTGCGTTGCTCTGATGATAATGGGGTGCAAGCAAAACGCTCATATTTTTGATGTACAGGCCATGGGTCGGATAAATATAGCCAGTTATGAATCCAGCTTCCAGGAATAGTGTTTTGTTGTAGTAAGGTTTCCAATTGTTGGCGGTTGGTGTCTTGTGTAATGAATGGCGTAATACTGCTGGCGGAGAAGTCCCACGGGGTAGCCAATAATGCAATGCCAGCTATGTATTTAGAAGATATTTGCGCTGTTGCTAATGCGAACATGCCACCCATGCAATAGCCAACTAGCCATATTGGACGTTGAAAAGTGTTATAAAGATATTCAATAGCCGGTATTAACCGCTGCGTTATATAATCATCTATATCAAAATCATCTTCATTTAAGGAAGGCTCTCCCCAATCCAAAAGAAATGGATGTGATCCTTCATCAGTAAGGAAGTCTAACATGCTGTGTTGCGATGTTAAGTCAAAGATATATGCTTTGTTAATAAGCGATGGAATACATAATATAATGGGAGATTGATCTGATGAGGTGTTTTTTATATCTGTAGGAGAGTTAGAATGATAATCGTAAAGGGTGGTGCTGCCTTTACGCCAAACAACTGGTGCACAGTTTGATGGTCGTTGATATTGTTGTATGTCTTTCCAGACCTGCATAATGCCTTTTGTTATATCAAGCGTTTGTTTGCGTGAATATAAGCGAACGGCTTGCTCTAGTGCTTCAGGTTCTGTGCAGTTGGCGATAGCCTCTTGAAGTCTATTTGCTTGTTCTTGCAAGTTTGGATTCCAAGTCTGCAATCCTTTCTTCACAAGTGGCCAAGCGCTGTTCGAGCTGGAAAAGTGTAGCATTGCCATCTGTAGATACAGAGGGAACGGAAGCGGCAGGGGTTCTGGTGTCTGTTTTTTCGTTGTGTTGTGCGGCTGTATTGTCATGTTGTGCCTGCTTTTTGCCTTGCGCTTTGTCCTGTTTATGACCTTCAGGTGAGGTGAATGGCGTATGTGGGTTTGTATAAGGGGAGTTAGTTGCCATATTTTGCATGTTAGAGAACATTTGCGATATAGCATCAGGGTTGCGCATGGAAGCGTCAAGCTGATTTTGCCAAAGTTGTAGAAATTGCTTAGCTATAGCATCAGGAGAATTAGAATTTTTGGAATGGTCTGAAGAATTTGTCATTTGCTACCACCTAAAACCAGTGGGGTTACCACTAAAAGAAGTGGCGCGAGTGACGGGACTCGAACCCGCGACCTCCGGCGTGACAGGCCGGCGCTCTAACCAACTGAGCTACACCCGCGCATTAAGCGTGGAGGGCGTATACATAACGGATGTTCTTTTAATGCTCAAGTAAAAAGATGCAGTGAGTTATGTTTTTCTTATAAAACTGCACTTAGCTTGAATTTATGAGACATGATATTAACTACCTATTAACTATTTATTGTTATTATATAGTTCCTGCTGAGGTTCGGTGGTGGAGAAACATACTTAATCTATTAGTCATTCATTTGCGATAAAGTGTGAATGTAGTGTCGTTGATGTAATCTAAAGGAAAATTACTCGTAATGCCAAAAAATACTTATGATATTGATAATTGCGTTGGACGCGATACTCGTATTACTTGGGGGGCGCACGGCGCATCAAAGTCAAATGAAGCAAAAGAACACCTTACAGAGTTACAAACCCGTCTCAATAATTTGGATGAAAAGGGTGCTAGCCGTGAAGATAAATTAGCGGCAATAGAAGGCTGGAAAAAAGATGCAGGACCTAAAGGGCGAAGTTTTAATGATTTTCTTGCAGAAGAACGTGAAGCTAAGGAAGAAAAAACGGATCAGTTTGGTGATATGCCTGCTGCGGTAGTGAAGGCCGTAGAACAACATGTGGATGCGAACCAGCCGCAAGCGGCAGTTAATCAAATAATGGATGATGCGCGTAAGCAGTTGTCACAAAGTGCCGCCGTGTGCGGGACGTTAGCATTTGTATCATCCTATGCCCCACGTAATGTTGATGTGGCCTCTAAAAAAGATGTTACGTACCAGCAATGGAAAGAAGTTTCTCAAGAAAAATATGATGATTTTAAGAAAAAGTTTTATGCACCTGACCGTATAGAAAAAATGGAGGGTCTTGAAAAAGATATTTATAAAAACGATTTGCAGCGTTTGGAAACTGAACGGGAGAAGCCTAGTCTTACTGTAAAACAAGTGGAACAGTTATTGACTCAAAGTCCTATTAAAACTGAAAAAATGCAGTTTAATGAAGCTGATGGTACGGTAGTAATGCCTAAATCTAGTTACCGTCATATGGATAATATGGTAACTAAATTCTTAGTTAGCATGACAGATAAGGGGGCAAAAAAAGCAGGATTAGAGGAGACGATGGACCCTATTGCGTCTGCTGTGAATGTGTCATCTGAAATTGAACGTGCCTATGCGGGGTCAGTAAAAGCGCCAAAGCAAACTAAAGCAGAAAAGAAAGAGGTGCGTAAAATTGAATCTGTTAGACAGAAAGCACAAGATAGGCAATATGACTTGTTAGAAAAAGTACTAAATACAGCAGAAAAAGTGCATGATAATTTTGATGAAAAAACAGGTAAAAGTGTTATCCGTTTTGAATCATCAAATTTGATTGAGGCAGACAAGCTAGCTAAACAGTTCAAGCGTGAGTTAGGTCTGTTGGGGGACGATGTAGCTGATGGCGCTAAACAATCACCTTTGCGTGATAATGATAAAAGGCAAACAGGCTATAAGCTAGAATTTGATGCTAAGGCATGTCAAGCAATTGAAGACAAAGCACATCCATTGCATTTTGCTGCAGAAACCCGTGGTATTGAAGCGGCCATGGAGCTGCCAGAAGCAAAAAAAATGTCTGGGCAGGCATCAGCTATGTTAATTGAAGCTGCATTGAAGCAAGAAACAGCCGGTCAGCAGCGCTAATAATTTGCAATTCTTTTACAGTATCTAATCAGTATAACGATTCACACCCTTGATAGTTACGATATAATTTGGTTCAGTATAATGATCTTGTAAGTCTTATTAAGGCAACTATAAATATTGCCTCCATATGAGTATATGGAGGCATATCTGGTCTTCTATCATTGCGCCAACCAACAGATATAATAATCTGTTACATAGCAAAATTAGTAGGTTTTGTTTTTACATGCTATTCTTCTAGGAAGCGTGCAGCTTCTAGTGCAGCCATGCACCCTGTTCCTGCGGCTGTAACAGCTTGGCGATATATTTTGTCTTGCACGTCTCCGGCAGCAAATACGCCGGCAACATTTGTTGCTGTGCTGTCAGGGGCAGTAGTGATGTATCCCTCGCTATCCATATTAACTTGGTCACGGAATAGCTCAGTTGTAGGCTTATGGCCAATCGCCACAAAAATTCCATGTATTGGGTGGTCAGAAACATCGCCTGTTTTTACATTTTTTAGTCGTGCAGCCGTAACATTAAGGGGATCTTCATCTCCTATTACTTCTTCGAGTACAGTATCCCAGATTACATCAATTTTTTCATGCTTCAGTAGTCTTTCTTCTAGAATTTTTTCACAACGTAATGCATCACGGCGGTGAACTAATGTTACTTTGCTAGCATGATTTGTTAGATATAATGCTTCTTCTACGGCAGTATTTCCGCCGCCAATTACAATAACTTCTTTTCCGCGATAGAAGAAGCCATCACAAGTGGCGCATCCTGAAACGCCAAAGCCTTGGAATTTCTGTTCGGACTCTAATCCAAGCCATCGTGCCTGTGCTCCGGTTGAAATAACAACAGTATCCGCTGTATAGCTATCTCCAGATTCTCCAATTGCACTAAATGGGCGTTTAGAAAGGTCAACAGATTTTATATGGTCATTGATTATATTGGTTCCAACATGTGCTGCTTGTGCTTCCATTTGTTCCATAAGCCAAGGGCCTTGGATTGTTTCGGCAAATCCTGGGTAGTTTTCAACATCGGTGGTAATTGTTAATTGTCCACCAGGTTGTAGTCCTCGTACCATAACAGGCTCTAAACTAGCGCGTGCAGCATAAATGGCAGCGGTGGTTCCGGCAGGGCCAGAGCCGATAATAAGTATCTTAGTGTGAATATTTTCCGCCATAGGTGCGCTCCTGTACATGTTCGATAGATGTTATGGTTGATTCCTTGCTGGGAAGGGGGGAACGAGCTTTATTGCCTTCAGGTGTATATGCATCGCAATTGCTAGCATTGGCGCATATATTCTGAGCAGTAAGTCGTGCGGCATCTTGTACCTGCTTTTGTGAACAGGCGGTTAGTGTAAGATATAAGCAAATAAGGGTGAATATATGTTTCATGGTTCAGTTTCTTCGCAAAGAGTTGCGTGGGCAGGTAGCTATTATTTGTGCCACCTGCCCCTTCTAGGATAAAAATCCTATAAGTCTGATGCGTTTTTCTCAAGGTATGATGCAACACCTTTTGCATCAGCTTGCATTCCTTCTGCGCCGCGGTTCCACCCTGCTGGGCATACTTCGCCGTGCTCTTCAGTGAATGCTAATGCATCAACCATCCGTATTGCTTCATCAATGTTACGGCCAAGTGGTAGGTCATTAACAACTTGATGACGTACGGTTCCGTTCTTATCAATTAAGAATGTTCCGCGATATGCAATAGAATCATCAAGCAACACATCATAATCACGAGCGATGGTTTTTTTCAAATCTGCAATGAGTGGATATTGGATGTTGCCGATACCGCCATCATTAACATCTGTTTTTTTCCATGCAAGATGAGAAAAATGTGAATCAACCGATACGCCAATCACTTCACAATTGCGTGATTTAAATTCTTCAAGACGATTATGAAATGCAATGATTTCCGATGGGCAAACAAAGGTGAAATCTAGTGGGTAAAAGAATAAGATACCCACTTTTCCTTTGAGTTGCTCGGTTAGGTTAAAATTTTCGTTAATGCTATTATCAGGCATTACTGCTGCGGCAGTAAAGTCAGGAGCTTGTTTTCCAACTAATACGCTCATTTTATATTCCTTTTCTACATTTATATTAATAATGATATATTTTTTAAGATTTCTAAAATCTAAAGATACTGTACCACCAGTTCTTTTCTCCCTAAGAAGAAGCGGCAATGTATCGTGCCTAGTCAGTAGGTGCAAGAAAAATTGGCTATAAAAATGAGCTATAAAATTTGGTCAGAAAAAATGCAAATATAGAAGAGCTAAGGTAGAGGGCATTTCTATAGCTACCTTACAGCGCCCTGTTTTTTATAGCTTCGGCAACCGTTTGCGCAGGAAATAAGGCATTTGAGTTGCCGGTGTCGCCCTTTTTAAGGGCAGATTCTACTTTATCTAATGTTTCAGCAGATAGTAGGCTAGCAAAACCAGCCTTGCACAAGCTTTGATGAAAAATCTGATGCTTGGGTGGGGTTAAGGTGTTAGATGTGGATAGTAAAACTGGTTTTCCGCTTGCAACAGCTTCACATACCATTGATATAGAATCTCCGGTAACAAGTATAATATCTGCAAGTGCTAAAAATGCATAATATGGGTTAGCGCGAGACGTGGTTTGCTGTACATCATGAAAGTGAGTATCTAATTCAGGAAACTCGGTAAGGCTATCGTAAATGGCTTGTGTTGCATCTTCGGGTGTTCTACGACTATTCGTAATAAAAAGCGTACCTTTTACTCGTTGTGTTAGTGTGCAGGCATTATTAACTAAGGTTTTTGTGTGGGAAGAAGTTAAGTGATGTTTGCCGCTATTTCCCCCTATAAGCAGAGAGATAATAGGGGAAGTTGGTTCGCCCAATGTTTTATGCCACATTGCTGCTTCACGTTTTAACAGGGATGGGGTTACCCGATGTGGTGCGCCTAATGTGGTAATAATATTTTTGCTTGGTTTTATACCGTCATGCTCAGGGGTTGCGATGAGGTCAATATCATGTGCTGGTTTGCCAGGCCACATTATTTGAGTAATAAAACATTTTTGTTGCTGTGTTTTGGCTTGTTTTTTTATCCATAAAGCAACTGGTGCTGTACGCCTTCCTGCTGCAATTATAATATCTGGCCAAGGTGCTTTAAGTGCGTCTGACTTTTCAATATCTATACCTTTAAGACTAGCGCCCTTGAGCCAGTTTGGTTGAGAGGCAGATTTTGTGTAATGCAGATTTCGTATGTCATAAGGTAGCTCAACTGCGTCAGCAACGCCCAAGGCTTGGTTGCGATGTCCGGCTTTATCATCGGCTAGTACCCATATGCGAGGGGAGGGTGTATTCATAACTTTGATTCAGGCTTTTTAAAAATTTATGTTATCTATTCGAGGAGGGGTCGCAGTTATTGATTAATATATCGTTGATTACATATTATTCAACATATCGATATCGAAAGCTAATTCTTTATACATATTAGTACTACAAAAAATAATATAGCGTAAATGTTTATAAGAACAAGGTACTGTTCTTATAACTACATGGCTGTTAAGTATATTATTTGTGCAGAGTAATTTATATTATTGCTAATAGCAGGGGAGGCCATCTTTCCGTGGGCAGATGCATTTTCTGTTTTTATCGTATAATGTGCATGGTACGCATTGATTTTTGCTGCAAACTAACTTCTCCTTGCGGGGGCATTGCTCTACCATATCTTCAAATTTAGTATTTTTAATGCAGAGATTGAAATAGTCTGTCATGGCGCTGATAACAGAAGTGGTATTCTGTTTGCGACTAACCGGAAAAGGACAGGGGGTACGGCGATCGCCTTTTGCTCTTAATGATCGGTAAGTGCAATCTCTATCTTTACTGCAAGAACCGACAATTTTAGCTTCTTTTTCTACTTGGCTGTATAGAAAGCGGCATTCGCCAGATGTGGCAGCGGCAGTGCCTGGAAAGGTGCTGATAGTTGTTATTAAGCTGGCCATGATAATGGTTAGTAAGGCAGGATAATGTTTTGCCCTATTTATGACATGAAAGGGGAGAGTTATAATTGTAAGTATGAGATTAAATATCGACATGCTAACGTTATGATCCCCTCTCACTAATCGTTTTTATGAACTGATTGTATCATATAATAGTAGGTAATTACAAATTTTATCCACTATCTGGCGGTGTCATATCGGTGAGAGGCCATCGTGCTCGCGCAGTACAATCTAATGGGCTGACTTCGCCAGCTATTAATCGTTCAATTCCAGCCCAAGCAATCATTGCTGCATTGTCGGTGCAAAGGTTAAGGGGAGGGGCTATAACATCCAATCCGTGTTCTTTTCCTAACTCATCAATAGTTTTACGTAAATATTTATTCGCAGCAACGCCACCGGCAATGACTAGGTTAGTTCCTGTTGGGGCCTGTTCTTTAAAAGAAGATATCGCGTGGGTTAGGCGGTTGTTGAGTACTTTTGCGCAGGTTTGCTGGAAACTGGCGCAAATATCATTAATATCCTGTGAAGTCAGTTTAGGATCAACACCGGGGGCAGTGCGGCATGATTCGATAGTGTGTAATACGGCTGTTTTAAGTCCAGAGAATGAAAAATCACAGTTAACTTTATTGCAAAGGGGAAGTGGTAGAGGAAAGCGATTAGGATCTCCGTTTTTCGCACGTTTTTCTACTTGTGGACCTCCAGGGTAACCTAATCCCAGCATTTTAGCTGTTTTATCAAATGCTTCACCTAATGCGTCATCTAATGTTGTGCCTAATCGTGTATAATTTCCAACGCCATGTACTATTAATATTTGGCAATGGCCTCCCGAAACCAGTAAAAGCAAAAATGGAAAGGGTACATCATCAGTTAAACGTACTGTTAGTGCGTGGCCTTCTAAATGATTTACAGCGATAAGAGGTTTATTTGTTGCTGCGGCAATTCCCTTTGCAGCCATTAGTCCAACAATTACACCGCCAATTAATCCCGGGCCTGATGTAACAGCAACAGCATCAATATCCTGTATACTACATTTTGCTTTATTTAAGGATTCTTTAATAACGCTATCAATGTAACGAATGTGAGCGCGAGAGGCTATTTCAGGTACAACACCGCCAAAAGGAGTGTGTTCATCAATTTGTGAAACAACCACATTTGATAAAATTTGCCGATCAGATGTTACAATTGCTGCTGAGGTTTCGTCACAACTGGTTTCTATAGCAAGTACTCGCATATGTTATTATTTATCCTTTTTTGTTGCGATGCCTAAATACGCCCTTATGGTATAAGCGGTCTATCATATTTAACCCCCTCTAGGGAATAGTGAAAACGTGCAGAAAGTTCAGTGTCCTGCTAATATCCGTATTGGAACTCGCAAAAGCCGATTGGCTGTAGCCCAGGCAACAGAAGTAAAGAATAGGCTTTTGGGTGCTTTTCCTGAATTAACTCAAGAGCAAATCATTTTAATTAAAATGGATACTACTGGGGATAAAATACAGGATCGTAATTTATCAGAAATTGGTGGTAAGGGGTTGTTTACTAGGGAGATCGAAGAATCTCTTTTTAGTGGTGCAATCGATATTGCTGTACATTCAATGAAAGATATGCCCGATGCATTGCCAGATGGACTAATCATTGATTGTATTTTGGAGAGGGAAGATCCAAGAGATGCGCTTATATCTTTTAAATCTCCATCCATTGAAGATTTGCCGCATGAAGCTGTAATAGGGACATCTTCTGCGCGACGTGCATCTCAGCTTCTACAATATCGACCTGATTTAAAAATTGTTCCATTTCGTGGAAATGTACAAACACGGCTAAAGAAGTTAGAGGGTGGAGAGGTGGATGCTACATTATTAGCCGTTGCGGGGTTAAAGCGTCTAGATGTAGAAGGTGTTATTACGCAAAAAATTGAAACAGATGTTATGTTGCCTGCCGTATCACAGGGGGCAATTGGTGTAGAATGTGTTGCAGATAATAAGCATATTAGAGATATTTTGGCTATGATAAGTCACCCTGAATCTGTTGCTCGCATAGCCGCAGAAAGAGGGTTCCTAATGGAGCTTGGTGGTTCTTGTGCAACGCCGATTGCGGCTTTAGCAAATTTAGACAAATCTAAAAAACATGTGCATATGAAAGGTTTAGTGGCTAGTCTGGATGGTAATAAATTCTATCGGGTTGAAAGGTCTGGTCTTGTAGAAGATGCGGATGCATTGGGTAGGGATGCTGGTAAAGAAGTTTTACGAAATGCCCCAGATTTATTAGTGCATTAATTGGTTTTGTTTATGGAAGAATGTAAAACAAAATCTATCATTATAACTAGGCCAGAACATGATGCCTCAATAGCCGAAAAAATGGTTTTAAGTAAAGGGTATATTCCTTTAGTAAGCCCCATGATGGAAGTGTTATTACGTTCATCTGGTTGGCCGGAGTTGCAGAAAATACTCTTACATAATCCTAAGGCATTCCTTATTACTTCAGCCAATGGTGTGCGTGCGCTTTCTGAATTTTGTGATAGACGAGATATCCCTATAGTGGCTGTCGGAGAATCTTCTGCAAGTGAAGCAAAGAAAAATGGGTTTATCAATGTAGCTTCTGCTGAAGGTAATGTTGAAGATTTAGCGCAATTAATTTGTGATAATTCAGAAATATATAATGGTTTGTTGGTCCATATTTCAGGCACTATAACTGCGGGTGATTTACAGGAAACATTGCGTAATCATGGGTTTGTTGTTGAAAAAATAGTGCTATATGAAGCTAAGGCAATACATAAATTTTCAGAAGCAGCGCAAAAATCGATATTGCAAGGTAATGTAAACGGGGTGTTGTTTTACTCCCCTAGAACGGTAGATATTTTTCTTGAATGCCTTCGTAAAGAAGGGAACATGCAAGCATTAGAAAATGCAACAGCATATTGTTTAAGTCCTGCGGTGGCAGATCGTGTGCGAGCGATTACTTGGAAACATATTTATGCTGCCCCCCATCCAACGCAAAATTCTCTGTTAGCATTGTTGGAATAGAATGGCCTGCTGGTTTATAGTTTAATTGTCATATGGTTAATAAGGATTTGTAAATGAGTGCGCCAATTATTCCTCTAAAAAATAACTTGGACTTTCTGCGTTTTATTGCAGCTTCTGCGGTGTTATATAGTCATAGCTATCCATTATATGGCTATGGCAAGCCGGATTTATTTGTGCGTCTTACTGGTCATCTTGATACGTTGGGTGGATTCTCTGTTAGCATATTTTTTATTATTAGCGGCTTTCTTATTACGGCAAGTTGGCAAAGGAAGCCTGACTTAATACAATATTTTAAAAACAGGCTATTGCGTATTATACCAGCACTTTTTGTAGTGGTTATATTAACTATCTTTGTTTTAGGCCCCCTCGTAACGCAACTTTCTGTGCAAGAGTATTTTTCATCAAGTGCTACATATAAATATTTTCTAAATGCAGGAATGTTAACAGTTTCTACGCAGCTTCCTGGGGTGTTTGTAGATAACCCCATTGCCTTAGTGGTTAATGGGTCATTATGGACGCTACCAGTAGAGTTTTTTATGTATATGGTGGTAGCATTCCTAGGAGTTTTAGGGCTTATTAGTAAAAAAACATTGCCGTATATTTTGTTAATCACGTTGTTTGTTTTTATGCATATGGTTCATTCAAAAATGCATATTATGGGAGGTTCAATTCCGGTTTATTATGCCGCAAAGCATGCGATATCATTTATATCAGGGATGCTGATTTTTATATATTTTAAGAATATCTCATTTTCATTTCACTGGTTCATTTTCTTTTTAGCGGCAACGCTAATTGCTCTACATACGAAATATGCGGTGACTGTTATAATGATTACATTGCCTTATATGGTGATTTTTCTTGCGTTCTCTAATCTAGGAAAGATTCATAATTTTGGTAAATATGGAGATTTTTCCTATGGGTTATATATCTATGCCTTTCCTGTGCAGCAGCTTTGTGCACAATATTTTAAAGGAGAAAATATGTTTATTTATTATATGTTTGCATGTTATGCAATTACATTTTTATTGGCGTTTTTGTCATGGCATCTTGTTGAAAAACATGCGTTGAAACTTAAATATACTCCACTACGCAAATGGTGCTCAATACGTGGTGGGCGCGCAACTAATTAAGTCAATAGTAACCCAGTATATAGATCTATATTTTATCACGTGATCATAACGAAATGTAATATTTGGAATATGAATCTAATGCGATGATTGATTGCAGCGTCGAAGTTATGTACACTCCCGTTGCTATTACATAGTGGTTGTAAGGCAAACTAATAATAGAAGGTGTGTTATGTCCGGGGAAAAGATAGAAAAAGCAGAAAATTCCGATGGTAAGAAAATACAGAAAACTACTGCTGCAAAGTCAAAAGAATCGGCAAATACTGTTGGAAAAGATAAAGCGAGCAGTAAAACTGTGTCAAATAAACCTCTGGATAGTACGCCTGATAATAATAGTGCAGGTAAAAAGGATTTATCTGTAACGTCAAATTCTACAAATCATAAAGAAAAGAAGTCCTGCCATGGAAAAAATAGGTCCGGTGGAGGTTCCGTTTTCTTAGGGTTCGTGTTGGTTTGGGTGCTGTTAGCTGGTATCTGGTTTTATTTTGAGGATAGGATAAATCAGAATGAAGGTGCTATAAAGGTTCTTACCTTAATAGACACATCAGAAACGCAAACTGCCTTATATCAAAAACAGTTTGATTCTTTAGCGCAAAAAATGAATAAAATTGATGCACAAAAAGTACAAATTGAAGAAAATAGCAATGCTATTATACAGATGCAGGATATGTTAGGGGAATCCCCAAGTTATAAAACTGTTACGGATAGTTTAGAAGAAAAGCGCAAAGAATCATTAGAAAAAATGGCAGAAGTGGAGGCCGCTTATTTAAGTGGTATTGCTATAAAAAATACACATGATCAAAGCAAATATAATGCTGTTGATTCAAAAAAACTGCAAAAATTGGAAAAAACTGTAGCTGATCTTATAGCAGTGCAGAATAAACAAGCGCAGGATCTGAAATTAAAAAATACTCAGATTGCTGAATTAAAAGCTAGTTTAGAAGACGTTTCTCGAGCAGAGCATAAAAATGCTAAGGCAATCACAGAGGTTGGCGAGCAAAGTTTGCAAGATAAATTAAAGGCAGAATTGGATTTAACGCTGTCTGGCATTGTGTTGTCTATTAGTAATGTCCGCCAAAGAGTTCACAAAGCATTGCCAAAAGATTTAGACCTTACAATGTTAAAGGATTTGGTAGATGGCGATAAATTGATGGCAGACACTGTTGCAGCAATGGAGCGTAGTTTGGCTGCTTTGGAAGAGGGTGGTAATATAACCATTGAATATTTACGTCAGCAATTTAAAACAGTTTCTCGGGATATTATCAGAGCTTCAAAAGCAGTGGGGGAAGAAGGCGGTTTATGGGATCAGGCTGTTAGTAAAGTGCAGCAATCTGTAACAATACGTAAAATTGGAGACGTAACGGGAGATGGGGTTGAGGCAATCGTTTCAAGGGCAGAATTGTGGTTAAAGCAAGGCAATGTAAAACAGACAATTGCTGAGTTAGAAAAGCTGCAAGGTAAAGCCGCAGAAGCTGCACATGAATGGTTAGAAAAACTAAAGCAGTGGGATGCTCTAGAGAAGCAATTTGATAAATTATATCAGAGGGTTGTAGAATTATCAGATATTCATTTTAATAATGATTCTGAAGGGGCATCCCTAAATAAAAAGTCGCATGATATTCAGGCAGGTGAGTAAGAAAAATGATACGTTTGATCCTGTTTTTTATAGTTTTAATCCTTGCTAGCTTTGCTGCAGTTTGGATGGCCGATAATGATGGCGTAATTGCAGTGCAGTGGTTAGGTTGGCACATTGAAACAACGGTTTCAGTTGTGTTGGTAGCGGCAACAGTGCTTTATCTGGTATTAATTGGCTTAGTAGAATTATTTTTCCTAGTGTTAGGCCTTCCTAGAAGATTGCGGCAGCGTAGTGCATTAGCGCATCATGACAAGGCATTGATTGCTATTGCGGATGGTTTTTCAGCAGTTGCTGTGGGAGATGGTGAGCGTGCAGAGCGTGCAGCAAATAATGTTAATAGGCTATTGGGCGATAAGCCCGTGGCATTATTAATGCAGGCGCAGGCGGCTGGATTGCAAGGTAACTCTGCCAAATCCCAGAAGCATTATACTGCTCTTTTAGAGCATAAAGGAACTGAATTTGCAGCATTGCGTGGTTTGTTAACTGTAGCTCAGGAAAAAGGGGATATTCATGAAGCTATTAGTTTAGCTGAACAGGCATTTGCACTGCAGCCAACATCGCTAGAGGTTGGGGTAGGTCTACTTCGTTTATATAAACAAACAGGTCGTTATGCAGATGCACAGCTATTTTTAGAAAAGCAAGGAAAGCGGCTAGGAAAAATAGGGAATGGAAAAACTGCGGTTATAGATGTATCTCAGGAAAAAGCGCAAGTATATACAGCCAGAGCACGACATTTGCTATTTACTCAAGGCTCTATTTCCGGTGATAATGTACTATCGGATGCTGTGCAGCAATCAATAGGTTGGTTGGAATCAGCGCTTAAATTAACTCCTGATTTTGTGCCTGCATTACAAACTGCTGTTCCACTTTGGTTAAAGTTGGAGCGTAAACGTAAAGCAACTGCGGCTTTAGAAAAGGCTTGGAAAGTTCAGGCTCATCCAGTTATTTCGGCTTTATATATGACTTTGGACTCTACTGCTGATAAGCCATCAGGCGGAAAGCAGGACCTTAAGCGGGCAAAGAAGTTATATGCGTTGCAGCCTGATAGTGTAGAGGGCGCGAGGGTGTTAGCCGCCGCCGCATTGCAGGTGGATAATATTACGTTAGCACGTCAGCGGGCTCTACAAGCCCTCTCTGGTGCTAAAACAGCAGCAATTTATAGGCTTATGGCTGATATTGCCTCTTGCGAAGGAGAGGAAGCCGAAGTGGAAGATTGGGATATGAGGGCGCAATATGCTCCTTCTGGTGCTGGTTGGCAATGCAAAGAGTGTGGCTCTCACTATGCACAATGGGACGTGGTATGTGGTTCTTGTGGCGCTGTTAGTTCTATTGCATGGACTGAACAAGCGGAGGCAACGGATGGAACCGAGGATGGTCCTTTACCCTTGGCTGATAAAGGTGGTGAAGAAGAAGATACAAAAAAATCTACTAATATCGGTATAGAAAGTTAGGCAAGGTTATCATTTAGGCAAATTCATTGTCATTTTTACTCTGTTTGGTTTGCTTTAGTTGTGCATCAAAAGGAACCGTTTTTGCCATTCTTCCGGTTATACGAGTGATTATTCAAATATACCTACTTTAGTGTTTGGGCACTTTTGGGTGCGGTAAAAAAATAATTACCAAAGTTTTTTATGTGCCGTGCGTCTAAGCTATAAGGATGCATTATAGTTTCTGGATATTTTTTATGATGAGATAAGCTGGAGGGCACAAAAATGAATATAAGAACAATATTTTATATTTTTGTATTAGGTTTATTTATAGCTGGATTTACAGCCACTTCTTCTGCTTCAGCTTCTGAATCTGCTTGGTTTCAGTTGTTCTCACCAGAGGGGGTGCCCATGGAGCGAACGCATATTAACATTTATAATGGAGATATAAAATTTAAGGCTATAGGTAATATGTATCCTTATGGCAAAGCGGCAATGCAGCACAGTCATTATTTGGGTGAAGTTATTACAAATGATAAAGGAGTGTTTGGTCTTAAAGTACAAAATTATAGGCAGCATAATCTTACTTTAATTGTTGGTAGTGTTTATTATAGAATAGATATAAGTAAATCAGATGGTCTGCCTCATTCTCGCTCGGATGATCACCTTAGAGTTATAGAATGGGAAGATGGTAGTACGCGCGTTAAAGCTAATCATATTTATAATTGGCGCAAGCGGACAGTGGTAACAATTCCCCTGTTGCAAGATCCTGCCCCTGAAAAGTCTTCGCAATATATAACATTAAAAGCAGTCTATTTACCTAAGGTTTCATCCAATATTGCTCCGCTTACAACGGAAAAAGAAGCAATATTGCTAGAAAAATTAGAAAAATTTTCTTACGATTATAATTTGCGGATGGATGTGCATAAGGCATTAAGGGGTGGTGATGAGGTGGTGTCTTTTGTAATGTCACAGTTAGCTTAGTGCCAAATACAAATATTATTTGCGCCAACATACTATCGGAAGATGCCAAACCCATTGTCGTGATATATAGGAGGAGTATTGATTAGTCCACCGTTGAGTATATCACAAAATAATTTCTAAAATGGTGTATAGATGGAAAGTTAGATAGGCAGTGGCTCCGCGGACAGGACTCGAACCTGTGACCAAGAGATTAACAGTCTCCTGCTCTACCAACTGAGCTACCGCGGAATACTGCCTTTAAGATACCTTGCTTGAGCAGCAAGGCCGAGTATGAATACGCAAAAACACACTAATATGCAAGCATTAATTTGATTTGAGTAATATTTTTTAGAAAAGAGTGAGGTAATAATTAGAAATAAGAAGTTATTAGAGAGGAGCTATGTCTAAAGGAAATGGGTGGAGTGGTAAATAATGCTATAAAATACATTATATAAAACAAAATATTGTGGGGCTGTAGTAGATTAGCTGTTTCAAAAGCACCATATTCTAAGAATTTTCAGTTTCTCTTTTGGTGAACCATAGTTGAATCTAAACTCACATTCTTTTAGAAACAAGTTAAAATTTTCTTTTGGT
>Ga0316204_10004959_pt1 | contig 22893 bp, 16 predicted proteins | sample 6monrhotite_MG_2_FD_205661 | JGI IMG/M metagenome (GOLD analysis project Ga0316204, IMG submission 205661) | Microbial mat bacterial communities from mineral coupon in-situ incubated in ocean water Damariscotta River, Maine, United States -... | ecosystem: Environmental > Aquatic > Marine >... | reverse complement strand
GAGAGGCTCCGCACCCACTGTGGCTTCAACAGCAGCCGCCCATCGTTGCGCGGGGGACTGGATGGGGAATTCATCGCCGCCACCGGGCTTGTTGGCGCAGTTCGCCAACCTGGGCGGCGCCTGCGACAGAGCGATGAAACTCGAGAACGTTCTCAGGACTCACGGCCCGCGACAGCCCTTCTGAGTTTGTCGCCGTCGACTCCCAGGCTTCAGCCCGCACCCAGGCTGGGCATTCTGAACCGACAAGCCCGGTGGTGACGACCCATTCCCCATCCAGTCCTCCGCGCAATGACCGGAAGCTGTTCATGAAGCAACAGTGGGTGCGGAGCCTCTCCACCGTGTGTCCCGGTCCCACCCCGTACCTCTCTCCTCCTACCTCCTGGGCTCGATGACGGTAAGCCTGCGCCGTTGTCGACGAGGGCGGTGAGGCCACGCAGGCTGGGGGAACGCCCTCGCTACCTCCAGTCGATCCTGGAAGGCTACCAGACGTCCAGTCGTCTGCCTGCGAGCTGAGGACGCCCTGGGACCCGTGAGGCGAAGTGCCCCGACCAGGGAGATTCGGGCGTGTGTGACGCAAGCTGCACGGCACCGGCCACCAGACCTTGTCGACTTGACGCTGACGGATCGTCCGGGGATTCGTTAGCGCAGCGAGCACACGTCGAATCTCCCAAGGGGCACCGCGCCGCCAACGACGACCGGGAAGTCCAACAACACAACAGGCAGAACGACGGCGCCTTGCCGTGACGCTCAAACAACGAGCCCGCGACTGCCGAAACCGATCGAAGCGTCACCAAAAACACCTGTCAAACCGAGCCGTACCCGCCGACCCGCCGACCCGACAGCCGACCCGCCGACCCGACAGCCGACCCAACAGCCGACCCGCCGACCCGACAGCCGACCCGCCGACCCGACAGCCGACCCGACAAACCCGACGACCCCGACAACCGACAACCGACAACCGACAACCAACAACCGACAACCGATCAAGACAAGACCAGGAAATTACTCCGTAGTCTCGACCTTATCGACCGGGTTGGAAGGCTCAGCGTCGACATCCTTACAGCAGCGGAAGCCGAGGATACCTTCGGAGAAGGCGGCATCGACGTCGACGCTGAAGGCGCAGCGGGTGCCGCGCTCGGCGTTGCCCTTCAGGCCGCCCTTGACCACCTTGCGGTGCTCCTTGTTGGCGGGGGAGGTGGCGGTCCACTCGCGGAAGCCGCCGCTCATGTCGTAGACGCCGTAGCCGGACACGCAGTCCTGGCGGTTGCCTACGGTGTACGGATCGTCGGCGCTGGCGCCGCAGAAGGAGGGGTCCCAGGTGTCGCCGTAGGTGTAGACGAGGTTGCCGGGGCCCTTGCAGGCCTTCTCCCACTCGTTCTCGCTGCAGAGGCGCTTGTTGTCCTCCGCGCAGGTCGCGACGGCGTTCTCCCACGAGGTGCGGCCCACGGGCTCCTGGCTGCGGATGTTGGGGTACTCGAAGCGATCGATGAAGAAGGCCGGTACGTCGACCTTCTCGGTCAGGGGCTCGGCGTTGGAGGCGATCTCTTCGACCTCCTGGTTCAGGCGCCCCTTTACGAAGCTGCCGCCCGGGACGTAGACCATGTCCGGGTTCATCATCAACATGGCCCGGACCTCTGCCTCGGTGGGCAGCGGGTTCTCGGACTCGACCTCATGGCGGACCTGGCGATCGATCTTCCAGGCCTCCTCCATGGGGTCGGGCTTGTCGGAGACCATGTACCAGCCGCCCGCGGCGACCAGGATACCCACGGCCAGCCCCAGGCCCAGCAGGATGTTCTTGAAGGAGGTGGGCCCGCCGCCGGACTGCATCTCCAGGTTGAAGGAGCGCTGGATGTCCCGGACCATGTCGGTCGCGGAGGGGTAGCGATCCTCCGGGTTGTGCGAGAGGGCGATCTCGATGAGATCGTCGACGTGCTCGGGCAGGTCGTCTCGGAGCTGGGTCGGGGAGAGGAAGGTGCCGCGCGGGGTCTGGCCGGTGAGCAGCTCGTAGAGGATGACCCCCACGGAGTAGATGTCGGCCTGGCTCGTGCCCGGGGCGCCGAAGCCGCCCATCTCGGGGGCGAGGTAGCGGTTGTCGCCGGTGTCTTCGTAGCGATCGACGAGCGCCGAGGGATCCAGCAGATCGGCCATGCCGAGGCCGGTGAGCTTGATCTTGCGGACGAGCTTGCTGCCGCCGGGCCCGGAGCGGGTCGTCTGGACCAGCACGTTCTCGGGCTTGATCATGCGGTGCACGTGCCCGTTGTCGTGGGCGACCGCGAGGGCCTGCAGGATCTGGATGATGATCTGGCAGGCTTCCTGGAGGGTGAAGGCCTGCCCTGAGGCGTTGTACTCGTCCACGAGCTGACGGAGGCTCTGGGACTTGAAGTACTCCAGGGTGACGTAGCGAGCGCCGTTGTGCTCGTTGATCTCACCGAGGCGGATGAGGCCGGGGTGCTTGATGCCCTTGATGCGGGCGAAGATCGACTGCAGGCGGTCCGTCGCGCCCGGCTTGTCGATGATCTCGGGATCGAGGAACTTGATGGCGAGGTGCTTCCCGCTGGCGATGTGCCTCGCGAGGAAGGTGTTGCCGAAGAGGCCACCCCCCAGGTGGTTCTCGATCTCATATTTACGGGTGACAACGTCCCCGCGTGCGAAGGTCATCTGCGTATCGACGGCCACGTTACCAACCTCGGTGTTCTGCGCGCGCGGGCCACTTCATCCGCTACTTCGGCGCCAAACGGTATCACGCAAGCCTTTAACGTGTCCGCTCGCCCACAAAAAAGCGAACCACCGCCATCGCCTGCCGTCGGAGGTCTCGCGGCGAGACCCGCTCGCCCAGCAGGATGTGGGTAGCCAGCGTCGACCAGACGGCCACGGCGAGCGTCAGCGCCGCCAGCCCGGCGATGCCGGCCACCGGCAGATCCATCGGGGTGGGTGCCCAGGTCGAGAACATCACCGCGCCGCCGACGAGCAGCGCCGAGCTGCCGATGGCCAGGGTGATCCGAACCACGGCGTTGCGGACCTCCTCCCGCATCCGACCGGCGTCGGGATCGCGGGTGACCACCGTGAGGCGGCCGCGCTCCAGATCCAGCAGCAGCTGGTTGAGCTGAGTGGGCAGCTCCTTGAAGCCGCCCTGGGCCTGGACGAGGGCGCGCATCGCGTCGGCGGCCAGCCGCTCGGGGGAGAGCCGGGCGGCCATCATGCGCTGGGCGTAGGGGCGCACGCGCTGGACGAGGTCGGCGTCGGGGATGAGCCGGCGGGCGATGCCGTCCACCAGGGACGCGGTGCGGGCCAGGACGGCGTACTCGGGCCGGAGGCGGATCTGGTAGCTGCTCGCGACCTGAATGAACTCGGTCAGGCTGGCCTGCCCCAGGTCCGAGAGGGCGGCCCCGTGGTACTTCAGCATCATGCGCTCGATCTCCGCCCGGAAGGCGCGCAGATCGACGCGGCCGTGGGTGCCGCCGGCCCGGTAGATGGTGAGCGCCAGGCTCTCGGCGTCCTCGAAGACGAGCGCCGTGAAGGCGCTGATGAGGACGTCCCGCATCTCGGGCGTGAGCGTGCCGCAGAGCCCGAAGTCCAGGAAGACCAGCCGCCCCTCGTCGTCCCGGTAGAGGTTCCCGGGGTGGGGATCGCCGTGGAAGAAGCCGTGCTCGAAGACCATCTCGAAGCTGGCCTCGATGAGCAGGTCCATCAGCTCCTCGGCGCCCTCGTCGCCAGGCTCCATCCGGCTGACCGGGGTGCCGGTGATCCGCTCCATCACCAGCACGCGGCCGGTGGAGAGGGCCTCGAACACCCGGGGCACGACGACGCGATCGTTGCCTGCGAACCGGGCCCGGAAGCGGGCGGCGTTGCGGGCCTCCTGGAGAAAGTCGAGCTCGCCCTGGAGGGCGCGCTCGAACTCCTGAACGATGGCCACGGGGGTGTAGACCCCGGGCACGTCGATGCGCCCTTCGACGAGGTGGGCGAGGGTGTAGAGGATGTGGAGATCGCTGCGCAGCGTGGACTGGATGTCCGGTCGCTGGACCTTCACCGCGACCTCCTCGCCGTCCTTGAGCACCGCGAGGTGGACCTGGGCGATGGAGGCGCTGGCCACCGGGATCTCGTCGAACTCCGAGAAGATGGTGTCCAGATCGGTGTAGAGCTCGGCCTCGAGCTGCGCGCGGGCGGCCTCCCACGGCGCGGGCGGCACCTGATCCTGGAGCGTCTGCAGCTCCTCCATCAGCTCCACCGGCACGATGTCCGGTCGGACGGAGAGCACCTGGCCCAGCTTGACGAACGTGGGACCGAGCTCGATCAGCACCTCCCGCACGCGGCGGGCCCAGGCGATCTCGCTGTCGGACTCATCCTCACCCACCTCGGAGACGAGGCCGGCACCTCGCAGCAGCGATCCGAAGCCGTGTCTCGCCAGCACGGTGGTAATCCGCCTTACTCGTCCCAGATCCCGTACGTCGACGTGGGGCATGCCTCGCTCTTTTTGATCGGAGTGTTACTCATCGAAGCGTGACAGCCGGGCTGGACATCAACGCATTCCTATGGGCGCTGGCTATCATGGCCGCCTGCTCGGTGGTGCTCTCGCTCGCCTGCGAGTCCTTCGACCAGGCGAGCAACTACCTCGGGCGCGACCTGCCGCCGGGGGTCCGCGGGGCGACCATCAACGCCGTGGGCAGCTCCATGCCCGAGCTGCTGACCACCGCCTTCTTCCTCTTCGCCTACGACGACGTGAACGGCTTCGCCGCGGGGGTCGCCACCTGCGCGGGATCGGCGGTGTTCAACGCGGTGATCATCCCCGCGCTGTGCGTGGGGGCCGCGCTCTTCTGGGGCGTGGGGCCGAAGGGCGCGCGGGTCAAGGTCAAGAGCATCCAGGTGAAGCGGGAGACCATCCTCCGGGACGGCCTCTTCTACCTGTTCGCCGTGACGGTGATGATCCTGCTGCTGGGGCGCGAGACCCTGAGCTGGCCCATGGGCCTCCTCATGATGGGCATCTACGTCTTCTACATCGTGTACATCATCCAGCAGATCCGCCGCTGGGACGGCGGGGATGGCGGGGATGGCGGGGATGGCGGGGACGGCGGGGACGGCGGGGAAGCCGAAGACGACGACAAGAAGGGCCTGCTGCTGGGCGTCATCACCCTGGACGTCAACCGGGTGCTCTACAGCGGGCGCGCGCTGAACACCCGTCGGGCCTGGGTGGTGCTGCTCGTCGCGACCCTGTTCCTGACGGCCGCCTGCGAGCGCCTCGCCGGCGCCGTCATCTCCGCCTCGGACGCGCTGAACGTGCCGGCCTACTTCACGGCCGTCATCCTGGCCGCCGCCGCCACCAGCGTGCCCGACACCATCCTGTCGGTCCGGGACGCCATGAACGGCGCCTACGACGACGCGGTGGCCAACGCCTTCGGCTCGAACATCTTCGACATCACCGTGGCGCTCGGGCTGCCGCTCTTCGCCTATGGGCTGCTGCGGGGGCCCATCACCGTGCAGTTCGGCGAGCACGGCGGCAACGAGATCCAGCAGCTCCAGATCGGGCTCTTGCTGGTCACCGCCGCGGTGATGGCGCTGTTCTTGATCGGCCGCGGCCTGGGCAAGGGCAAGACCCTCGGCCTGCTGGGCATCTACGGCGGCTGGATGCTGTTCATCCTCGGCGGCGGCCTGTTCGCCTGAAGCAGACAGGGCGCGCCTCCCGGGTGGGAGACGCGCCCGCTCGCTCAGCGAGCGCGTCGCTCAGTAGGCGCGGCTGAAGAGCGCGATGTGGGTCGCGGGCTCGCCTGAGTAGAAGCAGACCTTGCCCTCGACGCCGTCCTGAGCGTCCAGCGGGTAGCACCGGATCGTCGCCTTGGTCTCGGTCTTGATGGCGGCCTCGTTCTCGGCGTTGTCCGTCCAGGGCACGAGGTACCAGCCGCCCTTCTCGACGAGCTGGGTCTTGAAGACCTCGTAGCTGTCGACGTCCCGGTGGGTGTTCTCCTCCCGGAAGGCGCGGGCGGTCTCGAGCATCTCGGCCTGGATGCCGTCGAGGGTCGCGGTGACGGTCTCGACCAGCTCCGCCTCGGGGATCCCGAACTTCTTGCCGCCCAGGCGGCGGGCCGCGAAGGCCGAGCGGTTCTTCAGATCCCGGGGGCCGACCTCCAGCCTCAGCGGCACGCCCTTGCGCTCCCAGTCGTAGTACTTGGCGCCGGGCTTCATCTTGTCCCGCTCATCGACCGCGACCCGGACGCCGGCGCCGCGCAGCGTCGCCGCCAGCTCACGGGCGAACTCGACGACCGCCTCCTTCTCGTGGTCCTTGCGCCAGATGGGCACGATGGCGACCTGGACCGGGGCGAGCTTCGGGGGCAGCACGAGGCCCGTGTCGTCGGAGTGGGTCATGATGACCGCGCCGACGAGGCGGGTGGAGACGCCCCAGCTGGTCGCCCAGACGAGCTTTCGCTCGCCGTCCTCGGCCTGGTAGGTGACGTCGAAGGCCTTGGCGAAGTTCTGGCCCAGGAAGTGGCTCGTGCCGGCCTGCAGCGCCCAGGTGTTCTGCATCATGGCTTCGATGGTGTAGGTGTCCTCGGCGCCGGCGAAGCGCTCGGAGGCGGACTTGACGCCGGGCACCACCGGGATGGCGAGGGTCTCGCTCGCGAAGTCCGTGTAGACCTGGAGCATCTGCCGCGCCTCGGCGACGGCCTCGTCCTCGGTGGCGTGGGCTGTGTGACCTTCCTGCCAGAGGAACTCGGCGGTGCGGAGGAAGGGGCGGGTCTTCATCTCCCAGCGCACCACGTTGGCCCACTGGTTGATCAGGATGGGCAGATCGCGCCAGGAGTCGATCCACTGGCCGTACATGTGCCAGATGATGGTCTCGCTGGTGGGGCGCACGATGAGCGGCTCCTCCAGCTTCGCGGTGGGATCGGGCTCGACGCCGCCGCCCTGCTCCTCGGGCACCGCCCGCAGCCGGTGGTGGGTCACCACCGCGCACTCCTTGGCGAAGCCCTCGACGTGCTCGGCCTCCTTGGAGAGGAAGGACATCGGGATGAAGAGGGGGAAGTAGGCGTTGACGTGACCCGTGGCCTTGAAGCGGGCGTCCAGATCGTCACGGATGGCCTCCCAGACGGCGTAGCCGTGAGGGCGCAGGACCATGGAGCCCTTGACCGGGGAGTAGTCCGCGAGGCGGCCCTCCCGGATGACGTCGAGGTACCACTGACTGTAGTCGTCAGCGCGGGGGGAGATGGTCTGGTTCTTCTGAGCCATGTGGCGTCTTCCTAAAGTCGCCCGCGCTGCGGACGATTGATCCACGCTTGCCGTGGAGGCAAATGATGTTGCGAATTGCGCTAGTCTCCGACACCACCGTCCGTGATCTGGTCCACCCCCTCACCGGAGTGCTGGCTGAACAGGGAGTGCAGCCGGAGTTCTCGGTCGTCGAGGGGGAGGCGGTGGCGGATCTCGCCGATGCTGTCTATCCCACCAGCCCCGAGCTGACGATCCTGATCCTGCACGCGCGGGAGCTGGCCCCGGAGCTCTTCCGGGCCCGCACGCTCCTGAGCCCCGTCGGGGAGCGCGTCGCCATCTGCGATCGCGTGTCCGAAGCGCTGGTATCGCAGGTTCGAGCGATACGGGCGGCGACAGGCGCGCCGGTGCTGGTCGCCGACTTCCCCGTCCCGGTGCACTCGCCGCTGGGGATCCAGGACGCGTCGGTCGAGCTGGGCCTCCGGGCCTGTATCCGCCGCATCAACGACGCCCTGGAGGACGCCGCGCGCGGGCTCAGCGGCGTCACCGTCTTCGCGCGCTCCGCCGCCGCCGCCCGGCTGGGGGCCAACCACGTCGAGCCCGCCGACCGCTGGCGGGTGGGGCGCGAGGAGAGCGCGGGGCTGCTCTACGCCTGGGCCCGGGAGCTCGGTCGCCACGTCTCGGCGCTGCGCGACGCCAACCGCACGGTGCTGGTGCTGGATCTGGACAACACCCTCTGGGGCGGCGCCGCCGGCCGGGAGGTGGTCCTCGGACCCAGCGGGGCCGGGCGGCCCTGGTACGACTTCCAGCAGGTCTGCCTCGACCTGTGGGAGCGCGGCGTCCTGTTGGCCATCGCGGCCAAGGGGGATCGCCGCGCCGCCATGTCGGTCTTGCGGAGCCACCCCCACGCCCTGCTCCGTGAGCAGCACTTCTCGGCGATCATCATCGGCGAAGAGGACAAGGCCACCGCCTGCCTCAAGATCGCCGGTCAGCTCGGCGTCGGGCTCAACAAGCTCGCCCTCTTCGAGGACAACCCGGTGGAGCGCGAGTGGGTCTCTCAGGCCCTCCCGGAGGTCGAGGTGATTCCCGTGCCCAGGGATCCTGCCCGGTACACGCGCGCCCTCGCCGCGACCTCCGCGTTTGAGGCCGTCACGCCATCGTTGCCGAACCCGAGGGTCGTCGCGCTGGACCGTCGCGCCGCGGCCTGATACCCGGGGTCCTCCCGCTATCTGGAGCGACCATGGGCACCACGATCGAGCGCCTCAGCGTGAACACCATCAAGGGCCTGGCCATGGACGCTGTCCAGGCGGCCAACTCCGGGCATCCGGGCATGCCCATGGGCACGGCGGACCTCGCCTATGTGCTCTGGAGTGAGTTCCTGGTGCACGATCCGGTCGAGCCCCAGTGGCCGAACCGGGACCGCTTCGTGCTGAGCGCGGGGCACGGATCCATGCTCATCTACAGCCTGCTGCACCTGACGGGCTACCCCCTGAGCCTCGACGATCTGAAGGCGTTCCGCCAGTGGGACAGCGCGACCCCGGGGCACCCGGAGTACGGGCACACCGCAGGCGTCGAGACCACCACCGGCCCCCTGGGCCAGGGCTTCTGCAACGGCGTGGGCATGGCGCTCGCCGAGCGCGTCGCCCGCCAGCGCTTCGGCGCGGAGCTGTGTGACCACTGGGTCTACGCCATCGTCTCCGACGGCGACCTGATGGAGGGCGTGAGCGCCGAGGCCGCGAGCTTCGCGGGTCACCTCGGCCTGGGCCGCCTCGTCTACCTCTACGACGACAACCACATCACCATCGACGGCACCACGGACATCTCCTTCACGGAGGACCGGGCCGCCCGCTTCGCCGCCTACGGCTGGCACGTCCAGACCATCGACGGCCACGATCACGCCGCCATCCGCGCCGCCATCGAGGCCGCCCGCGCCGAGACCGACCGGCCGTCGCTCATCTGCTGCCGCACGCACATCGGGCACAGCTCGCCCAACAAGCAGGACACCTCCAGCTCCCACGGCTCGCCGCTGGGCCCCGAGGAGATCCGGCTGACCAAGCAGGGCCTGGGCATGGACCCGGACGCGCAGTTCGCCATCCCCGACGAGGTGGCCGCCCACATGCGCGCCTCCACCGCCCGCGGCGCCGAGGCCCGCGCGACCTGGACCGAGCAGCTCGCCGCCAGCCCCAAGCAGGCGGACTGGGACGCCTACTACGCGACGCCCAGCGTCGACGACGTCGACTGGCCGACCTTCGACGTGACCGAGAAGGGCCTCGCGACCCGCAAGGCCAGCGCGAAGTGCGTGACCGCCATCTCCCAGGCGGTGCCTGGCTTCCTGGGCGGCAGCGCCGACCTCGCCGGCTCCAACGGCTCGACCCCGGCCGGCGCCGCCGCCGTGACCGCCGGTGACTTCTCCGGCCGCGTCATCCACTTCGGCGTGCGCGAGCACGGGATGGCCAGCGTCTGCAACGGCATGGCCCTCTCCGGGATGCGCCCCTACTGCGCGACCTTCCTGGTCTTCCACGACTACATGCGCCCCGCCTGCCGGCTGGCGGCGCTGATGGGCCTGCCGGTCATCTACATCTACACCCACGACTCGGTGTTCCTGGGCGAGGACGGCCCCACTCATCAGCCGGTCGAGCACCTGATGGCGCTGCGGACCATCCCCAACATGGTGACCCTGCGCCCCGCCGACTCCACCGAGACCGCGGACGCCTGGCGGGCCGCGCTGGCCCGCACCGACGGCCCCACCGCCATCTGCCTGACCCGCCAGGGCCTGCCGAACTACGCCCGCGACGGCGCGGGCGGCGACGCCACCCAGGGCGGCTATGTGCTCAAGGACGCCGACGCCGCGCTGAAGGTGGTGCTCATCGCCACCGGCTCCGAGGTGGCGGCCGCCATGGAGGCCCGCGGGCGCCTGGAGGCCCGCGGAGTCGGCGCGCGCGTGGTGAGCCTCGCGAGCTGGGAGCTCTTCGACGCCCAGAGCGCGGAGTACCGGGCCGGGGTGCTCCCCGCCGGCGTGCCGCGGGTGAGCGTCGAGGCCGGTCGCACCTTCGGCTGGGAGCGCTACATCGGCGCGGACCCCGCCCAGGGCGCGGCGGTGGGCCTGGATCGCTTCGGCGCCAGCGCCCCCGCGAAGATCCTGAGCGCGAAGCTCGGCCTGGACGCCGACGCGGTAGTCGCCGCCGTCGACGGTCTGCTGGGCGCCTGACCGGGCCTTGAGCGAGGCCCCCACTGAGGACCGGGTTCGACGGCTCTCACGGGTCGCCGCCGGGCTGATCCTGGCGCTGGCCGCCGGGGTGCGCCTGGCGAATCCGCCGGCGCACTTCCGCGCCGGCCGGCTGATCCCGGCCGACGCGGACTCCGCCATGCACCTGCGGCGGGCGGAGGCCTGGGCGACCGAGCTCTGGCCCTCGGTGATGGACCCCTTCCTGGGCTTCCCCGACGGGGCGGCCCTGCACTGGTCCCCGGGCTGGAGCGCCGCGCTCGGCGCCTTCGGCTGGCTGGTCTCCGGCGGGAACCCCGGCTCGACCGCCTTCGACGTCGGGGTCGCCGCCTTCCCGGTCCTCGTCGGCGTGATCACCGTTTGGCTCGCCATGCGCCTCGCCGACCGGGTCTGGGGCACGCGCGCCGGCCTCACCGCCGGGCTGGTCGCCGCGCTGGTGCCCCAGCATGTGGCCGCGACGCAGTTCGCCCGACCGGACCACAACGCCGCGGAGGCCTTCTTCCTGATCGCGCTGGCGGCCGAAGCCAGCCGGGATCGGCCCCGCACCTGGTCCCTCGGGCTGCTCGTCGCGGGGGTGTGTCTCGCCTGGGTGGGCGGCTTCGCCTACGCGGCCATCGCGGCGATGGCCTTGCTGATCGCCGCCCTGGTGAGCCCCGGCGAGCGGCCCTTCGAGCGGGCCGGCGTGCGGGGGCTGCTGCTCGGGGCCGGGCTCCTCGCCCCCATCGCGGTAGCGAACGGCCTCGACGCCGGTCAGCCCTTCAACTACGCCTTCCTCTCGGCCTTCCAGCCCACCTGGGTGGCGGCGGTCGCCGCCGGCTCCGCCTGGATCCTGGGCGTGGTCTACCGACCGGCGTGGCGTCGGCGGCTCCTGATCGGCGGCGGCCTCGTGCTGGCGGCGGCGGCGGTGGTCGTTGGGCCGGTGGCGGTCGACGGGGTGCGGCAGTGGCTGGTGCGGGAGAACCCCTGGCTGGCCACCGTCCAGGAGATGACCCCCATCCTGAAGGGGCCGCTCTGGGAGCCCTCGTCCTGGAGCGTGGGCTGGCTGGTGCTGGGGCGGGCCTACCCCTTCCTGCCGCTGGGCGTCGCGTGGCTCGCGTGGCGCGCGTGGCGCGGGCGGGCGGCGGACAGGCGGGGCCTGGCCGGGGCGCTGGCGATCCTGTTCTGCGCGCTCATCGCCTGGGCGCTGACCCACCTCCAGGTGCGCTTCGGCTGGACGCTGGCGCCGCTGCTGGCCGTGGTGGTCGGCGGGGTGCTCGCTCGCGTGCCCTACGCCGCCGCCGTGGCACTGCTGCTGTTCGGGAATGATCCGGTGACCCTGGAGGCGGCCTACCTGAACCCCAAGGCCCGCCAGTACCGCACCCCCTGGACCTTCCAGGCCTACCACTGGCTGCGCGACGCGTCGCCGCCGGTGAGCGCGGAGGCGCCGGAGTGGGGCGTGCTGGGGCGCTGGTGGCACGGCCACTGGATCACGGTGGTGGGCGGACGCCCGCAGTACATCGGCCACTTCGGCAACTACGCCGGCGGCATCGAGCGCTACCACGAGACCCAGGGGATGCTCGATGGCGACGGTGAGTCGCTGGCCGCGCTGATGGAGCGGGAGCGGCTGCGCTATCTCATCGTCGAGGCGACCGAGCTGCTGGGGCTGGAGGGGCCGCTGTCGCGGCTCCAGTTCGCCGGCGGGGCGGGGGGAGAGCACCCGGCGATCGGCGGGCTCCGGGCGGCGTTTGTCAGCCTGCCGGATCCCGGCGTCCAGGCGACCCACCTCCCGGGGGCCTGGATCTACGAGCGCGTGCCGGGGGCGCTGGTGATGGGGCGGGGGGAGCCCGGACAGGAGGCGTCGCTGACCCTGCTCGTCTTTCACACCCGGGAGTGGCGCCGCTGGCGGACCCACGCGGTCGTGGGCGAGGACGGGGTCTGGTCGGCGAGGGTGCCGTACTGGACCGACGCCGAGGGAGACGTCCCTACTGGCGAGCAGATCCTCGTCGCGATCGGCGAGCGCTCGATCGGCTTCGAGCTGTCCGAGGCCGCGGTGCGGGAAGGCGCGCGGGTGCGCCTGGGCCGGGGCTGGTCAGATCTGTGAGAGGACCACGAGGTTGCTCAGGAACATCGCCGCGCCCATCGCGCACAACATGGCGTCGACCCAGAGCGGCGTGACGTCCCGCTCGGGATCGAGCGCGCTGCTGCTGCCCCGGGCGTTGGATGAAGGTGTGTAGGAAAACACGAAGTCCCTGCTCTCAACGATCGCGTGGGCGCCGCCGTTGATGCGAGAAGAATACCGCTCAACCATTACCTCTGCTCCAGCCGGTGGGTAAGTGACAGTCTGATGAAAGGCCGTGTGCGGGCCTGCAGCGCCGGTGCTGCGTGGTTCGAGAGGATCGGATCGGGGTGACAATGTCTGAAGCGGTGAGAGAGTCTGCCGGGGCGCTGAGGCGCGCTATTGCTGGCGCGAGCCGGGGCCTGGTCGAGCGCGAGGCGCTGGTGGAGCTGGTCGTGCTGGCGGCCGTGGCCGGTGAGCACCTGCTGGTGGTGGGCCCGCCGGGGACCGCCAAGTCCGAGGCCGTGCGCCGGGTGGCCAGGGGGCTCGGCGGCGCGTACTTCGAGTACCTGCTGGGGCGCTTCACCGAGCCCTCCGAGATCTTCGGGCCGGTCGATCTGAAGCGGCTGCGCGAGGGCGAGGTCACGGTCCGCACCGACGGCATGCTGCCCGAGGCCGAGATCGCCTTCCTGGACGAGGTCTTCCTCGGCTCCACCGCGATCCTGAACACTCTGCTGGGGCTGCTCAATGAGCGGGTCTTCCGGCGGGGGCACACCCGGATCGCCGCGCCGCTTCGGATCTGCGTGGGGGCGAGCAACCGGGTGCCGGAGGACGAGTCCCTCGCCGCGTTCGCCGATCGCTTTCTGCTGCACGTCTACGTCGACGCGGTGGCCGACCCCATGCTGGAGCGGCTGCTGGAGGGGGGCTGGTCCATGGGCCGCGGGGAGGCCGGCGGGGCTGGCGACGCGGCGCTCGACGGCGGGGACATCGCGGACATCGCTGACCTGGATCGGGTGAGCGCCGCCGCGCGCGCCGCGGACATGATGCCGGTGAGGCCGCTGCTCGCCGCCGCCGTGCGCCGGCTGCGCGCCGCCGGGGTGGCGCTGTCGGATCGGCGGGTCGTGCGGAGCCAGAAGCTCGTCGCCGCCGCCGCGGCCCTCGACGGTCGGTCCGTGCCGGGGCCGCAGGATCTGTGGCCGCTCATCTACGCGGTGCCGGACCCGGAGGGGCAGCAGGTGGCGCGTGAGGCGCTGCGGGAGGCCCTGGAGGCGTCCGCCAACGCGGCGCTGCCCGCCGCCGCCGAGGAGGCCAGCGCCGGCCCCGCGGCCCGGGCGGCGCGGCTGGTGGAGACCGGCCGCGGCCTGCTGGCCAGCCGCCCCGCGTCCGCCGATGAGGGCTGGCGGCTGCGGCTGGAGGGGGTGGCCCGGGAGCTCGACGCCGGCTTCGCGGAGGCCCAGCGCACCGCCGAGCTGACAGCGCTGCGCGAGGACATCAAGAACGCTCTGGGCAGCGCCGCCCCCCAGCCGGCGTGATGGCGCTGCGCTGGTCGCCGAGGGCTCACCCGCTGGAGCCCGCGGGCGTCGCCGCCTCCGGGGCGGCGGCCCGAGCCCTGGCCCGACGCCTGCTGGGGGCGCCGCCCGAGCGGCTGGCCGGCCTCCGGGGCTGCCTGGAGACCTCCCGGCCGCTCCTCCTGCTCCTGGGCGAGGCCGCGCTGCTGCCGTGGGTGGACGGGGTGGTCTACCTCGGCCGGGAGCCGAGAGCGCCCACCTTGCTGGTCCCGACGACCCTCACCGCCGATGTGCCGCCCGACCTGCTGCTGCGGGCGGCGCGGCGTCGGCTGCAGGGCGGCGTCGCGGCGATCCTGCCCGCGCCGTCGGGGGCCGGCGGTGTGCTGATCGATGTGTCGGTCGCCGGGGCCATCGATCCGGACGCGCTCGCGTCCTGGCTGGAGCCCTCCTCGTGAGGTTGCGGGGGCCGCTGGCGCGGTGGGAGGCGTCGCTGGCGCTGTTCTCGCCCACGTTTCGAGGGGCGCTCGGGCCCTGGCTCGGGCCGCTTCGGCTGGCGCTGGGGCCGCAGCCGGGCAGGGCGCGCCCCGGGGGCGGCGAGCCGGACGGCTACGACGGACTCTCCCGGCGCGGCCCGCCCGAGCGGCTCCTGATGGGAGACTGGCTCCTCGCCGAGGAGGCCCCGGACGAGTTCCTCCGCCGCGCCGCCGAGGGCGAGCTCGGCTACCTGCGGCTGGCGAGGATCGAGCCCGTCGGCGCCCGGCGCTGCGTGGCGCTGTTCGATGTGGGCCCGGAGCTGCTGGGGGCCCCCCGGCTGGCGCTGGTGGCGCTGCTCGTCTGCCTGGCCCGACGGGCGGAGGCGGCGGGCGCGCTCCTCCTCCTGGGGGCGCTGCAGGGCGAGGAGTGCTTCCGGGGCGGCGCGCTGAAGCCGGCGGCGGTGCGGCGGCTGCTGCTCACCGGGGCCGCCGCGCGCGGCGACGGGGAGATGCTGGAGGGCTGGCGGGACCGGCTCACGCTGACGGGCGAGGACGAGCTGTGGCTGCTGGGGTCCGAGGGCACCGCGTCGCGGCTCGCTGGCGCCGGCGCGGGCATGGTGTCGGTGGCGGACACGCTGGAGGTCGAGGCCGCGCTGGAGGTGAGCGTGCGCCGGCCGGGCCGCCATGTCGGGAAGCCCCGCTCCGTGCGGCTCGCCCTGCCGGGGACCGGGGACTGCGCCGCCGCCCTCCGCGATCCCTTCGAGCGGGCGCCGGCCGGGCGCCGAGCGGCCGAGAGCGTCGGCGGCGAGCTGGACGCCATCGTGCTCTCCTCCAGCGGCCGGCGGCTGGTCCTGGTGAGCTCGACCGGCGTGCTCACCACCGTCCAGATCAGCGACGCCCCGGGATCTCTCGCGGTGCGCGCCGTCGCCACCGAGCCCGCAATCGTCGCGGTGGGGTGGTGGCGCTCCTCAGTGATTCGGCTCCGCTGCAGTGAGCAGAAGCTCTCGCTCGGAGGCAGCCCGTACCACCCGAAGGGGCGCCGGGCGATCGCCTGGGAGCCGCCGCTGGTGCTGCCGCCCGACGGTCGCTACCTGTCGATGCTGATCCACCGGAGCTGGTTCGAGTCCGGCTACGACCTGGAGCTGTGGCTCCTGGATCGCGCCCGCCAGCTCCTGAAGATCCGCCTCCATGACGACGGCGTAACGACGCCCATCCGGCTGCGGGCCGAGGAGGTCTACGGGATGGCCCGGACGGGGCTGGGGGCGACCTTCGTCGGGCGGATCTCCGAGGCGGCGGCGCTGGAGACCGGCGGGGTTCAGGTGTGGAACGACTCCCACCACACCTTCCTGCTGGCGGGGCCGGGGGGGCCGGCGGTGCCCGAGGTCTTCTTCGGCTGTCCGGACAAGCGCACCGGCGACGGGCTGCTGGTCGCGCTGGAGCAGGCGGACTCCTGGGTCGTTCACTGCGCGGGCCGCACGGTGACGCTGGAGGCGGGGGAGGGGAGGGTCGTCGGTGTCGCGATGGACGGCTGCTGGCCGGACCCGGGCCCCGCGCTGGCGGTGCTGGAGGGGACCGAGCTGTCGCTGCGGGGGCTGCGCGGTCGCCGGGTCATCACCCGGGACGTTGCCCCGACGCTCGATCCGGTGTTCGCCACCCTCGAGCCCCGCGCCGCCTGGATGAACAGCGAGGGGCGGCTGGTCGTGTTCCAGCTGGAGGAGAACCGGGTGTGGGCGGAGGTGGGGCTGTGACGGAGACCCGGCCGAGGCGCCTGGTTCACCGGGGCAGCGTGCTGGTGGCCGCGCTGCTGCTGGATCGGGACGCCGTGGGGGAGGACGCCGCGCGGCGGCGGATCCTCGAGCTGTGGCGTCCGGGGGCGTCGCTGCGCGCCTGGGAGCGGCGCTACCTGCTCACGCTGGCGGAGCCCCGCCGAGTGCTCGCGTCAGCCTGCCTCGGCGCGCCGCTGGTGGCGCGGGATGGCGCGCTGCTGGCGGCCCCGCTCACCGCGCCCGAGCTGGCAGCGATCGCCCCGCCGCGGGGCGCTGTTGTGCTGGTGAGGGGTGGCGGCGCGCGGGTCGTGCGCCGCGCCGAGATGACCGGCGTGGATCCGTCGGAGTGGGTGGACCTCTCTGGCTATGAGGTGCTGCGCTGCGCCGCCATCGAGCCGCCCCCGGCCCCCGCGGTGGAGGCCATCGGCGCCCCTCCGGTGGACGCCTCGGCGACCCTGGCGGCGGCGGTGGGCGAGGCGGTCTCGGGGCGGGCGGCGGTGCTGGCTGCCTTGAAGGAGGCGATCGGGGGCTCGGGGGAGGGCGGCAGCGGCGAGGCTGAGGCGGGCGGGGCGGCGGGTGGTGCGATCGGGGCTGCGGCTGGCGGCCTCGGCGACCTCGGTCAGGGCAGCGGCGGGGCCGGCGGTGAGCCGCTCGGGCCGGCGCCGCCGCGGGCGCGCGGCTGGCTCGACCGGATGATGGATCGCGTCTGGGAGACGCTGAACCCCGGCCGCTTCGCGGGCCTCGGGCGCTGGCTGGGCCGAAAGCACGCGGCGTATCTGACCGACCTGATGAGCCGCCTGGAGGACGGCGATCTGGACGAGGCGCTGCGGCGGGCTGTCCCCCTGGGGGGCGGCGGCGGCGGCGGGGGCGTGCGGCCGCCCCTGACGACCCCGAAGCGACGGGCGGATCTCTCGCTGAGCGCGGGCGCGCCGGGCAGCGGCAGCTCGCTCGGACTGGACGTCTCGCTCTACGAGCGCCTCCAGGGCCTCTATCGGGACGCCTTCACCAAGCTGGACCGGGCGGGGCGGGTGGAGGAGGCGGCCTTTGTCCTGCTGGAGCTGCTGAACGAGGTGGAGGAGGCGGTCGCCTACCTGGAGTCCAGAGATCGCTTCGAGCTCGCGGCCGCCATCGCCGAGGGGCGGGGGCTCGCGCCGGAGCGGGTGGTGCGGCTCTGGTGGCTCGCCGGTGAGCTGGAGCGCGCCGTCGCGCTGGCCCGCCTGCACGGCGCCTTCGCCGGCGCGGTGGCGCGGCTGGCCGAGCAGCACCCGGAGGCGGCGGATTCGCTCAGGCTGCTCTGGTCGCGCAACCTCGCGCGCTCCGGGCGCTACCTCCAGGCGGTGGAGGTGCTCGGGATCAAGCGCGCGCCGGACGCGCTGCTGCGGTCCGCGCTCGGGGCGGGCGGCGCGGCCGCCGCGACGCTGGCCGGGCGGCTGGTGGGCGCCCGCCCGGAGCTGCTGGAGCAGGTGCGGCCGCTGATCGTCTCGGCGCTGCGGGACGCCTCGCCCGCCCGCGCCCGAGAGCGCGTCGCCCTCTACGTCGCCCTGGCCGACAGCGACACCGCGGCGCCCGAGGCCGCCCCGCTGCTGCGGCTGGCGACCCGCGCCTGCGCGATGGACCTGGGCGCTGGCGTCGTGCGCCCCACCGGCGCTCAGCTCGCCGCGCTGGCCCGCCTCACCGGCGACGACGCCCTCCGCCTGGACGTCGACCGGCTGCCGAGGGCGCAGCCGCTGTCCGCGCCGGCGACGCTGGCGGTCACCGGGCGGGAGGGGCTGGCGGGCGTGCACGACGCCGCGCGGCTGGCCGATGGCGCCGTGGTCGTGGCCTGCGGTGACGCTGGTGTTCGCGTGCTGGGGCCGGGCGCGCGTCACCTCGACGTGCCCGCGCACCGGCTCGTCGTCGCGGACAGCGGGAACCGGATCATCGCCGCCGCCCGCCGCGGAGGGGACTGGCAGCTCCACAAGATCAACACGGAGTCCTGGGACGTCACCCGGTGGCGCACCACGCGCCTCGACACCTTCGCGGACACCTACGACGGCGACCGCTGGTTCATCGCCGAGCAGGACGCGGTCGTCGCCATCGACGCGCTCTCCGATGAGTGGCGCTCCCTCTGGCGGGTGGACAAGCTGGGCAGCACCCCCGGGGTGAGCCATGTCGAGCTGCTGAGCGCGCGCGGTGACCTGTCCTTCCTGGTGGACGACCTGACGGGGCCCGACGAGGGCCTGGGGTGGTGGAGCTACGAGCTGAGCAGCCTGACGCTCCGCCGTCGGGAGTCGCTGGAGGTGCCTCAGGATGAGGTCTGGGGGCGACAGACGCGCACCCTCTCGATTGCGCGGGGGGTGGCCTGTCGGGTCTCGGAGAGCGAGGGGCGCGTCCTGCTCAGCCGCACACCGGGGGGGACGCTGACTGTGTCGTTGGGGGAGCTGCCTGGTGTGCTGCGCGAGCTCTGGGTCTCTCCGGATGGCTGGGGAGCGATCACGTTCGCCACGGAGGGGGAGGGGGATTGCATCGTGATCCTCCGCACGGACAGCGCGGCGGTGGTGCTCACGGTGGCGCTGGGGGCCGCGGCCATGAACCTCCGATGGCAGGGCGAGCGGCTGGTCATCGCCGACACCCTGGGGCGGGTCTCCGTCGTCGATGTGCGGCAGGGGCTGCTGGAGAGCGTGCGCTCGACTTGACGCTAAAGACCGGGATTGCCTGTCCGAATCGGGGCCATCGAGCCACCGGAGGGCAGACATGGCGACCAGGGGACCTATCTTCATCGGCGGCGCTGGCCGCAGCGGAACCACGCTCGCCGTGGACATGCTCGGGCTGCACCCCGAGGTGTCTCCGGTCTACGAGACCGGCTTCGTCTCACAGATCGCCGGCCTGGTCTTCGGCCGTCGGGATCTGAGCAAGCAGCAGGTCCAGATCGCGATCATCCAGCTCATGGACCGCTGGTCCCAGAGCCTGCCGCACATCCCGCATCAGAAGCGCGCCCACGAGCGCTACCACCACGGCCCGCACTACATCCGCTTCGACCGGCCCTTCGCCATGGCGCGCACGGTCGAGCTGGTGGACGCCCTGGACGCGGGCAACCGCGTCATGGGCTTCAATCGCTTCGTCAACGCGCTCTTCGCGGAGCACGCCCGCCTCGACGGCAAGCCCCGCTGGGCCAACAAGACGCCGTCCTATGTGCACCTGCTGCCGGTGCTGGGCTCGATCTTCCCGGAGATGCGCTTCCTGCACTGTGTGCGCGACGGCCGCGCGGTCGCCGCCAGCGTCGTCACCCGCTCCTGGGGCCCCTCCAACGTCACCGAGGCGGCGACGTGGTGGTCCCGCAAGACCCAGCTGGGCGTGGACTGGGGCCGGGCCAACCCGGATCGCTACTTCGAGCTCCGCTACGAGGCGCTGCTCACCCGCCCACAGCAGACGCTCTCCGCCCTGCTGGACTTCCTCGGTGAGGTGGACTGCGCCGCCGAGATGCTGGCCAGCTACCGCGGCGGCGTCACCCTCGACGCCTCCCGCGCCTCGACCTGGCGGAGCCGCTTCAGCGATCAGGACTACGCCGACTTCAACGCTGCCGCGGGCGGTCTCCTGGTCCAGCTCGGCTACGAGCAGGGCGCGCAGCAGGTCGCGCTCGGGGCCTGAGGCTATGCTCGCCCCTCTCCGGAGGAGCGATGGCGACGATCAAGCGCGGGCGGGGCGGCAAGCTGATCTTGAAGGGCCACAAGGGGATGGTGCGCGGCGTCGCCATCTCCCCTGACGGCCAGTGGATCGCGTCCACCGACTCCAAGGGCCAGCTCCGGTGGGGCCCGCTGTGGCAGGGGGAGCCGGATGAGCGGTTCGTGGCCCACGACACGGCGGCGATGGCCTGCGAGTGGCTCTCGGAGCACCGGATCGCCAGCGCGAGCCTCTCGGAGATCCGCGTCTTCAAGCGGAAGACGGGGGCGCTGCTGTACGAGCTGCCGTTCGCGGAGCGCTTCGCCCCGACCGATCTGCGCTGCTCTCCCTGCGGTCGCTGGCTGGCGGTCGGCGGCCAGGGAGGCAGGCTTGTGGTGTGGGATCTGCCGGCGCGCACCGCCCGCAGGTACAAGGCCGGTGGTCTCCAGCAGATCGCCTTTGCAGCCGACGGCACGCTGCTCGTGAGCGAGGGCAGGGATCTGCTGAAGGCGGTGGATCCGGCGACCGGCGCTGAGCGCTGGCGGCTGGCGGTGCAGGGCTTCGTCCAGGCCGTCGGGGTCTCGCCGGACGGGGCGCTGATGGCGCTGGGGATCTGGGCCCCGGGCGGCGGGGGCTACCAGATCGACGTCCACACGCTGCCGGAGCGCGAGCGGGTCGGGACGATCGCGGGCAACACGTCGATGAGCACCGGGCTGGCGTTCTCGTCGAGCGGTGAGCTGCTCGCGGTGGGGGCGATGAGCAACTACACCCGGCTGCTGCGGTGGCGGACGGGCGAGGAGCTGTCGCCGAGGATCCAGGGGCTGCCGGTGAGCTGGGGGATCGCGCTGTCACCGGACGACAGCACGCTGGCGACGATCGAGTCCGCCACGAAGAACGTGCGGCTCTGGGATCTGGAGCGCTTCCTCGGCTGATCAGGCGCTGGCCCGGCCCTGCCAGTCCTCGAAGCTGCGCTTGCCGGTCTCGGAGGTGAGCCAGGAGAGCGCCAGGGTCCGCCGCTCGTCATCCCAGCGCCTGGGGTTGCCGCGCCCCTTGTCGACGAGGAAGCGCAGCACCTCCTCGTAGGTGAGCCCGGCCGCCTCGACCTGCCCCTGCCAGTCCGCCATGATGGCCTGGAGATCCGGCAGCGGCTCGGCGCCGACGGGATCCAGCCAGTCCTGCAGCACCCGCGCCAGCTCCTCATCCGGCCGGTGGATCACCGCGTCGGCGAGGCGGGAGCAGCGGGTCTTGCTGATGACGAGGTTGTGATCGAGGTCCATGTCTCCGACGATGTCGAACTCGTACTCGAGGCCGTCGCGCTGCAGGGGCTGCATGCCCACCTTGCGGATGCGGGTCTTGCCGTTGCTGTCCTTCTCCTGGGTGTAGGCCATCTTAGCGCGCAGGGTCGCGATGACGTGGCAGTTCACCGAGAGCATGGCGTCCATCAGGGCGTTGTGCAGGGGGGTGACCTGTCGCCACGCGGCGAAGGAGCTGCCGGACTTGCTGCGGGCGGCGGCCCTGTCGACCAGCTCCAGCGCGCCGGAGCGGCCGGCCCAGGCGTGGGAGAGGCTGTCGATGATGAGCACGTCGTAGCCGGCGTCGTCCGCGGCGTGGATGGCGTCGACGTAGGTCTGGGGGTGATGGTCATCCAGCTCGGCGACGTCGAACTTGAACTCGCCGGCGTAGGTGCAGGCGCTGGAGCGCTCGGTGTCGATGAGGGCCACCCTGTCGCCCAGCGCGCAGGCGAGCTTCAGGGCCGTGTAGGTCTTGCCGGCTCCGGCGGGGCCGATCAGGGCGAGGTGGAGGCGGGCCTGGCGGCGACTGGCGGGCTTGAACATCGGGGCTCCGGGTGTCCGGCGTGTTGAACGTGCGTTCAGTATAGCGAGGCATCCGCAAAGACGCACACCCGGCGATCCGAAACAGGCCGAGGACGTCGGTGTATTCACCAGAGTGCGTCAACCAGCACCGGGGATGGGGCGAGCACGGCGCGGACCGGGCTGGCGTCGGCACCCTCCAAGCGCAGGGGGAGGGCGATCAGAGTGTAGGGGCCGGGGGTGACGTGGGTGAGCACGATGCCTTCGAGCACCGCCATGTCCCGGGCGGCGACCGCGTTGTGGCTCTCCAGGAGCTTGTCGTCGAAGGGATCGATGGAGGGGGTGTCGATGCCGACGAGCTGTACGCCCTGGTTGTGGAGCCACTCGATGAGCTGGGGGGAGAGGCTCACGAAGTCGGTGTTCCAGTGATCGGGGTCGGGGAAGGAGCCGGTGTGGAAGAGCACGCGGGGGGCGGTGATGTCGGAGGTGACGTGCTCGGGGAGGATGCGGTTGCCGGGGGGGACGTCGACGCGGATCACCTGGGCGGGGCCGTAGTAGCGCTCCAGATCCCGGGCCGCGATGTCCTGGCCGTCCCGGGCGTAGTGGTTGGGGGCGTCGGTGTGGGCGCCGACGTGGACGGTGGTGGTGATGGCGGAGAGGGTCAGGTTGGCGCCGTCTGTCATGTCCAGGGCTACGTCGCGGCTGAAGGAGACGTCTCCGGGCCAGACGGCGATGCGGGGGGAGATGGTCGGGGAGATGTCGATGAGGGGCATGGGGACTCCTGACACGAGGAGGATACCTGTAAGTGGGGAGTGGAGAGAGCGCGCGTCCGTCGGGAGCGAGGGGGCAGCAGGAGGCGCGTGTACCCGCCACGCACGCGCCCGGCGCACCAACTGCGAACCCGTACCGCTACGGTTCGTGACACTGCGCCACAGAGTCCCCACCTTCCGCCAGTCCGCACCGCATCCCCAGCCTCGCGCCAACCCCCCATCTTCCGCCAGTCCGCACCGCATCCCCACCCTCTCGCTAACCCCACATCTTCCGCCAGAACGCGCCGCATGGCGCGCGCCAACTGCGAAGAGGCCCCTGTGAGGAACGCGACGTCCCAGCGCCGCACACGAGAGGGTGTTGCGACGTCAGATGCCTCGCCGCAAGGCGACATCAGGAGGCAAGACCTTGCGAACACGTGGACGGTTTTCGACGGAGACGAGCTGTTGTTATTCCGCCATCCCACGCTGTAAAACCGG
>Ga0316204_10004958_pt1 | contig 22898 bp, 18 predicted proteins | sample 6monrhotite_MG_2_FD_205661 | JGI IMG/M metagenome (GOLD analysis project Ga0316204, IMG submission 205661) | Microbial mat bacterial communities from mineral coupon in-situ incubated in ocean water Damariscotta River, Maine, United States -... | ecosystem: Environmental > Aquatic > Marine >... | reverse complement strand
TCGCAGTTGGCGCGCGCCTGACGGCACGTTCTGACTGAAGATGAGGAGGTGAGGGCGCTGTGGATTTCGGGGGGCTGGTCTTGCCTCCTGATGTCGCCTTGCGGCGAGGCATCTGACGTCGCAACACCCTCTAGTGTGCGACGCTGGGACGTCGCGTTCCTCAAAGGGGGCCTCTCCTCAATGGGCTGACCAACCAACGCGCTGCGAGTCCCCCTCTCGCGCGGCTCCCTCGTCGTCTCTCCTCACGGCACAAGCACCCGCTCAAATCAGCGCTTCGAGCGCCTCGTCCAGGTAGAGCCCATCCAGCGTATCCTGGGCCCACTCAGCGCCGCCCGCGGCCAGCTTCCGGGTGATACGCACCCCCGCAATCTGCACCGGCTGCACCTCCGACCAGATCACCCCTTCGAGGAAGCGCAGCTCGCCCGCGTCGTGCCGACGCTTCTCCGTGTGCACCTCACCGCAGCGCTCACAGAGCATCAGCGCCCAGTCCTCATCGGGCACCTCCGGACCACCAGCGACCTCGAAGACCTTGAGGCTCCCGCCGCTCGCGCAGAGCTCACAGGCGCTCTTCGCCCGCCGCGCGATGCCGCGCCCCAGCGCCGCCACCGCCGCCTCGTGTGCCTTGTGCTTGTCGCGTCCCTTCGCCATGCCGACTCCTCAACTCACCTGGGTGATCTCGAGCTGCGTGCTGCAGCTCGAGCAGCCCTCTCGCAGGGGGAACTTCGCGCCCTTGTCCTTGAGCGCCAGCGCCACACCGCACTCCGGGCAGGCAGCCGTCACCTCGGCGAAGGTCGCCTCAGTGGTCCAGGTCTTCCAGGCCATCACCCCGCCCAGCAGCGGAAACAGCCAGGTGGTGATGAGATGGACAATGGGGATCCAGATGCAAGCCAGCGCGAGGGCGACACCGACCCCCACGAAGGCCGCCGCCTTGCCGCCGCGGGTCGCGGGGTCGATGGTCGCCAGCGTCGCGACGCCGTCACCGGCCTTGCCGGTCTGGGAGCGGATCTGGAGGGCGGTGCTCATGAGCTGCTCACTTCTCCTGGGCCTCTCGTATCTCGGCGCGCATCATCCGAACCATGCGATCGCCGCCCTCGCCCTCGCCGAAGGGACAGACGACCTCGGCTGTGCCGTCGCTCAGTGTGAGCGTCGGGGCCTCCTCGCTCCCCTCCTGGGTGAGCACCGAGCGGGAGATCGACACCTTCGCCACGAAGGTCCACTCCTCCCAGCTGATCAGGGTGTCGTCCACCACCATGCAGCCCGCGCTGCCGTCTATGCCGGGGGCGTGGTCGTGGTAGATGATCGGGTAGTCCTCCGCACCGAGGATGCCCACACCGCGCAGCTCGGAGAGCCGCCAGGACTCGGCCTCGGCGCCGGAGATGAGCTCCGCGCCCTTGTCCCGCTGGTTCCAGAGCATCATCACGGACGAGCTCGTCAGCCCCACGAGCCCCGTGCAGGCCATGCCCAGCACCAGGAAGGCGTAGGCGGCCATTCCGATAGACCCCCAGAGTGCGAAGCAGCCCGTGGGGGCGTCTTCAGGTTCAGGGTGCACCTCATTCTCGATGGGCTCGATGAGGTCGATATTGGTGGGTTCGTCAGCCATGAGTCCGCCCGCTTATCCGGTGTGGTCGTCCCACGCCGTACTTGCGGTCACTGATCGGTTAAATGCCTCGACTGTCCTGGAGCAAAGAAGCCCATGTCTCGCCTTGAGAAGCGACTGAGCCGCGTGATGACCCGTGCGGTGCGCGACTACGAGATGATCGAGCCCGGTGACCGGGTCATGGTCGGCGTGTCCGGTGGAAAGGACTCCTGGACGCTGCTGCACCTCCTGCGCCTCATGCAGGCCCGGGCCCCCTTCGACTTCTCCATCGTGGCCGTCACCCTCGATCAGAACCAGCCGGGCTTCCCCGCGCATGTGCTCGAGGACTACTACAAGGCCCACGACTACGAGCACCGCATCATCTTCCGGGACACCTACTCGGTGGTGATGGAGAAGATCCCCGAGGGCAAGACCTTCTGCTCGCTCTGCTCCCGCCTGCGCCGCGGCATCCTCTACAACGTCGCCGTGGACCTCGGCGCCACCAAGATCGCGCTGGGGCACCACCGGGACGACATCATCGAGACGGCGCTGCTGAACATCTTCTACTCGGGCCAGCTGAAGGCCATGCCCCCGCGCCTGCGGAGCGACGACGGCCGCAACACCGTGATCCGCCCCCTCGCCTACTGCGACGAGCAGATGATCGCCGAGTACGCCGCGGAGATGAACTTCCCCATCATCCCCTGCAACCTCTGCGGCTCCCAGGACGGCATGCACCGGCAGAAGGTCAAGGCGCTCATCGCCGGCCTCCACGCCGAGAACCCGGTGGTCAAGGGCAACATGATGGCCGCGCTCGGCAACGTGCGCGCCTCGCACCTCCTGGATCGGGATCTGCAGAAGCAGCTCGGCATCACCCCCACCGGGCTCGACGAGACCCTGGCGGGGCTCGACGAGGCAGCGGAGGCCACGGCGGGGGATTCCGGTCAGATTCCGTCCGGTGTGGCCGCATCAGGCTGCGGAGCCCCACTGTAGGGGATACCCACACCTCTCAGCCGGGAGGAGCCTGTGGCGACCGTCGAAGAGCTACTTTCTGTCATTCAGAAGTACGGGGGCAAGTACTCCCTGAGCGAGAAGGCGAAGGCCCTCGGCGGCGACCGCGTGGGCGCGCTGCTGTGGGAGGCGCGCGCTCAGGGCGTGGAGACCATGGAGTACGCCAACAACGTGCTCCACCTGCACCCGGGCGCGCCTGAGCTGTGGGACGCCGAGGCCTTCTGCGCGCTCATCACCGAGCTGCAGAAGCACCACCCGGACGGGCACTTCCAGAACAGCGCCACCGGCTGGTGCAGCAACTACTTCGGCGGCACCAGCGGGATCCGGGAGATGCTCGCCGAGAAGAAGGAGGACGCGAGCTTCGCCGAGGCCATGACCGCCCGCTGGCGCTCACTGCCGCCCTTCTGGGGCCAGGCGATCGCCTTCTACCTCGTGCTCAACGGCATGATGTCCCAGGCCGAGCTCACCGACGACGAGCTGATCGCCCTGGCCACCGTGCGCCTGGAGCACAGCGGGCTCTACCCCTACGAGAAGTGGACGGCGGCGGTGGACGCGCAGCGCTGGGGACGCGCCCTGGCGCGGGCCGCCGCCGCACCGGACCTCTTCTCTCTCGACAAGAACGAGCGGCTGCTGGAGCTGCTCCCCTACGCGACCCCGGACGAGCTGCTGATCGCCCTCGGCCGCACCAGCTACTACATCACCGCGACCTTCCTCAATGAGCTGGAGAAAGGCGCGGGCGGCGCGGAAGGCGCGGACGACGACTGGGCAGAGCAGGCGCTGGCGGCGCTGCCGGATGACAATCGTCAGCAGCCGCGGCGGGCGCTCCTCGCCCTGACCCTGCGCCGCTGCGCCGCCGGGAGCCGCACGCCGCCGACCTTCGTGGACGCCGCCGTCGCCGTCGCCCTGAGCAATGAGGAGATCAGCAGCTACAGCGGCCTCTACCCTCTCCTGCTCATCCTCCCCCCCGAGCGGCTGGGCCCCCTGCTCCTCGCCGCGAAGCCCCTGCACTGGGATCTGCTGTTCGCCTGCCCCACCGAGCTCGTGGCAGCCGGGATCGTCGAGCGCATCGCCGGATCCGTCAACCTGCGCGGCGTCCCCCACAAGATGCAGACCTGGGAGCCGGGCACGCCGCCGAAGAGCTGGGCGCTGTACGAGATGCGGTCGCTGGTGCTGCCGCACGCGGTGGCGGCGCTGGAGGCCGCCCCGAAGTCCCCCAACCGGCAGTATCTGCTACAGGCGCTGGTCATCGCGGGGATGCCCGCGGAGGTCGGGCGCCTCTCCGCCTACCTCACCGACGCGGACAAGGCCGTGCGCGAGCTGGCGATCGCGGGGGTAACCGCGGCCGGCGGCGACGCCACCGCCGCGCTGCTGAAGCCCCTCCTCAACGCGGGCAAGAAGGAGCCGCGGCTGGCCGCGGCGGAGGCGATGGCCGGCATGGAGCCGCACCCGGCGATCTACGAGATGGCCCAGGCGCGCCTCCAGAAGGAGCGGGTCAAGGCGGTCAAGGGGCTGCTGGAGAGCGTGCGCCCGCCCGCCGACGAGGCCGCGGGCGCGCTGGCCGCGGCCCTCCTGGCGAGCCAGGGCGCCGCCTGGGCGGATCACACCGGCGATCCCCAGGCGCTGATGGCTGCCTTCTGGAGCGCGTACATCGCCCTCTACAAGGACAAGCGTCCCGATCTGGGCGATCGGACCCTCTTCCAGTCCTGGCGAGCGGCCCTGGCGGTGATGGAGGACACCCCGGACGCCCTGGAGCACGGCCTCAAGGTGCTGGACTCGCACCAATACGGCGCCCACGCGGTGCTGGACGCCCTGGACGCCCACCTCGGCGACGCGCTGCTGCCCGCCCTGGAGGCGCGCCTGCCGAGGAAGTGGCCCGCCCGCCCCGCGGAGATGGGCCGCAAGGGCGGGGGCTGCCGATCGGCGGCGGTCGTGGGCTGGCTGGCGCAGCAGCCGCTGGAGCGCGCCGGGCCCGCCGTGCTGACCGCCCTCGCGTCGCCGGACGTGGACACACGCAGCGCCGCCACGACGCACCTGACGGCGCAGGGGGCCGCCGCGCTGCCCACCCTGAGCGCGGGCATGCACCACGCGCGCGCGCCGGTGCGGGCTGCCTGCGTGGCCATCCTGGACGGGCTGCGCCTGCCCGAGAGCCTGCCGGCCCTGGAGGCCGCGCTGGAGTCCCACCCCGACGACAAGGCGCTGAAGACGCTCATCGCGGCCATGCGGATCACCGAGCTGTCCATCGACGCCTTCCCCGAGGCGGCCGCGGGTGACGCGGCGCTGGACAAGGCGCTCGCTGGCCTGCCGCAGCCGGCCTGGGGCTGGCGGGTAGCCGCGGAGGCCCTCCCGAAACTCTCCTGGGCCAGCGGGGCGCCCCTGAGCGCTGACACACAGAGCTGGTTCCTCTCGACCCTGGGCCAGGAGACCCTGGAGAACTGGGAGACCAAGCTGAACGCCGTGCGGGGCCGGCTGGACGACGATGCGTGCCAGGCAGCGCTGACCGCGCTCCTGGCCGAGGTGCGCGAGCACATCCCCTACTTCGCCCAGAAGGCGTCGGAGTCGATCCAGTCCCGCTGGATGCGGGTGAACTGCTACAAGGGCCGCTACGCCTTCGCCTGCGGCCTCCTCGGCGACGACGCGGTGATGGACGACATGGCGCGGCAGCTGGAGTTCCTCGTCGGCGACAAGCACGGGAGCTGGGGGCGCGACGCCATGAACGCCCTCGCCCGACGGGGCACTCCGGCGGCCATCCGCGGCCTGGAGTGGGCCAGCCGGCGAGCAGGCAGCGGCACCATCAAGCGCCGCAGCGGCGACATGCTGGTGACCATGACCGGCTGGCGCGGCATCTCCCTCGGCGAGCTGCTGGACGAGGCCCTCTCGGAGATGGGCTTCGATCTCGAGGGCAAGCAGAGCTTCGACTACGGCGGCCGCGTGCTCACGCTCCAGCTCACGGCGGAGAACACGCTGACCATCAGCGACGAGACCGGCAAGACCCTGCGCAGCCTGCCCAAGGCCCGCAAGGGCGACGACGAGGCGGCAGTCAAGATCGCCAAGAAGACCATCAGCACTCTGAAGAAGTCGCTGCGGTCCACCCACACCGGCCAGAAGAAGCGGCTGGAGAGCTACCTCGCCAGCCAGCGGGTCTGGCGACCGGGCGTCTGGCGGGCCCGCTTCCTGGAGCACCCCCTGATGCGCGCCTACAGCCGCACGCTGATCTGGGAAGGCCTCGACGCCTCGGGGGCCTCGACCGGCGCCTTCGTGGACACCGAGAGCGGCGACCTGATGGACGCGGAGCTCAACGAGGTCGCGCTGCCGACCGGCGGCGTGCGCCTGCTGCACCCGCTGAACGCCGACGCGGAGGCCCTGGCTGCCTGGGCGGAGGTGCTCGACGACAACGAGATCATCCCCTTCTTCGATCAGCTCGGCCGGCGGCTCTTCCGCGACGGGGACTACCCCGAGACCGACGCGCTGCTGTTCATGAAGCTGCCCACCCCGATGGCCGGGCCCTTCATGGGCTCCTCCGAGCGCTGCGGCTACAAGCCGGGCCCCCGCGAGGACGGCGGCAACATCTACCGGACCGTCAAGCAGCTGGGCCGCTACACCCTCACCCTGCACCACGACGGCTACTGGCCGCAGGGGAAGGACTGGGAGTTCGAGCTCCGCTCCGTCGGGGTGACCCTCGACGACGCGAAGCTCGACTGGCGCTCGCTGCCGCCCGTGCTGCGCAGCGAGATCGTCCTGGATCTGCACCGGGTGACCGGCGCCTGACCCAGGCGCTCGGCCCTACTCCGTGGTGGTGGTGGTGGTGCCCGTGTCGGTGCTGTCCGGCTCGGGCGTGAAGGCCTCGGGGGCCCCGCCGACCACGACGTCCAGCTCGAACACCGACGCGCCCGCGCCGCCGCCGCCGTAGCCGCGCTCAGCCACGTAGAGCACGTCGGTCTCCCAGCCGCCGACGCCGTTGCCCCAGTGCAGGTTGGGGATCCAGTAGCTGGGCAGGCTGGCGACCAGCTCGGCCTGGGCGCCGCTCTCGCTCGTGGGGAACATCCAGACGAGCCCCTCGACGTACTCGGTGACGTAGACGTTTCCACACTCATCCACGTTCAGACCGTCGAGGCCGCCGTGGGAGTTGTAGCCACCGCTGGAGCTGCCGCTGCAGGACAGGACGCCGGCGCCGTCGTCCTGGCAGGCGCCGGAGGTCGGCTGGTAGTCGCCGCCGACGGTGCAGCCGTCCAGCTCGGCGAGGCCCTTGCAGGCGTCGACGGCCCGCTGCTGCTCGACGACGAGGTCCACACAGATCGCCTCGCCCTCCCAGTTGCGCTGGCAGGTGCCCTTGTCACCGTCGATCTCGCAGGCCGCGGTCGGGGCCGCGTCCTCGCAGGGCACGCTCAGCTCCGGGGGCGTGATGGGACAGACGAGCTTCGTGCCGCCGCCGGGGCCGCCGCCGCCGCCGGGACCGGAAGACTCCTCGACGCAGGCGCTCTCGACGATGACGCCGAACAGCTCGTGGGTGCAGGTGTCGTCAGCCACGAGGCCGTCGCAGGGCGCCTCCGTGTCGATGTCACGGCAGCTGATCTCGCCGCCGCCGGGGCCGCCGCTGGGCCGGCACTCGCCGATGCCGCCGTCCAGGTCGTAGCAGGTGTCGCCCTCGACCGCCTTGCCGCAGGGGTCGATGATGCCCTCCCACCAGCTGTCGGACTCCGGCGTGGAGCCCACGTAGAAGGGATCGGTCCAGCCGTCGCCGTCGCGGGAGACCGCGTACACGCTGCCGTCGCCGAAGCTGTTCCAGTAGAGCGTCTCGTGGTCAGGCCCGAAGGCGATGCCGTTCGGCGCGTAGAACCCCGTCGCCAGCACCGCCGACTCGCCGGTCACCGGATCGAGCTGGAGCACGCGACCCGCGGAGTGCTCGGCCACATAGATGAGGCCGTCGAGGCCGACCTCGATGCCGTTGGGGTAGCTCAGGCCGCCCAGCAGCACCTCGCTGCCGCCGTCCACCAGGCTCACCTTGACGATGGCGTTGTTCTGGATGTCGGCGTACACGATGTGATCGGCGTCCAGCATGTGGATACCCGCCGCGTATCCGAGGCCCGGACGCACCAGGATCTCTTCGCCCGCGCGGCTGCGGCGGGTGAGGTTGCCGTTCTCCTCGACGCTGACGTAGTAGCCCTCGCCGTCGAGGGTGAAGTCCTCGGCGCCGCTCCAGCCGTTGGTGGAGCCCGCGGTCAGCGGGTAGGCCGGCAGATCCTCACAGACATCGTAGGGGGTGCCGGTGTCGCCCGTGTCGCCGGTGTCCGGCGCGGTGTCGCCGGTGTCCGGCGCGGTGTCCTCGGTGTCGACCGTCTCCGTGTCGTCGGTCGACCCGGTGTCGTCCGTCGCCGGATCGGTGTCCGTCCCCGAGTCCGTGGTGTCCACGGTTCCGGTGTCATCAGTGGACACATCCGTATCATCGGAGCTGTCCTTATCACAGGCAATCAACAGGCTGAGCGCCATCACACACAGTCTCAAAGTAACCTCACACAGGTTCGGGGAGTCCCCCCTCGAACACGCTAGTCGGTGGTTCCAGTATCCGATAATTCCGGGGTGTAGGCCTCAGGGGCTCCACCCACTACAATCTCCAGCTCAAAGAGCTGAGATGAGCTGCCGTAGCCGCGATCGGCCACGTAGAGCACGTCGGTCTCCCAGCCGCCGACGCCGTTGCCCCAGTGCAGGTTGGGGATCCAGTAGCTGGGCAGGCTGGCGACCAGCTCGGCGATGCCGTCCTCGCTCTCGGCGGGGATCATCCAGACGCCGCCGTCGACGAAGTCCGTGACGTAGACGTTCCCGCACTCGTCGACGTTCAGCCCATCGAGCGCGCCGCCGTAGGTGCTGACCCGACCGCAGGTCAGGGTGCCGCCGGTGTAGTCGCAGGCGCCGGTCATGGGCTTGAAGTCGCCCTCGACCTGACACGGAGAGTACTGCTCGACGTCCTCGCAGGCCTCCTGGGACTTCACGGTCTCCTGGTAGAGGTCCACACAGACGAGGCTGCTCTCCCAGTTCCGCTCACAGGTCCCCGAGGTGCCCTTGTCCGCGTCGAGGGTGCAGGGGCCGCCCTGGGCCACGCCCTCGCACTCCGCGAGCCGATCGGCGCTGGTGACGGGGCAGACCAGGGTGGTCGTGCCGCCGCCTGGGCCGCCGCCGCTGCGCTCCTCAATGCAGGCGCTCTCGATCGCGACGCCGAACACCTCGTGGGAGCAGGGGTCACCCTCCTCCAAGCTGGCGCAGGCGAGCTCGGTGTTGATGGACGAGCAGCTCAGGCTGTCGTCGCCGGGGGAGGCAGCGCAGGCTCCGATCCCGCCCTGGCTGTTGTCCCGGTAGCAGCTATCCCCCGTCGCGGCGCCCGCGCAGGGATCCCCGCCGATGATCTCCCACCAGGTGCTCGACTGCGGCACCGCGCCGACGACGACCGGCTCGGTCCAGCCGTCGCCGTCACGGGTCACCGAGCGGATGCCGCCGTCGCCGAAGCTGTTCCAGTAGATGGTCTCGTGCTCAGGCCCGAAGGCGATGCCGTTCGGCGCGTACATCCCCGTCGCCAGGGTCGCGGTGGCGCCGGTCTCCGGGTCGATCTGCAGGATGCGACCCGCGGAGTGCTCGGCCACATAGATGAAGCCGTCGAGGCCGACCTCGATGCCGTTGGGGTAGCTCAGGCCGCTCAGGACGGTCTCCAGCCCGCCGTCGATGAGGCTGATTGTCTGTATGGAGTTGTTGCCGACGTTGGCGAAGACGATGTGATCGCCGCCCGGCATCATGTGGATGCCCGCCGAGCTGCCGACCCCCGGCCGGACGATGACCTCATCGCCGGCCCGGTTGCGGCGCAGCAGGTTCCCGTTGGACACGCTGATGTGGTAGCCCTCGCCGTCGAAGGTGAAGTCTTCGGCGCCGCTCCAGCCGCCGGTGGCGGCGTGGGCCATGGGGAAGTCCGGGAGCTGCTCGCAGATGTCCAGCTCGACCTCGGTGTCCTCGGGTGGGCTGGTGTCCGTGTCGCCGCCGGTCTCCTCGCCGGTGGTCGTGTCGTCCGGCGTGGAGACGCTTGTGTCATCCGGCGACTGGGTGTCGTCGGTGGTGGACGTGTCGACAGCGGGGTCGCCGGTGTCGACGGGATCGTCCATCACGACGGTCGCCGGCCCCTTGCCGCAGGCCAACAGCGCGCTCAACAGCAAGAGGTTCGGCATATTGTTACTCACAGACCTGGAGGGCGAGGTTGCAGGTCTCGCCCTTGGGGCAGTCCTCATCGCGGTTGCACGGGGTGTAGCCCGTGACGTCGATGTTCACGCTGCGGGGGCTGGTCACCAGGAAGTCCATGCAGCCCAGATCGACGTCCAGCTTGTCGCCGGTGCGTCGGGAGAGCTTGCCGCTGGGGAAGCCGGTGACCCCCGAGCTGACGAGCTCGGCGATGAGGTCGGCGGGGACGTCGCCGGAGCCGTCATCCTCGAAGGTGCACCACACGGTCTTGGGGCTGATGCCGTGCTGATCGATGTTCAGCTCCAGCGCCACCTCGGCGCGGGCGGCCGTATCGGACACGGTCTCCCAGGTCACCGTCATCGGCTCGCCGTCGGTGACCACCCACTCGCTCTCACCCAACACAATGGGGGTGAACCCGACGCCGTGCAGCGTCGCGGGGGCGACGCCGTAGGTGTTCAGCTCGATGAGCTGATCGGGGGCGAAGCCCGGGTGCGGCAGCGAGGTGCTGAAGTAGCTGTAGCCGGGGCTGACCGGGTCCAGCCAGACGTCCACCTCCAGGCCGGCGATGGTCACCGTGCCGAGATCCTGGGTCTCCGGGTAGGGGATGCACTCCTCTTCAAAGTTGCAGGTCTCACCGGCTGCGCAGGGCGGGTCACAGAAGGGGTTCTCCTTCTGCATCAGCACACAGTCACCCTCGGTCGAGCCCGGCTCCAGCACGGTCACCGGCACCACGCCGTTGGAGAGGGAGCCGTAGACCGTGGTGTAGGACGCCTGGAGCTCCACCACGAAGGCGCCGACCTTCACGTCCAGATCACAGACCCCGTTCAGGGCGACGGTCGCCGGGTCTCCCTCGGGATCGGGCAGCGTCTGCCCGGTGTCCGTGCTGGTGTCGGTGTCGGTGTCGGTGTCCGTGTCCGTGTCAGTGTCCGTGTCCGTGTCCGTGTCAGTGTCAGTGTCGGTGTCCGTGTCCGTGTCGGTCTCGGTGTCCACCGGGGTCGACGAGGTGTCGTCCGAGGTCTCATCCTTGCCATCACAGCCAGCGCTCAGCACCAGCCCTGTCAGAATCAGCCATCTCATTCGGCACCCCAGCCCGGGTAGGGTCGCGCTTGCTTGATGTAGAGATCGGAGGTTCCGGTCTCGCTCGAGTCGAACTTGAACTCCACGTCCATGCCGTAGAAGCCGCCGCCGCCGTAGAGCTCGTACCAGAAGTCGTGAATCTCCTTCAGGCCGCCGCCCAGCGAGTAGACCTCGCTGGTGGTGAGCACGGTCTCATCCTCACCGACCAGGTTGCTGCTCGCGAGGTAGACGATCGGCTGCCCCGGCAGGTCGTAGTAGTAGAGGAACTGGTCCGTGCTGACGCCGTCCTCGGGGAAGACCACCGACTCCTCGCCCTCCTGGACGTTGACATAGAAGGCCGGCTCCAGCCCGCTGACGTCGAAGATGTTGGCGGTGATGGCCACGCCGTTGGCGTCCTCATCAGGGAAGGAGCGGTGCACCAGCAGCGCCATGCCGATGTTGGTGTGCTCGATGCTGTAGTACTCGCGCTCCTCGTAGGCCCGGAAGCTCCAGAGGCTGGACCAGACGGTCTGGATCGCCTCGTCGACCGGGTACTCCGGGTCGTTGGGGTCACCGGACTTGGAGTCGTAGAGGCCCGCGCCGTTGAAGTTGCTCACGTCCTCGGCGTTGGTGGAGGAGCGGAAGCGCACGCGGGTCGCGGGGTACTCGGCGTTCAGCTTGACGACGACCGCGTCCAGGAAGTCCTGGTTGATGGGCGCCTCGGTGATGGCGTCCCGCAGCTCCTCGAGCTTGGCGCTCCGCACCGCGGAGTCCGCCTGGAACTCCTTGTCGGCGAGCATCTCCTCGACCATGGGCCAGAGGTTGTTCTCGGTCAGGTGCTGGTTGTAGTAGTAGACCGGGATGGCGAAGGCGTGGGGGTGGGAGACGTCCATCCAGGCGAAGCCGCCGAAGTGGCTCGCCTTGCCGCCGAAGGCGGGCACCGACGCGTCCAGCGCCTCCTGGAGGCCCAGGCTGTCCAGCGGCAGCAGGTCCGCCTCGTCCCGGAGGTCGGTGACCGTCAGGTCCATGGGCTCGACCACGATGGGCTCAGGCTTGTTCGCCTCCCACCAGGCGTCCGCCTCGGCCTGAGTGACCTCGCTGATGCTGTAGCCGAAGGCGTCGACCGTCAGCTCGACCCACTTGTCCTCCAGGCCGCGCAGCTCCTCGTCTTCCCAGGCGCCCACCAGCGCCATGTTGGGGGTGCCCCGGTTCTGAGAGAGCACGTTGATGTGGCTCAGGGGGGTCTGGAAGTCGGAGGTGATGATGCCCATGACGACGGAGATGTCGTTGGGCACGCCGTCGAGGACCGCGATCTCCCGGTAGAAGGGCAGCTCCTCCTCGACCTTGTCGGCCTCGTAGAAGGTCAGCAGGCCCATGGAGGTGCCGAGGTTCAGGGGCTGGTAGGTGATGCCCTTAAACAGCTGGTCCGTGGTGATGATCGGCACATCGTCCGGCAGCGCCTCGGCCTCGGCCTCCACCGACTGGCTGGTGGGGTGGAAGAGGAGATCCTTGCCGAAGTAGCTGTTGTCCCGAATGAGATCGAAGGCGGTCTCGATCAGGTCCGCGGTCGCCGTGTCGTAGGGCGAGATCTCGTAGACCCAGACCGCGGGCTCCTCGTAGAAGGTCACCGCGCCGAGGATGAAGCGCCGCTCGGGGCTGTAGTACTCGGTGGCGTTGAAGCTGCCGAGGTCCAGCACGTAGGGCAGGCCGTCGCCGCTCAGGTGAGCGCTCGCGAAGTCCCAGTGGATGGGGTAGCGCTCGGAGTTCTGGAAGTAGAGCGCGTTGCTGTCCGAGCGGTCCACCACCGTCTTGAGGGAGCTGGCGCCGGGGATGCTCGCGTCGAGCGGATCGGCCGCGAGCTGGAGGAAGTCGTCCCAGCAGCCGATCTGCTGGCTGAAGTCGGGGTCGCTGTCCTCGACCAGCACGCAGTCCCAGTCGTAGCCGGTGTCGGTTACGCCGGTGTCGTCGGTCGTCGGGGTGTCCGTGTCGTCGGTCCCGCTGTCGGTTCCGGTCTCATCGACCGTCGCATCCGTATCATCCGCGGGCTCGTCTTTGCCGTTGCAGGCCGCGAGCGTAAGTGGAATGATAAGCCACAGGCTCTTCATTGGGGTTCTCCTCGTGGGGATTCGTGGCTTCATCGTACGCGTTGTGACGCGTGACCGTGACATAGCGGCAACCAAGCCGTAAAAAAAGCCCGCTCGCTAGTCGCAGAGCTCCAGGCAGCCCTCTTCCCAGGAGCCTTCGGCGAGCGCCTCGGGATCTTCACAGAGATCGCTCATGTCTTCGGGACAGGCGACGGTCATCCACTCGTCGAGCGCGCCGTCGCAGTCGTAGTCGATCAGGTCGTCCCAGAACGTATCGACGACGATGTCGACCCGCTTCTCGCGCAGCTCCGCCATGGGCCACAGCGCCGTCTGACAGAGGTCGACGTAGCCGTTCATCAGGTGGAAGCCGGGGCTCATGCTGACGGGGGTGAACTCCCGCACCGGCTCGCCGTCGATCCACTCGATCTTGCGTCCCTCCTCGTAGGCCTCGAAGCCGTCCTCGGAGTAGACCATGACCGTGTCGTAGGGGCTGCCCACCAGCGGCTCCTTCTGGTGATCCCAGGAGCCGTCGTCGTTGAGGTCGATGTAGAGCATCGGCATGCCGATGGCGACCCGCCCCACGAGGCCCTCGGCCTCCTGGAAGCTCTCCGCAGGCGGCGGCGAGTAGAACTTCAGGGTGTACTTGGCGGGGAACTCGGTCTCCGCCTGGACCTGCTGCTCTTCGTGGATGCCGCCCCCCGGGCCGCCCCAGAACATGGCGATGCGGAGCCTGGAGGCCTCCTCCTCCCACACCGGCGGGAGGTTGGGGTTCCAGTACTGGACGTGCACATAGCCGCTCATCTCGGCCAGCACCTCGCCCCGGTAGTCCGCGCCGACGAGCCCGTCACCGCAGCCCGTGAGGAGGGTGAGCAGGAGGCTGGAGGCGCTAAGGATAGAGCGAGAGGTCAAAGCTGACAAAGGGCACCACGGCGGTGGAGAGTTCTTTCTGGCCGTCAACTTGAGCCTGAAGGAGTGCGATGTCCACTCCTGACTCAAGTCCGAGCAGGAGCTGCGGTCGCAGCGCGTACTCCGCGCGGAGCACAGGGCCCCCGCGCCCGACGAGGTTGTAGCGCTCGGCGGCGACGCCGGCGGTGTCGAACCGCTGCCGGATGCCGTCGGCGCCCATCCGGAGCCCCGCGCCCGGCGAGACAGGTCCGACGTCGAACAAGCGGAGGATGGAGACCTCGACCCCGATCGCGTCCTGTTGTCCCGTGAGGTCTTCATTCTCGAATTCATGGACCGCGTATCGGATGCGCGGGTAGAGGCTGAACTCCTCCAGGTCGACGCGGACGCCCAGGTTGCCCTGGAGGCCGGGCCCGACCCCGTCCGTCAGCCCGGCGGTCCCGCCGCCGCCGAGCAGCAGGCCCACGGCGCTCCGCCGCTCCGCCGCGTAGCCCTTGCGCACGGTCTGGCCGTAGGGCACCAGCACCATGTCCTCCAGGGCCAGCGACACGCTGGCGTCGGACTCGACCAGCACATCGGCCTCGTAGACCCGGGAGGCTTCCCGCCGCCGGACGGTGTAGGCGCCGGCGCGCAGCGCGAGGGTGCCGCCATCCACCACGCTGGCCTCGGCCACGATGGTCTCGCTGCGGTCCTGCTCGAAGAGCACATAGACGCCGCCCACGTCGAGCGAGAGGTGGCCCATGCGAGCCGCGCCCGCGGGCTGGGTGAGCACCAGCTCGTCACGCCCCTGGAGGTCGAAGGCGTAGGACGGATGCTGCAGCGTGGGCGCCTTCGTCGTCGCCATCAGCGTGTGGGTGTAGCCGTACTGGTAGGCCTCGGTGAGGGTCACCCGGCCGTCTCGGGAGACGTCCGCGGCGCCGTGCAGGCCGGCGAGGAAGTGGTGGGTGAAGACGCTGCCCTTCAGGCGCTCGGACTCCTGGGCGTCCTCGTTGGCCGCCGCGGAGGTGATGATGGCGAGCCCGTCGCTGGCGAGGCGCTCCTTGACCTGGATGGCGAAGGGCTCGGCGGGGACCACGCCCTTGTAGCGGAGCAGCTCCCCGGAGCGGCAGGAGTCCACCACGGCCAGCCGCACATCGGCGGAGACCCCCTTGAGCAGCTCGGACAGCTCCTCGAAGGGCAGCTCGGTGCCCTCGAGGTGCAGGGAGTCCGCGTCGGAGTGGCCGCTGTAGTAGAAGTACAGCAGGCTCCCGCTCTCGGAGTCTCCGGGCGCCTCTCTCTCGGCGTCGATGCGTCGGGCGACCCGCTCCAGCACCCGCCGGACCTCGTCGGCGTCCGCGCCGCGCAGCAGGATGATGTCCTCCCGGGCGACGTCGCCCAGATCGCTCAGCACCTCCCCCATGCGCTCGGCGTCGCGCTCGGCGTAGCGCAGCGGCGTGTCCTCGCCGCCGCCCTCGTTGACCCCGATCAGCACGGCGTAGCGGCGCTCTCCGGCCTGGGCCGGGGCCGCGATCGCGGCCCCGAGCAGGGCTCCGGCGAGCAGCAGGCGCGGCTTCAGAGGTCGCCTCCTGGCTTGTTCAGGATGAGCTCTTGCTGAGCGCATCCCTCCAGCAGCGTCGGCAGCGGCTCGTCAGAGCCTGGATCGTCGAGGGTGCTCACCGCCGCCGCGACGGCGTCGAAGGTGAAGGTCTCGGGGCAGTAGACCGCGACCAGCCGCTCCCGGCCGGGGGAGTCATCCACCCGCACAGCCTGGGGCAGGGTCACGTAGTCATTGCTCGGGTTGATCAGCGCGGCCTCCTCGCCCTCTTGAGGAAAGCACAGGGCGAGCGCGCCCGCATCATCGATGCCCATCACCATCAGCCGGCCCCGCTCGTGGGTCCGCACCTGGAAGCCCAGCCGATCGCCGCCCCGGACCTCGGCCCCGGGCTTCGCCTGCCAGACCGCGGTGGCGTCGTTGATGTAGACCTGAAACGCCAGATCCTCCGGGCCGAAGCCCTCCCCGCTCTCGACCTGCGAGCCCTTGGGGGAGAAGTCCGACGCCGCGTCGGCGACCGGGTGGCTCCCCGTGAGGGCGGTCGGGATCTTCACCGCGAGCAGCGTCGCCGCGGCCATCGCTACGGCCACCCCGACGACCGGGGGCCAGGTCCAGCGTCGGCGTGGCCGCAGCGAGATGGTCGCGCTGCCCTCTCCCAGCGATGACCAGGAGGGCATGGCGAGATCGACAGCGCGGGCCGCCTCCAGCCGCCTGGCGCAGACGCGGCAGCCGCTGAGGTGTTGCTCGAAGATCGAGCGGGAGTCCGCGTCCATGACCTCCGCCAGCGCGTCCGCGATGGCGAGCTCCGAGACGTGACCGCTCCGGCCGAACACACCCGGGGTGTCGTACCTCATCCGTCGCTCCTCTCCGCGACAAGCTGCCTCAGCGCCGCGATTCGGTTGCCTACTGTGCGCCTTGAGCAGCCAACTACCCGGGCGATGTCCTCGTGGGACAGGTCATCGACGAAGTAGCTCACGCCGATCATGAGCATCTCATCGTCCAGATCCCGCCAGATCTCGTTCAGGAAGGTCTTCGCTTCCTGGTTCGCCGGCGTGATGGGCGAGCCCCACGGCAGCTGAGAGCCCGTGCCCCACAGCCGCTTGCGCCGGCTGCGGGTCTTGAGCTGCGTCAGGCAGTAGTGGGTGGCGATCTGGTAGAGCCACGTGGACGCCGAGGCGTCACCGCGGAAGGTCTCCGCCTTGTCCAGCGCCCGTAGGAAGACCTCCTGGACAACGTCCTCGGCCTCATCGGGCGGGAAGAAGCGCAGCACGCGCCTCATCACCATGCCGCCGTACTGCCGGTACAGCACCTCGATAGCCCGGGCGTCGAGTCTCGCGCTACGGTCCAAGTGGTTGTCCATCAATCTAAGCGACATGCCCCCTACGACGCGCGAGCCCTCCCGATTGGCAACGCGCGGGTGCATTTTCTTGATCGGACGCGCGGATGCGGGACAGAACCCCCGGACATAGGGGGGCCCCTCAGCGGCTCAGTTCCCGAAGGGGATGCTCAGGCCGACCATGACGCCGTTGTCGCGCGGGTTGTAGGTCACGGTCAGGGGCACGCCGCCGACCTGGGCGCCGACCATGGGCATGAAGTCGTGGTTGCCGGCCTCGTCGGCCTGGTACTTCACGCCGCCGATGAGGCCGATGCCGTTGTCGAGGAAGTAGGCGCCGCTGGCGGAGGTCTGGAAGCGCTGGCCCTCGGGGGAGAGCACGGCCTCCTGCTCCAGGCGGGTGTAGATCTCGCCCAGCTTGTACTGGACCATCAGGTTGGCCTGGTGGGTGTCGTTGTCGCCGGTGTAGCCGTAGCGGGCGCTGAACCCCGTGAAGCTGTCCGGATCGCGGAAGTTGTAGAAGGCGCCAATATCCAGCAGGCGCTCGTCGCCGCCGAGGGTCAGATCCAGGTTGGTGCCCGCGGTGTGCCCGTCGCCGAAGTCATTGGTGAGGTTACCGCTCAGGGAGCCGACGCCGTCGCTGGAGAAGGCCGCGTCGAACTCGGCCTCCAGATCCTTTGTGGTGTAGGTCAGCCCGAAGCCCACGCGCTGGGTGGGGGTGAGGTCGTAGGCGTTCTCCGCGCCGCTGGCCGCGATCATCGCGCCCAGGCTGAAGCGGGTGGAGAGCCCGGTGTCGCCCTCGGGGCTGTTCTCGTAGCTGGCGCTGAAGTCGCTGGTGCCGTCGCTGCTCTGGGAGAGGTCGGTGGTGAGCGAGGAGCTGCCGAACACCTGGGTGTAGGCGTCGCTGACCGTGAAGATGTCGCTCTGGGCGTTGTAGGCGAGGCTCTTGCTGCGGATGTTCTCGCCGTCGACGCTCTCCAGGGTGACGCTGGAGACGCCGAGTCCGCTGGCGTCGCCGCTGGACTCTCCCTTCAGCGTCTTGCCCTCGCCGAGGCCCCAGAGGCCCGAGAACTTGTAGAGGCTCAAGCCGTCCTCATCGAACTCACCGCGCAGGCTCGCCTGCCGCTCCTCGTCGCCGACGGTGAGGCTCGCCGCGCCGCTGAAGCCGTCGAGGTTCTCGCTGGCGATCTCCAGCCCCGCCTGGATGTTTCCGGCGGTGTACTGGAGCTTGGCGCTGATCTTCTCGAGCGCGATGTTCTGGAGGCTGCCCAGCTTGGCGGCCACGTCCGCGGTCAGGGCGTCGCCGACCTTGAAGGTGTGCTTCAGCTCGGGGATGTCCTGATCGGTCAGGATGGCGGCGGCGGCGGCCAGCAGGGCGGCGGTGACCGCGGTGATGGCGATGGCGGTGGGGTGCTCGTCGACCCAGCCGCGGACAGCGTCCACGACCTGCGGGTTGGCCTCCAGCCACTCGCTGGCGAGGGTCGCGTACTGCGCGGAGAGCGCCTCGGCGAACTTGTCGACCGCGCCCGGGTCGGTCTCCATGTCCTCGAGCAACCCGACGACGCCCTCGATGGCGCCGGTGAGGCCGTCGTTGGCGTAGCCCCCCATCTTCTCCATGGTGAGGTGCTCGGACAGCGCATCATAGAGCTTGGTTCCGAGGGTCTTCCCCAGGGCTGCCTGGTAGTTGGAGAGGCCCTCGCCGCCGCCCTCCTCCTGGGCGACGTCGTCCCCGCCCTGCCCCACCATCTCCTGGACGCCGGCGTTGCCGACGCTGCCCTGGAGGGCGAAGGCCTGACCCTGCTCACCACCCACGACGGGGCCGGCGGACTGGGTGGTGACGTCACTGCCGCCACCTGTTGACACATCATTCTGGGGTGAGGCTTGCTTCTTCATTCCGTAGTTCTATCAGCAAAAGCGCGCCTCCGGCGACGCAGAATCGCCAGAGACGCGCCGGGCGCTCCGATCGCTACTCCTTCGGGGCCGCCCGCCAGGCGTCCAGTCTGGCGCTCAGCCTCGCCCAGGCGGCCTCATCGGCCGGCCGCACCCAGTCGTAGCCGATGGCGGCCCAGTCGGGATCTTCGGGGTCCAGGCCCTGCAAGACCTCGGCCTCCACGATGACGAGATCGCCGCGGTGGGCCAGCAGATAGCCGCCGCTCTTTTCGAGGTGCGCCCGCGCCTGATGATGGTGGGCGTACCAGACGTTGAGGGAGCCGCCGACGGCGCCGTTGATGAAGCGGTCCTCGGCGGCGCGCTCACAGAAGCGCTTGAAGGCCGCCCAGTCCGGGAAGCCCTCGCCCACGGCGGCCGCGTTCAAGGCGTGCTTGAGCTGCAGGCGCTCGCTCAAGTCGTCGTCGTCCAGCTCCCGCAGCGTCTCCAGCGAGCGGAAGCGCAGCAGCGCCTCGGCGTCCCCATCGCGGGCTCGGGTCAGGGTGAAGCGCGCCTCACGGCGCGTATTCTCAAGGCGGACCAGGGTCCGTGCTTGTCGTCGCACAACTCCTCCAAATCCGTCGGCCTGGCGTGTTGACGGTGAGGGGTCGATGCCCCGATGATTTTCTGTCGGTGGAGGTGGCGCGGCCTTTCCCAGGTGGGCGCCCTCCACGGCACCCGGAGGAAGAGTAGTTCCGCCAGCTCCAGAAGGCAACGCCCGAAGCTGCGCGGCTGCCCCCAGCGCCCCAGGTAGAGCGCCTCGACGGCTAGTAGAGCGCCTCGACGGCCTCCTTGGACTCCTTCAGCCCCAGCTGCGTCACCTCCCGCCACATCTTGATGGCCTGGATCTTCTTGCCCGCTCGCAGCAGCTCCCGGACGTCCGCCTCCAGCCGCGCCATGTCGCCCCCAGGCGCCCCGGAGCCAGCCGAGGCGCCGCCGGCGAGCAGCTGGTCCAGCTTGGCCTCGACCCGCTCCAGCCGCTCCAGGATCTCATCGAGCTTCCCGGTGTCCGCGCTGTTGTTGCTCCCGCTGTCGAAGAGTCCCATGAAACCTCCCTTATGACTTCTCCATATCCCGCCAGGCCTGCGGCGTTGTCCCCGTCCAGCGAGAGAAGGCCCGGTGCAGCGAGCTGGCGTCCGTAAACCCCGCCGCCCGCGCGACCGCCTCCACCGAGGCGTCAGACGTCTTCAGGAGCAGCGTCACCTCGTCCCGCCGCACGTCGTCCACCACCTGCCGGTAGGAGGTGCCCGCCGCCGAGAGCTTGCGCTGCAGCGATCGCTCGCTCATGGCCAGCCCCCGGGCGATGTCCTTCAGCGACAGCCGCTCCTGCAGGTGCTCGCGCACCGCCCGCCGCACCCGTCGCTCCACCTCGGACTCCTGGAGGCGCTCCCTCGCCGTCTCCAGCATCGCCTCGTGGAGCTGGGCCACCGCCTCGTCGGCGTGCACCGAGCGGCCGGTCCACACCGCCGCGGGCACCAGCACCGCGCTGTAGTCCGGGTGTCCGAAGGTGGGCTCGCAGCCGAACAGGCGGACGTGCTCGTCGACGCAGCCGGGGTGATCGTGCTGGAAGCGCACCGCCGTGATGGCGACGGGCGCGTCCATCAGGAACTCGAAGGCCTTCACCAGCGCCACGGCGATGAACTCGTGGTGGTGACGATCCTCCGTGTCCGGAGAGAGGCCGCCCCAGCCGACGATCTGTGTGTCCCCCCGGCCGCGGGTCCAGAGCTTGGAGGCGCGGCCCTCCAGCAGCTCGGCGAATCGGATGGTGGCCCCGATGGAGCGGGCGAGGCTGGGGCTGCTCAGGGCGAGGTAGATCACCGGGTTGAAGGCCCGAAGGGCGATGCTGTCGCCGACGTGCAGCCCCAGATCGGGATCGTCCGGGCGCAGCCGGGCCATGGCGCGGAAGAGCGGGGTCAGCTCGTCGGAGGTGGGCTCCCGTCCGGCGGGCAGCCCCCCGGCCTCACGCCACTCGGCCAGCACCTCGGCCTCCGGGATTCCGTAGCGCGCCACGGCGCTCAGGATGTAGCTGACGAGGGGATTCTTCACGCTTTGGCTGGCCTCCGGCGCCAGGCGGGTGACGCGGCGCGCCAAACCGGCGCGTCGGGCGCCACTCTACCGCTCGCGGGGGCTACAAGTGCGGCGTCACCGCAGCCAGGAGCCGCCCGCCATGACCCACCTGACCCGGACGCTCACAGCCGCCGAACCGCACCTGGAGGCGCTCCCCCGCCCGAGCGGCGTGTCTCCCGAGGCGGCGGGCTCCGCGGCGATCGGCGTGGCTGTTCACCTCGGCCCGGCGCTGCTCTACGTCGCGGCGCTCTCGCTCTTCGGCGCCACAGCGTTCAGCGCGGTGTTCGGTCTGCTCGCCCTCTCGGCCCTCAACCTGATGGCGCTGCTCTACTTCGAGCGCGCGGCCCCCTCGGCGGCGCTCCCCCTCCCCTCCCGCGCTCAGATCCGCGACGGGCTGGTGCTGGTCTTCGCCAAGGGTGTGCTGGCGGGCGGCGCGGTGGTGCTCGCGGTCTGGGGCTCGGCCAGCGCCGTGCTCAGCCCCTCGGGGACGGCTGGCGGCGGCTGGCTCGCTATCTTCGGGGCGGTGGTGCTGACGGACTATGCCTACTACTGGATCCACCGGTCCCTGAACCACAGCCGCGGCTCCAACCCGGTGCTGCGCTGGTACCGCAAGAACCACCACCTGCACCACTCGGTCTCGGAGCTGGACTTCTTCCGGGGCAACGTCAGCTCGCTGATGGACACCGCGGTCACGGGCTTCCAGCTCTCCCTGGGCCTCATCGCCGCCGCGCTGGGCCTCGACCTCGCGTCGACCCTCACCGCCTACGGCCTCGTGCTGATGCTGCAGGCGACCCACCACGTCAACCACACCTTCCGCCTGGGCGGGCTGCGCTTCGTCTTCATGGACAACCACGCCCATAAGCTTCACCACTGTCGCCGGGGCTGGATGCTCAACCTCGGTGCGCTGTTTTCTGTGTGGGATCAGCTCCATGGTACGTACTTCGAGGACTGGCAGCTCTCGGCCAACCAGCTCCATCAGGAGAACGTCGCCGTCCCGGTGCGCCGCAGGCGCTGAGCGCCGCATGGCGCGCCAACTGCGAATGCGTACCTTTGTGGATCAAGCCGTCCCCTCTCTGAGCCCGCACCTTCAGTCAGAACGTGCCGCACGGCGCGCGCCAACTGCGAGTGCGTACCAGGAACGCGACGTCCCAGCGCCCCACGCGAGAGGGTGTTGCGACGTCAGATGCCTCGCCGCAAGGCGCTTCAGCTCGCCCTTCAGCGCTCCTTCGTCGCTGTCTCTGAAGGTCTCTCCATGTCTCCTGGCGGCTTGCGCCGCGAGGGGCATCCCCCCCTGTGACCCCCCATTGAACCACCAGAACGTGCCGTCAGGCGCGCGCCAACATCGACTGCGTACCTCTGAGGAACGCGACGTCCCAGCGCCGCACACTAGAGGGTGTTGCGACGTCAGATGCCTCGCCGCAAGGCGACATCAGGAGGCAAGACCTTGCGAACACGTGGACGGTTTTCGACGGAGACCAGGTGTTGTTCTGCTGCCATCTGACGCTGTAAAACCGGCCAGGTTTCGCAATGGATGCAAACCCAGGTGGGCTTGCCAGACGACCCGAGAGTCACTGCACGGGGAGGGAGGGCGACGAGGAGGAACGACGAGACTTGCCCGGGAGGGGGCCGCAGGGCCCCTTCAGAGACAACGCTGGTTGGCAGCCGCGAATCCGTCAAAGTGGCCAAAAGCCCGCACTAACGACCACGATCCATGCGGCAGCCGCACTCCCAGTGACCTCCACGATCCATGCGGCAGCCCCCCCCGAACCCAACCCACCCGAGCCCGAACCCACCCGAGCCCGAACCCACCCGAGCCCGAACCCACCCGAGTTCAGCCGGGTCAGGTTCAGCCGGTCCGGGGTCAGTCGGGCCCCACTCGCCGGGCCCACACCCATTGGACGGAACGCTTGTGTCTTCGGGACCGCTCATCTCTGCGGGCTTGGTGGGGCACGGGTTGGCGCTGCCGCATGGATCGTGGGGCTCAGTGCGGGATTTCGGCCACTTTGACGGATTCGCGGCTGCCAACCAGCGTTGTCTCTGAAGGGGCCCTGCGGCCCCCTCCCGGGCAAGTCTCGTCGTTCCTCCTCGTCGCCCTCCCTCCCCGTGCAGTGACTCTCGGGTCGTCTGGCATGCCCACCTGGGTTTGCATCCATTGCGAAACCTGGCCGGTTTTACAGCGTGGGATGGCAGAAGAGCAACACC